>Ga0206127_1003398_pt1 | contig 14788 bp, 12 predicted proteins | sample Helgoland_Spring_6_FD_148646 | JGI IMG/M metagenome (GOLD analysis project Ga0206127, IMG submission 148646) | Pelagic subsurface seawater microbial communities from Kabeltonne, Helgoland, North Sea - Helgoland_Spring_Bloom_20160419_1 | ecosystem: Environmental > Aquatic > Marine > Epipelagic ...
GTGCTAATTAAATTAGCTCTTGCTGTAGCCGCCGCACTACCTGCTGTATATTGACTGCTACCAAAGTTAGGAGTCATATTATCAAATGGATCTTGAGCATCCCAATTAACTAATAGCGCATCATAACGTGATGTTGGTAATGTTACACCAGACATAAAGGAATTCAAGTCAAAAAACTGGTCAAGGGCTTCAATGTTAAAGTTCTCAACACCAACGACATCTGTAAGACTAGAGCAACCCTGGAACATTCCAAGCATACTTGCCGCAGATGAGGTATTAAAGTTACTTACATCGAGTGATGTAAGACTATTGCAATTTACAAACATTTTATACAGTGATGTAACACTTGATGTATCAAAGTTACTTACATCGAGTGATGTGAGACTATTGCAATTTACAAACATTTGATCCATTGATGTAACACTTGATGTATTAAAACTACTTACATCGAGTGATGTGAGACTGCGGCAAAGATAAAACATATTATTTAAAGCTGAAGCAGATGATGTATTAAAGTTGCTCAAATCAAGAGACGTGAGATCATACATTCGCTCAAACATAGCTATAAATCCAAAGCTAGAAACAGATGAGGTATCAAAACTACTTACATCGAGTGATGTGAGACTTCCACAATCATAAAACATGCGATACATTGTTGTAACAGATGATGTATTAAAACTACTTACATCGAGTGATGTTAAATCTAAATTTTCATTGAACATATAGCTCATATCTGTAACAGATGAGGTATCAAAGTTACTCAAATCAAGCGTTGTTAAATCTCTACAAAGGTGGAACATTCGCTGCATATTTGTAACAGATGAGGTATCAAAACTACTTACATCAAGCGTTGTTAGTCTGATCATAGGGAACATATAGCTCATATCTGTAACAGATGAGGTATCAAAGTTACTCAAATCAAGCGTTGTTAGTAGATTACAACTCTGGAACATTCCAAGCATACTTGTCACAGATGAGGTATCTGTAACACCAACATTAAAGCTAGTCATGTTACCACATGACTTAAATGCGTTTACAAAGCTTTGCCAGCCTACTTGACCAAGGCTAGTTACTGTGATGACTTTTCCAGCGTTTGTTGAATTGTTACCAAATTTGATATTAGGGAACGTACCACTGATACTGATTGAGTGATCTCCAGCCGATGCGTAAGTATGTGTTAAGTCGCTGTCATTATAGGCTGTGATTGCAGACGTAGACCCATCACCCCAATCAACAGTTGCATTAAATGTTCCTACACTGTCACAAGGTATGGCAAATGTCTCATTGGCTGCTGTGGTTCTAACGGTCATGGCAAATGGGACTGGTAAAGCGCCTCCATCAATTATTGTCCATCCGTCTGTACTAATTAGATTAGCTCGTGCCGCTTCTGCAGCACCACCTGCGGTGTATTGACTGCTTCCAAAGGTGGCCGTGCCACCTTGAGCGATTGTCGATGCATCTAAGTTAATTAAAAGTTGATCGTAGCGAGATGTTGGCAATGCTATATTTGTCATAAAATCTCTTAAAGCATTATACTGGGAAATACCTTCATAATCAAAATTCTCTACCCCTATTAAATTCGACAGATTATTATTACTGCCCAAACGGAACATACCGCTGAAGTTCCTCACGTTTGAAGTATCAAAGTTACTCACATCAATTACAGCAAGTGCGTTGGTGTTAGTGAACATCGATGTGGTTCCTACAACACTTGAAGTATCAAAGTTGCTCACATCTAGTGAAGTGAGATTCAGACAACTCTGGAACATTGAGCTCATATACAGAACATTTGAAGTATCAAAGTTGGTCACATCTAGTGAAGTGATACCAAACATTGAGTTGAACATTGAGCTCATACGTGTAACATTTGAAGTGTCAAAGTTTGTTACATCTATTGAAGTTAAGTTAATCAGCCCATTGAACATTGAGCTCATATTTGTAGCATTTGAAGTATCAAAACTGCTCACATCTATTGAAGTTAAGTGAGACATATTAGAGAACATGCCTGAGAAATTTATTCCGCTTGAAGTATCCAAGTTGCTTACATCTATTCCAGCACCTCCAGGCGTTCTCCACATCACTTGTTCAAACATCCGACTGAAATCTGTGACAGATGAAGTGTTTAAGGTACTTAGATTTATTGTAGGTAACCTCTCGCAAGCTCTAAACATACCAGACATATCGGTAATAGATGAAGTATCTGTGTGTGTCCCAAAATTGAATGTAGTCATATATTCGCAACCCATAAAGGCACTTTTAAAGGTTTGCCAGCCTACTTGACCGAGATTAGTTACTGCAATAACCTTAGTTCTATCACCTGTATAAGCAAAGTAAATATTAGGGAATGTGCCACTAATGCTGATTGCGTGATCTCCAGCTGATGTATATGTGTGTACTAAGTTGGCGTCATTATATGTTGCGACTGTAGATGATGAACCATCACCCCAATCAACAGTTGCATTAAAAGTTCCTACGTTTTGACAAGGTATAGTAAATGTCTCATTGGCTGCTGTTGTCCTAACAGTCATGGTAAATGGTTCTAAATCATCCTCATCACCTCTTGCGTCCCAATATGATTTACTTAATTCACCATGATCGACATCGCCGCTACCTATTCTGCGACAACGTACGTAATTCGAGTGTCCATGTTCTGTTCTAATACCATTGGATGATTTTAACCATAGAGCACGCATAGGGTGACCCACACCAGGATCTGGCGGATCATTATCATATTCATATTGATCGTTATTAGGTATAGCTACAAATGCCATTCTTAGCCCTTATATGTCTTAACGAATTGATTCATCATCTTCTCTGCTTCTCGCTGAGTCTTATATGAATCTAATCTGTCACCATCTATGTAAACAGTAAACCCTGATACGTCTTTATATATCTTAGCAGGAATACGCTTTATTCTTTTATCGAAGACAAGTTGTCCTGTAGGACGTCTATCCAGCTTTTCTTTAAGTTGTTTAAACGTGTACATTATTTTGCCTACTAATTAGATTTATTTATACGAATAATATTTTAGGGAAATTAAATTACACTTCCTCGTCATCATCTTCCAATTCCATTGCTTCTTCAGCACCATCGTCAAGATCAAGATCATCGTCCTCATCATCATCGTCTTCAACATCATCAAGATCTAATTCATATTGATCATTGTCAGTGCGTTCTTCTGCATCAACACCATTAAATATTTGTCCTGCCACTTTTACTTTCTCTTGTTCGAGAGATCGTGACATAACATCACCCATGATGTCTTTGAATGTAGGTGCAGCAGATGCGTAGTCTTGAGCGATTACTTGATCAAGAAAATCTGTTACTTCAGCCATAATTATACTCCATTATTAATATTGGTTGGTTATTTCAGGTTCTTTGTTATTATCATCTGGTTCTTTTTGTTCGTCGTCTTCAATTTCACCAGAATCTGTTTCAGCTTGGATCTGATCTTTCATTTCTTGGATCTGATCTTCATCTAAGAACAATACGTTTTTACTTATCCATTCTTTAGAATAGAACTCTCCAACATACTGTTGCATCATATCTAGGGTCTGAATACGTTCCCTCAATAGTTCTGCATCTTTAAGTTCTGTGAAGTGACTATCACGAACATACTCGATATTAATATCTTCTTTCCACATATCCCAATCTTCTTGAGTAATAATACCTTTGACGATTAGTTGTTTCTTGAGAATATTATAAAATAGGTTATCAAATCTTGAACGAAGTCTATCAATAAACTTTTGGAATTTAAGTTCATCTCTAGTAATCTCTGTAGAACGACCAAGAGAGAATTGTGACTCTTGTTCTAGTCTGTTGAGAGGTACATTCAATGATCTATATAGACGTTTCTGAAAGTATATAATATCGTCAATTTGTCCAAGGTTCTCACCACCAGGTAGTGTAGAGATCTCTGTACCACGTCCACCTTCACGTCTTGGTAGCCAGAAGTCTTCTAGCATAGACATATGTTTACGATCATCTCTGATAGCACCAGTGTTGGCATCATAAACTAATTTGTTACGATACTTAGACATAATGTTTTTCATATACTCTTCAGACTTACCTTTTGGAAGGTTGCCCACATCAATATAAAAGATACGGCGTTCTGGAGCTCTAGCAAGTCTGTAAATAACTAGTGAGTCTTCCATCATGCGTAATTGGTTAATAGGTTTTAGAGCTTTATGTAAGTGTGATACAACTTTCTTACGAGCTTCATCTAACAAACCAGATGTAACATAAGATACACTGTCTGTAGTAAGTCTAATACCTTGATTCTGTCCACCTGGCTTTTCTTGATAGACATAGAACTCTTCTACACCTTCAATTAAAGTAGCACCAGTCTCAGGATCTTTATTTCTTTTTACCTGCTTCATCTTACGAATCTTAGCAGCGTCAATAGGTCTACATTCTTGTATACCAGCTTTCATGTTCTTTTCGTCAACCACAAGGTGGTGGAACATTCGACCATCAATGTACCAACGCTTGAACATATCATGACCATTATCACCAAAGTGAAGCATTGAGAGCACATCAGTAAACTCATCCGTCATTACTTTTTTGATCTGATCACTCAATCCTTCAACATTATCTAAGTTCAATCTTACTGGCGGTTCATTTGAACCAGACGAGATTGCTTCGTTTACGATATCTTCTACAGCCGCATCAACCTCTGGGTGATGGGATACAGCTCTATACTGACCGATTAATTGTTTTTCGTCTTTAGACTTTTCACCATCTAAATCTACGTACGTACCATAGTGAGCACCTGCCGCAGTTACAAAACCTGCACCATCCTCATCTACAGGTGGTACAATAGATTGCAGCTTTTCTTGCTGTTTGTTCTTCGATCGCTTGATCTCAAAACCAAATAATTTAATACTGTCTTCAGCCATTGTAGTTCCTAATTAGAGTTAGAGAGGCCATCTCTGGCCTCTCTGTTATTTATAGGCTTTTACGAAGTGGTGTTTGATTCCCAGTACTGGACTTGGAACTCAACAGTGAATCGCTCAATCTCATTTTCTGATGCATAGCTCAGATCGATTGGTGATACCGCTGTTGGGAAACAACCACGGAAGTTGTAAGTCTTAATGGTAGATCCATCTTTATCAAGTTGGTCTACAATAAGATCTGCTTCGTAATCAACAGGGTTAACTAAACCAGTATTAGCACTATGTGCATTCATACCGTTCATCCAACGCTCCATTGAGTCACGAATTACAAAGTCTGTATCGTTAATGATTGTTGGTGTCCATACATCAAATGTACGATCACCAGCAATTTTCATTTGACGGCCACGGAATGGAACAATAATCGGTGTGATTGTTGAACCTGGTAGCTGTGCTGCCTCGCAGAGGAATGATGTTACTTCTACATCACCACCTGCATAAGCTGGGAAGTTGATAGTCGCTTTAAATAGATTGGGTCTAGCGCCACCGCCTCTCAGCTTGGATTTAAAATCGTCGACTCCTAAAATAGCCATTTATTATCTCCTATGACGCTATTAAACTGTACCAACAACTTCTTCGAAGTCAACACCGGTTCTTACAGCTACGAAGTTCAATGTTACGTAGTTGATAGAGCGAGCTGGCTTGATGAAGATGTTCGCGATGAATTCATTACGGTCAACAACACTTGCAGTATTGTTTGTAGAATCACATACTACTTTAAAGTCTGTGATACCGCGGCGACCTTGGATTTCTCTCAAGAATGGTTCAACAATGTTGACGAACTCTGCACGAGTAAACTCGTCGTTGAATTCAAACATAACATTTCTTGCTGCTGTAGCAATTGCTCTTTCAGCAACCAAGAACAATCTACGTACGTTAATACGATCAAATGCTGATGGTCTATTTAAGAATGTTTTGTCACCAAATAGAAGGATACCCTGACCTGGGATGTTAGCAATTGGGTTAACACCTGCTTTATATAGTGTGTCTCTTTCTGCTTTAGTGGGAGAGTAAGACAATGCTGTTATACCAAAGTATTGACCACGTCTTTGACCTGCAGGTGAGTACCACGGAGCTGCGTTTGCATCTGTAGCTGCCATAACACCAGCTGTTGTAGAAGCAGCAGGAATATGTACATACTGGTCGTTAAACTTGTCGTATACTTTTAGGTAGTTATTATCAACAGTCAAGTATGATGAGTTGTTGAATGTAGCTGCTGTTGTTAATGAAGCAGTTACGGGAGTAGAGTTATTAACCACTGCTGATCTGTTTGGAGATGTTACAACAATACAATCTTTACGAGTTATACCTGCAATTCCCACCAAGTCATTAACTACTGTAGCTTGATCTGCCGCAGAAGCCATTCCAGGTGCAATTAAGAAGTCTACTTGAGTTGTGTCTGTATCTTCTAGTAAGTCAAAACCAGTTGCAACCTCAGCTGTTGTTAATGTTGCTGAATCTACACCACCTGTTAGTGATTTAGAAATTGCTGCGCTTGGGTTACCAAATGCTGTCCCAGCTGCTGCTGTACCTGCATTAGACATTGTGGCTAGATCGCCATCCCAATGTGCTAACCAAACATACTCTGAAGAGCTGTTGATTACTTCAAGAGCGTAGTTAGAAGATCCATCAGATGTTTTAGCATCGCTTGCCATTGATAAGAAAGCAAATCTTTCTAATACAGTACCAACTGTACCTGAAATTTCACCATCTTCGTCTATAACGACTACGTGACATTCGTCAGCTGAACCACTTCGTGCTGTTGCATATGCTGATGTTCCTGGAGCTGCATCGAACTCACCTTTGTAAGCCCAAGCTGCAAAGCCTGCTGCTGTACAAATTTCTGCTTTAAGTGAGTTGCCTAGAGCACCGGCCCATTTGCCGATCCAAGCACCTACATTGGTATCACCTGAGTCAGCACCAAACGCTGATTTAACTGTATCCCAATGATCTTTGTTGTTCACATTAGTTACTGTTGTTGATGATGATGTAGCGTTTTTCGCCACTGATGTGATTTCGCGGATCACATACATGGACGATGAATATCTTAGAAACTGTGCTGCAGACAAAAAGTCTACTGCATTAGTTGATGTTGGAGATCCAAAGACTTCGGCAAGCTGTGCCTCTGTGCCGACTTTTGTCGCTATCTTTGCTGGACCCCAGCGAAAATCACCAACGATTGCGCCAGTAGTTGATTGTACGTTTGGTACGAAACCAGACAGATCAACTTCTTTGACTGTAATCGCAGGGGATTCAGAGGGACTAAATACTGCCATTTCTCTTTTCCTTTTGAGTGTAATGATAAGACTGCATGATAAGGTTATGTTCAATTATCATTATTTATACGTTTTAAAAAGTCAGTAAAATTCTTCGACCCAAGGCTTCTTTTCAAGAGCCCACGGGTCTGGTTCGGGTTCTTTGTATATTTCATCAAGCCCATCATCAACAAAGCCAAACGGAACCATATCATTCTCAATTTCAGCCATACGTTGATTAAATAATAAGTCTTTCATATTAACATCAGATAGATCAGAGAACTGTGTACCCAATGTAAAGTATCCAAACAATACTAAGTTCATCATTAGATCGTCGTGGTTACCATCAGAAGCTTCGTACGATTGACCCTTTGCAACAAATGTTGATATCTCAATAATAGTTTCTTGATCGTTTAGTTTTAATTTCCTACCTTCAATAATATCCTTGATTGTAGAACAACCCAGTCTCTTAACCTTCTTATTCATTGTTACACCTAGGCCATTAGACTTCATAGCTGACTCTACATGTAGATCTTCATACTCTAATTCATAGTAGAGTCCATTACATACAATGGTACCCTGGTCGTTGTTCTCAACAATCACATATGCTTTGTTATATGTTAATGCATACTTAGCAATGATATTAGGAAATAGAATTGGCGATATCTTATTGTTTCTATAAACACACACTTGTTCAAATGGTGTTACTGATGTATCTATAATGTTAAAAGTAGAATAATCTCCTCCAACACCTTTAGCAACATCAACAACACAAATGTAGTTATGACCCTTCTCAACCTCCTTGTACACTAGCAAAGCACCTCCCTCAAGGTGTCTAATAGGGTCAATGGCTCTAAGTTCCATTAAAGTTCCACCATCAATTAAGGTATCACCTGTACCAAAAAAAGTGTTACCAAACTCTTGATCAAACTGTAGCTTAGAAGTATTTGATATTGTTTGTGTTTGCCAGTCCTTATCACGTCCAGGAACATCCCACCAATCAACTCTGAAAGGTATGTATTCGTTTGTCTTTTGAACAGCACCTTCCCAAAGTTTATGATACATGTTACCAATACCATTAGCTGTAGAAGTTATAATAACTTTAGTATCCTTACCAGATGATACAACAGGATATGTTGATGTGTAGAATGTAGCAGCATCTTCGACAAATGCAAACTCATCGAGGTAAAGTAAGTTAACAGACATACCACGAATTGATGATCCAGATGTGGCGGCTGCAACAATCTTAGAGTTGTTAGAGAATTCTATTGATCTTTTATTGAGAGCTTTTGTACCAGGCTGTAAGAAGAAAGGAAGGTTCTCTAACATAAGAGTAACACGGCTTAACATCTCTTGCGATGTAGCACCTTTGTTAGCTAGAATAGCAACAGTCTTGGTAGCATTGAATACAGCATAGTGAAGTAGATAGGCTACTGAGGATATTGATTTGCCTGATTGTCTACAAGCAAGAACAATAGAGAATCTATTCTCCGCAAAGTGATTGAACATCTTTTCTTGATAAGGATAAAGATCAAAGTCGACCAGCCCCTTATCAAGGTGTATAACCTTGCAATACTTTCTTGCGAAGTATGCTGGATCATCTCTACATTTGATATATTCATCTACTTCATACTGAGTGTATTGAGTAGTAGCACCGTCACGCTTTACGTTAGAGTTGCCATTGTAAGTATCATTCATGTTCTATTTCATTAACAGGCTTCATCAACATCTTCTGCAAGTCTGCAGTAGATCCAACAAAAACATTATTGTTTGTAGTAGGTCCTGCTAATGCAGGAGGCTCATCAGTCTTTGATATGTCTTTTTGTTTCTTATGAAGATCTAGTAGATTGTTAGATACATCTGCCATATTCTTCATCATACCAGATAGTACTTCAAATGCACGGGGATGTTCTGTAGCCTTAGCTACTTCCATCATCTCTTCAAGAGCTTCTTCACCCTTAACAAGAATATTGTATTGGACTTGTCTAACGAACTTAAAGTCGTCGTTTACATTGTCGCTATCATTCTGACTCATAATCGTATACTTCCAAGAATCCATAATCACTATCAGCACTTACACCACCAGGCGTAGGAGTTGTTGTTATAGTTAGGTAATCACTATCTGCAATGTCCTTAGTATCTATATCAAACTTCATGGTCGTTGTATTAATAACTTTGCCGTCATTAACAGGTCCATAGAAGTTGACCTTCATCTCAAATGTAAGGGTATAGATTATCATTCTTCGTTGTTCTACAGCACCTTCATAATCATCGGAGAAGTCTACACTTTGAATAGTTATAGGAACATCTTCTTTAACATCTGGGTAATCTGCAAAAGGTTTTATTGTCACAGTATATTGTGGCTTAAAGAAAGGTATGATCTGTTCTACAATCTGTAAAGCATCGGACTGTGTCTTAGTCATGACATTTAATTGAAACGAAATATTATATGGTACAGATGATTGGAACTTAGATCTAAGAGTACTAGATGCTCCACCTTGGGAAAAGTTAGCACTCTTTTGCAATTGTCTTTGAGCATCATAGCTCATGCTTATAATTTCAAAGGACATTCTTGGTAGCTTCAGCGCAACACGTTGCCCATCTGGTAAATCTGCTTGTTCTCTAATACGCTCTAAATATTTATCTTTAGGAGCATATGCTAATGGAACTTTAACTTGACTGAGAGCTGCTCCAGCTGAGTTCTTCCGTATAACATACACATCATTAAACAGTTTACCAAATGTGGCAACTGACTTTCTGATACGTTCGTGGTAGAAATATGTAAACATTAATCTGGTTCTCCAAATGGGTTTGATTCAGAGAAGTCGAGGAAGTCGGTTAGTGTGTCAAAGTAATCATTCTGCTCATTTGCAGATATTTGATTATCTTCTGTCACAGCCGTAACACTAGCAATGGAAGTTGTACCTACTATTTGAGTACCTGTAACAAAGTTGTGGAACTTGCCATCACTACCTCCAGCATGAATAACCCCAAGTTTATTGGTACTTGGATTCCAAGTAGCAACTTCGCCTGACATAACAACACCAGACGCTAGAGTTTGATTGACTGTCTCGCCTATTACAAAACCTTGTGAAGCACTATCTAGAGTGAGATTGTATGTGTATGCATAATCAGCTTCAATATCATCAATTGCTTCAACATTTGTATCAAAGTCCTCATCGCTGTACTCAAACAATTCACAACGAAGTTTGTATGTTGGTAAGTTCTGTAGTTGATAGAAAGGTTGTTCATGTTCTACATGAGTAATTTGAAATAGCTTCTTTGAGAAAGGAATGTAAAGTAAATCACCTTCTGCAGGTCTTGCTATTGTTATTTCATTATCATGTCTATAAACAGTTTGTTGCCATCTACGACGAGATACAATCATTGTTGCTTGATCTCTAATCTCTACACCAAATTTAGTGAATAGATCACCTTCTCCGTCAAAGCCCTCTGTGTTCTCTACGTACATCTCAATCTTATATGATGAGTTAAATCTAGATGGAACATCTTCTCCAAAGAACTTATCTTCGTTAACAATGTCTCTTGGAAGATAATAAATATCTTGACCGTAGATCTTTAAAGATTCTATAATGATGTCTTCGTAAAGACCTTGTTCTGATCTTACTGATTGACTGAAATATGGATTAGTTGCCATTGTTTATCCTACAAAGAAGTCTGCTGGCATCTCATGTTCTAGTCGTAACGATTCTCGTAGACGATCTATATCACCAGTTGCGTCATCATACAATTGTCTACCATTAAGCATAACACCACCAGGCAATTGCATTCCCTCAAACTTCATAAGGTTTGCACCCCATTGTTGTTTGATAAGAGCGGTTGTATATTCTTTCAACCACATATCATTATAAACACTCGTGTATGTGTTAGGGTTGATTGTTTCATAAACTTCTGCTACAATATAATCCCCAGCTTTGATGTCTCCATCAGCAAACTCACCAAATATATATAATCTATTCTGTTTACGAGAGAACTGTACTTGTGGTGTACCATTTAATCTCATATCAAGTATAGAAAGATATTGTTGCATCTGCTCATAGTAAGCTAGATCACCAATGTATGAGTGCATATTGGCAATGTCGTTTAGATGCAATTGATACTTAATATCAAAGAAGTTCCTTGACATAGCATCGCCATGAACTTTAAACATCTTAGAAACATATTGTACACTAGTGCTGAGCGTGATGTATTCGTTAGCTACATCATCTGCTGTAACTAAATGTTTAACGTATGTTCTCAGTGTAGCATCTGAATGAAACTCTTGGTAGTACTGCAGAGCTTCATCTACTCGATCTTCTTGCTGATCAGGATCAACATTGATCTCAATTACAGGATCGCCAAGACGACGAAGACAATACTCGATTAATGTATCTCTTGAATTTGGATTTGCCATTGTTTATTCCTGTTCTTATACAGTTCTATTTATAAGAGTTTATAGCTCGTCAGAGTCATGTAAATATTGCTCAGGGAATTGTTCTTCATGTGCTGCAAGCATTAATGCTTCAGTATCAAACTCCTGTACAGTAGCATCATCACGATACGATACTACTGTATTTCCACTTAAAGCCATTGCTCCTTCATTAATAATAAAATATCCAGTTGTTTTAGTTATAATAGACATTATGCTGTTCCTCCATCTTGTATTGTCCATCCGTCAGTGCTGATTAGATTAGCCCGTGCCGCTGCTGCTGTGCCACCTGCAGTATATGTAGAACTGCCAAACCTAACGACGTTCATATTATCCAATGGATCCTGCGCATCCCAGTTGATTAAAAGTGCATCATAACGTGCGGTAGGAATCGACGTTCCATTCAGAAAATGATCAAGGGCATTTGACACATTAAGAGCTTCTATATTAAAGTTTTCAACACCAGGAACATCTGTGATACTCGATGTGTTATAACCCAAGTAATAAAACATCAATCTCATGCTTGTAACATTGGATGTATCAAAGTTAGTTGCGTCAACTGATGTGAGAGCATAGCACCGTTCAAACATTGAATTCATATATGTAACACTGGATGTATCAAAGCCACTTACGTCAAGAGACGTAAGACTATTGCAATTTTTAAACATGGTATCCATTCGCGTGGCATTGGATGTATCAAAGTTAGTTACGTCAAGAGACGTAAGACTATTGCAGCCATAAAACATACCATCAAAATGCAGGTTACTAGATGTATCAAAGTTAGTTACGTCAAGAGACGTAAGACTATTGCAGCCATAAAACATTTGATACATGCTTGTAACAGATGAGGTATCAAAGTTAGTTACGTCAAGAGATGTTAAAGCATAGCATCGCATAAACATTTCATGCATCAGTGTAACACTGGATGTATTAAAGCCACTTACGTCAACTGATGCGAGAACGTAGCAACCATGAAACATATTACTAATAGCAGTAGTATTGGATGTATTAAATCCACTTACGTCAAGAGATGTAAGACTTCGGCAATTTTTAAACATGTTATTTATTTGCGTGGCATTGGATGTGTCAAAGCCACTTACGTCAACTGATGTAAGAATTAAACAAGATTCAAACATACCATCAAAATGCAGGTTACTAGATGTATCAAAGTTAGTTACGTCAAGAGACGTAAGACTATTGCAGCTATAAAACATTTGATACATGCTTGTAACATTGGATGTATCAAAGTTAGTTACGTCAAGAGATGTGAAAGCATAGCATCGCATAAACATTTGATTCATCAACGTGACATTGGATGTATCAAAGTTAGTTACGTCAACTGACGGGAGAACGTAGCAACCATGAAACATATTACTAATAGCAGTAGCGTTAGACGTATCAAAGCCACTTACGTCAAGAGATGTAAGACTTCGGCAATTTTTAAAGACGTTGTACATATGTGTGACATTAGACGTGTCAAAGCCACTCACATCAAGAGATGTGATGCCAGTGCAGCCTTCAAACATGTGATGCATTTGTGTGAGACTAGATGTGTCAAAGTTAGTTACGTCAAGAGACGTAAGACTATTGCAGTAAAAAAACATTAATCCCATACGTGTAACATTGGATGTATCAAAGTTAGTTACGTCAAGAGATGTGAAAGCATAGCACCGTCCGAACATATTTTCCATATTTGTAACATTGGATGTATTAAAGCCACTTACGTCAACTGACGGGAGAACATAGCACCCATAAAACATATTACTAATAGCAATAGCGTTAGACGTATCAAAGCCACTCACATCAAGAGATGTGAGACTTTGGCAATTTTTAAACATGTTCCACATATTTGTGGCATTGGATGTGTCAAAGCCACTCACATCAAGAGATGTGAGACTTAGACAAGATTCAAACATGTGATGCATTTGTGTGACATTAGACGTATCAAAACTGCTCACATCTAGTGAAGTGAGATTACTGCATTGATAAAACATAAAATACATAGTAATAACAGATGAGGTATCAAAACCACTCGCGTTTACTGAGGTTAGATTACCACATCCTCTGAACATCTCCCTCATAGATTCTACATTTGATGTATCACAGTTTCCTGATACAAAACTTGTCATGTTGTCGCAGTCATAGAACGCCCGATACAAATTTTGCCAACCCACATTCCCAAAGTTTAGGACTCGCTTTATTTTTAGGCGACTATTATTAGCAGCAGCGGCCATCTCGATGCTTGGGAAGGTACCTGAAATGCTTATTGTATGTTCACTAGCAGATGCGTATGTGTGTGTTAGGTTGGCATCATTATATGATGTTACTGTAGATGTGGTGCCATCACCCCAATCAATAGTTGCGTTAAATGTTGCCCCGCTGTGACAATGTATTGTAAAGAGTTCGTCATCTGTTGTAGTCTCAATGACCATATCAAATGATGTGTTTACACTATCAGCAGCAGAAGTATTTGCAATGCGTGGACTTAGTATTTTACTAGCTGATCTTATTAATGAAGGCATCTATTATCCAAACGTACTTACTGAACCTAGCGCAGTAAACACCCCGCCAGTATTAATTACTGTAAAAGAAAATATCTCAGTCTTACTAGCTGTTCCAGCCGGAGCTGAACCACCTAACCAATTAATAGTTACAGCAGAACCATTTACTGTCAATGCGTTAGGAATAAAAGGTGAACCTCCTTGCGTTACTATTATTGCTATACCTGTAGTTGTATTACCAGTATTAGGTACATTTGTGATTGCTAAAGAGAAGTTAGCACCTGGCGAAGCTACAGTCACAACACTTGTACCGGTGTTTAAATCTAAACTTACAATGTTAGAAGCTATAGTACCAACTGTAAATAATTCATGGTGTACTTTAGCTGATATTGCTCCATCTACTTGGAGTAATCCAGTATTAGTATTGGTAGTTGAGCCAATAAGAACATCGCCAGCATGTGTAGCTGTTATAGTAGCAGTTCCTCCTGTACCAATTTCTATAGAAGTATCATTTGTACCTTTAATATATTGATTACCATTTCCAAACAACACTTGTTTAGTTGAGTTTAATTGGATATTATTTGTAGAGTATATTGTGCCATCAACATGCAACGGATGTAAAGGATTAACTTCACCAATACCCACATTACC
>Ga0206127_1003403_pt1 | contig 14767 bp, 16 predicted proteins | sample Helgoland_Spring_6_FD_148646 | JGI IMG/M metagenome (GOLD analysis project Ga0206127, IMG submission 148646) | Pelagic subsurface seawater microbial communities from Kabeltonne, Helgoland, North Sea - Helgoland_Spring_Bloom_20160419_1 | ecosystem: Environmental > Aquatic > Marine > Epipelagic ...
AGCAGTCGCTGCAACTCGCGATCGCGCACCTCGCCGTTGCCGCGCAATACCTCGGCGTCAAATACCACAGCCTCTCGCCATTCAGAAAAGGGCGCTGTCGACGGCTCACTCATAGGCTGGGCTCCAACATTAAGTGTTGCTGCCTAGACGCCCTGGCGGCAGCTCCGTTGTGGCAGTTATTGCCAGTGGCTGCTTCGGTTCGCGCCTGCGGCAAACAATGGTCAATCCAACCCCTGTTCATCCGTCTAGTTTTCATACGTCCATTGTTCATAATCCTGTTCCCATTGTTCATGATCCCACTGTTTCTATTCCTACTGTTTCTATTCCTACTGCTTCTGTTCCTGCCAATGTAACGCCTGCTGTCGAAAAGCCCGCCCAAAAAACTATCGGCACGGCCAATACCGTCGCTCACGGTCATGTAAATGCTCCCTCAAATTGGCGTGTAACAGGCGATTTCTAAGTTATTGATATTAGTGTTGGGGCTCTGTACCCGCCAGCAACTGACACTCTAATAAATGATCAATACTGTCAGCTATAATCTCAATACGGCTGTATAAACAGTCATCTAATTCAATCTCATTGAGAACATCGGGCGTGGCGTTGTAACCAAACACGCCCTCATCGGTGATAAAAACCGCTTTAATGCGCCCGGCCAATATTCCCATCAATACCACGGACAGTTGCTGTCGGAGTATAAGCAAAACAAACGCCCTATTCGTGGCCACTCTACCCTATCCGCCCGGAGTACGGCAATGCCGCAAAGCTGCTGAGGCGGCCGCCAGAGGCGGCCGCCAACTACTATAAATAGGCTAATTGCTCGCACATCGATCATTAATTGCCCGTATTTAGAATACTTATTGTTAGCGTGATTTCCCCTGATCGCATGATGCCCTACCAGCTCTATCCTTGAGCAGTACCATTCATCACAATCCTTGTGTTTCTTAATCGAATAGTTCAGCTTGCGGTGGGGCTCTTGGTTCTGGCAACTGATTAGCTGAGGTTAGTGCCATGGATTTGGCATCCAGATGTTCTAGAATTTTCTTGATGACCAATGGGTCTTCGATGCATGCGATAATCTTGACCGCGCCACCACAGGGATTGCAGATCGTGAAAAACTTGGCGCCATCTGACTAGTCAATGACGTCAATTGATTAACGCCTAAGTCTTTACTCGCCTATATTCTCTCCCATCACGAAGTGATCTGATTAACAACAATCTGAAATTTCATATAAGGAGAGAACACATGTATAACAAACAAAGTATCTTGGCATCAATTTTTACACTGATGGCGAGTAGCACCGCAACTGCTTCAATACAAGGAGAACTAGGCAGCACCTCCACGGCATCAACCGTCGTTTCTCTAGAGATAGTTGATCGTATCAACATAAACGGGATAAACGATATTGACCTTGGGCAATTTAATGGAGCAGAAGATCTAGTCGGGGGATCAGCTTTTTGTGTCTTTCGTAATGGCGGTGACGACTACGAACTTACCATTTCAGATGCAGAATCAATCATTGCAAAACCAGGTAATAAGGACAAGTTCTTACTTAGCTCAGATAGCGCACAAGAGTCAGTTGAATTTTCAGTTATGGTCGATGATGATGACGATGCTTCAAACGGATCGTTAATTACCAAAGGCGCGACCGTTCAATTTTCTGGTAGCAAAGAAATCGACTGTACAAAAAATGGGGAGAACGCTTCTATAGAAGTACGTATACTTGCCTCTGATTTAATTGAACTGTCTACCGGTAGCGACTACAGCGGTACTTTGGTTCTAAACGTAGCACCTATCTGATGAATACGAAATTAACGATATTAGCTTTTGTTTTAACTTCTATACCTTTACCGGAGGCACTAGCTGTTTGCGAGGTAAATCAACTTGAGATCAAGATTGACAATAAACTGACCAATGGTCTTATACAGATCCAATTGCAGGGTACTATTGAAACACCTAGTCCGAATTATGATTACTTGTTCCACATCTCAGAAACCGAGAGCGTACCCAACGCTTCATTAGCCCTGTTTGAGAAAGACGCATCCCTTGTCAGTATAGATCTCATCTCGCCCTTAGAGATTAACGAAGTGTTCTGGGTGCAAGAATATGTTACTAAGGTAAAGGTTGATGTTTCAAAACCCTTTAACTGGGGACCGGAATATTTTCCGATTGAAATAAATAACATAGGCACGAACTGTCTTATGGGTAGTTTCTATAAATAACCTGTAAAGCTAGCGCCAACCGTCAGTGGACATAATAGAGCGGGTGGGCGAAAATGTTACGTTCTAGCAGAAACTAATCTAGAAGAGACTATCCTTAAAAGTCACATTGAGAGCCGGAAAATAAATGAAGAAAAGAATAATTAGTCACCCACTTATGGCCTTAATAGTTGCTAGCGTTTTATTAAGTGCTTGTGACAAAAAAGACGGGGCAGATGAAAAAGTTGAAGAGCCCATTCGCGCGGTGAAAGTGATGGAAGTCAGCTTAGAAAAGAGCGAGAAGCTCTTAAGTTTTCCTGCTGTCCTACAAGCTCAAAAACTTGCTGCACTCGCCTTCGGAGTTTCGGGCGAGATCAGTTCCGTGACCGCAAAGGGCGCACAAAGGGTCAATCAAGGGGATGTTCTTGCAAAGCTTGACCAGAGAGATTTCATCACAAACCTCAATTCAGCAAAAGCACAGTACGACAATGCAGATTCTGTCTACCAACGTGCACAACGCTTAATTTTGGAAGATGCCATATCCAGCAGTGCCCTTGACGACAGAAAAACACAATTCGATGTTGCTAAAGCACAATGGGAAGCAGCAGAAAAAGCACTCGATGACACCATCCTTACCGCACCCTATTCAGGTATCGTCTCGAAGGTCTCAGTTGAAGTAAACCAAATAATCAAAACGGGGGATGCTGCAGTAGCGATTTTAGGTGACGGACGATTCGAGGCAACTATCAACCTACCCGCTAGTTTTATATCTAAAGCAGGTAAAAGAAAAGATCTTCCAAGAACAAACCAATTGATATTAGATGTTGCCCCAGACCGAGAAATTCCAGTCGATTTCGATAATATTTCACTAGATGCTGATCCAAGTTCTCAAACCTATGCAGCAACCTTTTCCTTTAACGTCCCAGATGATCTCGTTGTCCTACCAGGCATGACAGCTATTCTTCGACTCCACAACAATGCCACAACCGAAGCCGACATTCAGATACCGCTTACCGCTATCGTCATAGAAGGTGATGAGAAATACGTTTGGATTATTGAAGATATGAAGGTAAGTAAACGCCTGGTTATATTAAAAGACGGCGTAGGTGAAAGTATGGCGCTAATTAGCGGACTATCAAGTGGTGATATGATCGTAAGCGCTGGTATTTCTTCTTTAAGCGAAGGGATGAAAGTTCGTCCCTGGTCGAAGTAGCTGATAGATAGGATATCATCATGAACCTCGCAGAACTTTCTATAAAAAATCAGCTACTCAGCAGTATCGCAATTATTCTCATGCTTTTTCTAGGTTGGGATGCATACAAAAATATGCCCCGCTTTGAAGACCCAGAATTCACCATTAGATCAGCAATTGTTATTACCCAATACCCGGGTGCAAGCCCAGAAGAAGTTGCGAGAGAAGTTTCAGAACCACTGGAAACGGCAATCCAGCAGATGCAAGAAGTTGAAAATATTCGGACTAAGTCTTCAGATGGTAAGTCCGAGATTACTGTCGACATTAGATACCGTTTTTCTAAATCAAAAGAAGACTTACAGGTAATTTGGACCAAACTTCGTAATAAAGTTAAAGATGCACAGCGAGCTTTACCTCAAGAGGCGCAAACGCCAATTGTGAATGATGATTTTGGTGATGTCTACGGTTTATCTTATTTCATTACCGGTGACGACTTTAGCCCCGCAGAGCTAAGAACCTATGCCAAACAATTACAGAAGGAAATTTTACAAGTAAAAGGCGTCAGTAAGGTTCAGCTTAATGGAGAACAAAAAGAAGCCATTTTTGTCGAAATTTCACAGGAGAATTCGGCAGTCCTCGGAGGCGCTACAAATCAGCTTTTTGATATTTTAAGCCAGCAAAATTCTGTCGTCGCTGCTGGAGATGTCGTTATCGGCGACCAAAGAATTATTGTTGACCCCTCCGGTACTATCGATTCGGTTGACTCAATCAGTAACTTACTTGTTTCAACCTCTGACAACGGTAAAGTGACTTATCTAAAAGATATCGCACATGTTTACAGAGATTACAAAACGCCGCTAACAAAAATAATTCGTTATAACGGTAAAGATGCGATTTCCCTGAGTGTTGCAAATGTGACAGGCGCTAATGTTGTTGTTATCGGTAAGGCTGTAGATAACAAAATTCAGAGTGCAATTTCACGTCGACCTCTTGGTATTGAAGTATTCGAATATTACCATCAAGGAAAAATTGTCGAGGTTTCTGTCGATAATTTTATCCAGAATGTGATTGCGGCACTTGTCATTGTCATTGTATCCCTACTCATATTTATGGGTTACCAATCTGCAATGATAATGGCTTTCATTCTTCTCGTGACAGTTGCAGCCACGCTAGCAACAATGAATTTGCTCGGTGTACCCTTACATAGAATTTCTCTCGGCGCCTTAATTATCGCCCTGGGTATGATGGTTGATAACGCCGTAGTGATTACAGAAGCCATACTCGTTGGCATACAATCTGGAAAACAAAAATTAGAGATTGCCAAAGAAATCGTTTCCCAAACCATGTGGCCTTTACTCGCAGGGACCCTCGTCGGCGTAATAGCATTTGCACCGATTGGATTCGCCCCGGGACAAACCGCAGAATATACAGGCGATTTGTTTTGGGTGGTCATGATTGCGTTACTTTTTTCTTGGCTGCTTGCGATGACAATCACGCCCTTAACATGTTTTTGGTTGTTCCCAGATAAGATGGAGCAAAAATCTAATAAAGAAGAAGGCGCATTTTTCACCAAGTATAAATACTTGATGCGATGGTCATTAAGTAACAAGCCTCTAGTACTAGGTATTGTCCTTGGCCTTTTTGTAAGCTCAATCTGGGGAGCACAATTCCTAAATAGAGGTTTATTCCCACAATCAACTTCACCCCAACTCGTAATCGATTATTGGCTGCCAGAGGGAACGCGGATTGAACGAACCGAAGCAGATATGATTGAGTTGGAAAATTTTGTAAGCAATATGGATGGAGTTAATGCTGTGCAAACGCTTATCGGTGGAGGCGGCACTCGGTTTATGTTGACCTATAACTCAGAATCAACAAATAGTGCTTACGGGCAATTGTTAGTCCGTGTTGATGACTACCACGGTATAGATGCCATGATGCCTATCGTTCAGAACTTTATAACAACATCCTTTCCAGATGCTGAATCCAAAGCTTGGCGTTTTGTGCTTGGACCCGGCGGTGGGTCTAAAATTGAAGCTGAGTTTTCTGGACCTGAACCTAAAGTACTAAGGCGACTTGCGAACGAAGCCAAAGCTATTATGGCCGCTGACGGAGGCGCCCTCTCAATCAAAGATGACTGGCGTCAACCTACCAGTGTCATCGAACCCATCTATTCCGAACTAAAAGGTCGTCGAGCTGGCGTATCTAGAAAAGATTTAGCTAATTCATTGTTTGCCTACTACTCTGGCAAAAAAATTGGTGACTTTCGTGAAGGCGAGGATCTAATTCCAATTATCGCTCGCATACCAAACACTAAAAACGCGAGTATTGGCGATATTGAGAACGTTCAAGTACTTAGCTCTGTGACGGGAAAAATGGTTAGCATTGGGCAAGTGACAAATGGTTTTCGAACAATTTGGCGGGATGGCCTACTCCGTAGTGAAAACCGAATCCTCAGAATTAAAGCACAAGCTGACCCCCAACCAACTGAACTCGCGGCTAGTCTAATGTCCCGTATTCAACCCAAAATTGAAGCCATTGAACTTCCTAGTGGTTATGAATTTGAATGGGGTGGTGAAGCGGGTTCATCAGAAGAGTCGAATAGCAATCTCATGTCTACAATTCCCCTAGGCATTCTCGCAATGGTATTAGTAGTTGTTGGCCTATTTGGTAAAATCAAACAGCCTCTTATTATTTGGACTGTCGTGCCGCTTGCCTCTATTGGTGTAGTCTTTGGTTTGGTTGTTACCGGCATTCCATTGGAATTTATGGGCATCCTTGGATTATTATCACTATCTGGTTTGCTGATACAAAATGGCATCATACTGGTAGACAGAATGGATACAGAAATAGTAGAGGGCAAGCCCAGATTTGATGCCATTGTTGATTCAGCAACTAGCCGAGTGAGACCCGTTGTATTAGGTTCCTTTACAACAGCACTTGGTGTTATCCCTCTATTTTTTGATGCGTTTTTCCAATCAATGGCCGTCGTTATCGTATTCGGCCTCACCTTTGCAACATTGTTAACACTCCTGATCGTACCAGTACTCTACGCCTTGTTTATGGGTGTAACTGATACGGAGACAGAATATGAAAGCATATAAAATTCCACTGTTGGCTGGCCTCCTTATATTAAGCGCCTGTACAGCCAATCCAATTCTACAAGATGCAAAAGTATCAGTAGAAATCCCTGACAAATGGTCAAGCATTGCATCACAATACAAAGATTTTAAGATAACATGGCTTGAAGGCTTTAAAGATCCACTGATGTTAGCGTTGATTGAAGAAGGTAGAAACAATAACCCAGACCTGATATTAGCTGCAGGAAACATGAACAAAGCTTGGCTTCTCGCTGCGAAATCAGCCACGTCACTTATGCCAAGCGCCGACCTCTCTTTGGGCCAATCTTCAGAAGGAACATCAACGGTAAAACTTACCGCCAATTGGGAATTAGATGTCTGGGGCCGAATTAGCGCAGGCAATAGTGCCGCAGAAGCTAGTGCTAAAGCGGCTGAGGCAGATTACATTTTTACACAACAATCTATCAGCGCCAATATAGCAAAATTATACTTCAAGATAGTAGAAGCAAATTTACAAACAGACCTTGCAAAGAAAAATCTCGCAATCAGCAAGGAAACTATACGCATCACAAAAGTAAAATATGACAACGGCATTTCTTCAGGACAAGACCTAGCATTGAGTCGAGCAAACTTAGCAGCATCAGAAGAGCAAGTGATTCGATTGGCGGGATCACAAAAAGATGCCATGAGAGCTTTGGAAATATTACTGGGTCGTTACCCATCTGCATCCTTGGAATCATCCAAAATACTGCCGGCTTTGCCAGCCAATCCGCCAGCTGGCTTACCCTCTGAACTGCTAGAGCGCCGACCAGATTTAATCTCTGCGGAGCAAAAAATTGCTGCGGCGTTTAATGCTGGCTTAGAAGCAAAAGCAGCAAGCTTGCCGCGTTTCTCCCTGACAGCCAATGGCAGCGGTGCATCTAGCTCCCTCGCTGGCGCACTCAATCCAAGTGATCTTGCTTGGCAAATGGGTGCAAACTTAATCGCACCACTTTTCGATGGTGGACGCCGCAAGATCGATATTAAGCTTGCAAACCTTGAACAAAAACAATCCATCGCTAATTACGCAAAGATAGCCCTAAATGCCTTTGCAGAAGTAGAAAACAACCTCGATCAAGGCATCGTTCTTAAACAACGCGAGCTTGCCCTAATTCAAGTTCAAATACAGAGTCACAAAGCCTATCGAATTGCAAAAATCAGATACGATGAAGGTGAGATAGATTTGTTGGAACCCCTAACATTACAAAACCAAGCAAATGCCGCAGAAAGTAATTTAAGTTCTGTTAGGCGAAGCCTGCTTGAGCAAAGAATCAACTTGTACTTGGCCCTCGGTGGCGCATGGCAAACAGCGAAATAATATGGAATTTACGTTTACTTTCATTCGTTTATTTTTTTGGTCTATCTATCTCCTAGGACCGATCATTATATTTTTCCTGGTGATGATAGTTATTCTTGGTCAGATCGTTCGGCGCATTGAAACATGGACAGTATTTGACGGTTTATATTGGTCTTTTGTTACAGCTTTGACAGTAGGGTATGGCGACATTCGTCCACTTAAAAAACGATCAAAAGCTTTATCGGTTGTTATCGCAATCTTAGGTATGATGTTTACCGGCATCATTATCGCAGTGACCCTTAGTTCAACCTTATTAGCCTTTGAAAAGCATTCCGATCAACAAGTGATAGAGACAATGAAACATAAATTCAAAGCAAACGAACTAGGAAAGGAATAGTCGTCATGAGTGCTTACGAAAGCTTGGACCTCTACTTTTCTATCGCTAATAGAATTGATCTCCAGTGGGGACTATTTATCACAGTCCATCTCGCCCTCTTTGGTGGCATTATTTATGTCGACAGGCCATTAAGAACACTGGAAAAAGTAGGCGCGATTCTACTTTATACTGGATTTGCAACTGTTAACTATTTTGTCATGTATGGTCAATTTAATTTGATGAGTCACCTCCTCGGGGATATCAGCGTTTTAAGTACCGATGAGTGCTGTAAGAACCTGAAAACAATTCAACAACTTGCCTCCGAACATGGCAATGATAGATCAGAAATTTCAAACATTGTGCTAAATGCGAGTCACGGTATTATGTTTCTCTTAGCGACTACCTCTATCATTTTTGATCGCGCACTTTCTCAGCTCGAAAAATTAAAGAAGTAATTTTAGAACTTGTACCCACAAATTTGGTTTCTATCGTCATAGCAATTTAGTAGGTACAATGTTTTTTTGCGATACCCTTTATTAATCGGATTTTTTCATTTATGAACCGTTTACGCCTATTAGTTATCATAACCGTTGTATCTACGCTTTCAGCCTTCTCAACAACAGTTATGGCAAGAGACTACAGTAAGATCTTTGAAAAGGTCGACCCTTCGGTGGTTGTGATACACGCTAGTCAATCCCAAACATTAACCTCCACAAAAGGACGTGTTAACAATACCAGCGGCAGCTTGGGCAGCGGTGTTGTTATATCAGCTGAAGGACATTTATTAACAGCTGCTCATGTAGTGCATACCGCGGATGATCTTGTTGTAGAGCTTGTGGACGGTAGTAAATATTCCGCTCGCATTTTATCTTCAATCGTAATGGCTGATCTTGCACTTCTGCAAATAATCGATCCGCCAGAAGATCTTAATGTCGCATCCCTAGGTGATTCAGACAAAATCAAAATCGGTGCAGAAGTTTTTATTATAGGGTCGCCTTATGGTTTAGAGCACACCCTTACAAGTGGCAATATTTCTCATCGACGTTTATCACTAGATAAATTAATGTTCAATCAAGTTGAGTTTCTTCAAACCGACGCAGCCATTAATCAAGGAAATTCCGGTGGCCCGATGTTTAACAACAAAGGAGAGGTGATCGGCATCGTCAGCTATATTCAAAGCCAAAGTGGTGGCAGCGAAGGTTTGGGTTTTGCTGTTGCGATAAATAATGCAAAACGTTTGTTATTAGCTGAGCCTGGTTTGTGGTGGGGGCTAAGGTTTATACCATTAAAAGAGAATGCACTTCGGGCGCTCAATGTACCCGAGTATCTCCAAGGGTTCCTTGTTCAAAATGTTGCAAAAAACTCACTTGCCTCAAAGTTCAGATTGAATTCAGGTACTATTCCGATAAAGATAGAGGGCCAAGAACTAGTACTAGGTGGAGACATCGTAGTGGAAATTGGCGGACAGGGGCTTTATCAAACAGCAAAAGGATATAATCGAATTCAAAAATACCTAACTTCAGTCAAAGAGGGTGAATTGATGACTATCACAGTTTACCGTGGTGGTAAGAAGATCATTTTAAAAACAAACAAACCCTATTCCTAATTTTTGAGATTACTTTGATACTCATTAGGTGTTGTCCCGCACCAACGTTTAAAAGAACGAGCAAAATTGCTAGGCTCACTAAAACCTAACAAATAGGTTACTTCACTGATAGTTCGATTTGTTTCTTTCAAATACTGCATAGCGAGTTCTTTACGAATTTCTTCATACAGTTGTTTATAACTTGTTCCATGCTCTGCTAATTTTCTTTGTAATGAGCGACTGCTTCGATTAACTTGACGCGCAACACTTTCCTGAGACACCTCCCCTGAGGGTAGAAGTTCAATAATGCAGCCGCGAACTGCATTGACAATATTTCCTTTATCATGTTTTTTTATATAGTCGATGACGACTTGATCGTTTGCTCTCGCCAGTGAAGGACTCGCCATAGGCAGTGAAACTTCCAGTTCTTGCCGAGAAAATAAGAGCCGATTTTCATCCGCTGAAAAAACAATCGGGCATTTGAAAAAGGCGTCAAATTTGGATTTATCTGTGGGGGCAGCGTGCTGAAACTCAACCTGTTTGGGATTAAAGTCATCCCCTTTGGTAAATCGACAAAGTTGTATAAACACGGCTAACGCAGCATCTAGTGAAGCCGGTGCACCTTGACCACCCTGAGGTATTTTGTACCACAACCAAATATCATCATCACTTTCTTGAAGTACGACCTCACCCTCACTTGAGATCAATCTGTAATAGCGAACTAATCGGTGAAAAGCATCTTTTAATGTGGCGCTAGCAATCCAGGCAAAACCGAGGCCTTGAAAGGCGGCCGGGTGTAGATTTTTAGCGCAAGCTAAACCAAAGCCTTCATCCCCCGTAAGTTCAACAGCGCGACGCCAAATAGCTTGCATCGGCATCGCAGGGACACGCTCATCTTTTAAAGTAATTTCATCCAGATCTAAGCCTTGCTCAGCAAACAAAGCTTTACTATTCAATGCGCAACTCTCCAAGGTCTGTGCCATTAGTCTTGCGATACCGTAGTGGCTTACAGCGGTAAGTCGTCGCTCGCTGTTTCTAGTTTCCGAATCCTTCACTATATCTATCTCACTTTGACTCAATATTTCTAACACTATAAAGCAAATCGTGAGGCTACAATTTATAATGGCCTGCTCGCCTCGATATTCAATCGAATTCTGGAGTGAAGAAGGTATCGATATAGGGCAGGAGAATACCCCGTCGTATTGATAACGGAACATAAGGAGGGCCGTAACCCTTTAAATTTGTAGACCAGAGGTGGAATCGGACTGGTCCGCATCTGGCACCGACACGAGGATTTTCAACCCCATGGTCTACTAGGAAAAATGAAGTCTATTGAGTGACAACCAGCAATGAGGACTACTAGAATCCTGCAATATCGCCACTAAATGGCAATAATCATTGGGTTTCCAATGACCGGTATTGGCCGAAAGTTCGTAGTTCGGCTTTTCGGTTTATCTGACAGAAATAGACTCAAGACCGGTCTCTGATCAATTATTAGTCAATCATTCCGGACTCGACCCAAAAAGGACAGATTGGTATCGGTTTCTATCAGTACATCAGTCTGTGTATAGTTAGCGTTACGTAGCAAAGGCTTATTCGGTACATGGAATAATCCCTAGCATGTTGCAGGCGGCCAGCCAAGCTTGGCACGCTCCGCATCAATGTGCTCGTCAAGCCATTCTGTCATTTCAGCGATTTTTTGTTTGCCAATAAATTCTAGCAATACGAGTATAGGAAAAACAAACGCCCTATTCGTGGCCACTCTACCCTATCCGCCCGGAGTACGGCAATGCCGCAAAGCTGCTGAGGCGGCCGCCAAATGCCCTGCATGTCGTACTTATACCTACAACGCCATTAAGGACTAACAATATATGAGTAAATGACTCCTCCAATAATGAGCAGAATAATAATTGACAGCTGTAATGCCATGTCCCACTTGGCGAATTTATGTAGAAATTTTACAAAGCTCATAATCACTCCAGTACAAAAAAGTCTTTGACGAGGCCTGTTGCTGCTCCAAAGGGATCAGTGACAAATCGATCTACTTGATTTCCGAAATACTCGAATGGTCCAGGCTCGTCTATATCATCAAACTTCTGGCCGAAAGGCGCGAGTCCTAATAAATTCTTTAGTGAGGCTCCATTTCTATCATTTAGGCTTTCTTCTAACTGAAAAGCACCACGCTTCAGAGTATAGGAAAAACAAACGCCCTATTCGTGGCCACTCTACCCTATCCGCCCGGAGTACGGCAATGCCGCAAAGCTGCTGAGGCGGCCGGCTTCGGGGAAACCTTTAAGGCCATCGACACAGGCAATTAAAATATCCTTCACGCCCCGATTCTGAAGCTCTGTGAGCACGCCAAGCCAGAACGTAGCCCCCTTATTCTCGGATAGCCACAGGCCTAATAACTCCTTGTGCCCCACCATATTAACGCCCAGGGCCAAGTAAAATTCTTTGTTGATAACCTTCTTGTCTTGCCGAACTTTGACGAAATGCAGCCGAGGTAAACAATGGGATAAACAGCATCTAAGGCCCGAGCCTGCCACTCGGTTACTTGTTCGATAACCGCATCAGTAACCCTGGAGATCAAGGCCGGTGATACGTCGGCGCCGTACAGGTCTTTGAACGTTGCGACGATATCTCGCGTGAAATTAACGGGGACACACACTCAATCAACAGCACGTGCCCGAGGCTTTCCAGTGATCAATGTGTTGCTGCCAAGAATTAAGGCGTTCAGATGTTGATGGGCGCATAAGGCTCTCCAAATAAAAAGACGTTGGAGAGTGTGCTGGAATAACGTGGGATGGGAAGACGCAGATTTAAGGGCGCTTACACAGCACTATCCGCTATTATCATTGTATTTCTCTATAGAGAGGCAATACAATAGGAATATGAACCCAGCCGGAGAGGAGGGGCCTTGCGCCTATCCGCGCCTTTCCTATATTTTCAGATCCAAGCTGAACATCCATTAGAGGACGACCACCAAGTGAATATTAAACCTGCGAGACACGTTAAAATCGGCCTAGCCTATATTGGGGTTGGTTTGATAGGCGTTTTTTCTACTGCCAACTATGTCCTCAGTAGTATGTTTCTAGCTTATGGTGTCTCTTTTATTTTATTCCCAATGATATTTCATCCCTCTGAGACTGAAATATCGGAGAGGCAAGAACGAGCGATGAATAAACCGCTAAGATTAAGCTCGGTACCTGTTCCGTGGTATTACCGGATAACGTTTTTAATTGGTTTAGCGGCAGCGACATGTGTCGTATTCTTTGTGGCCTCGTGATCTTGTAGTAGTGTGAATACCAAGGAATTCTGTCGGTCTAATTACCGAGCGACCTTGTCGTCATCAGCATATCAGCCAGCTGCTAAACTAGCTATGACTTATGCGCCCTTCTTCAAAGCTTTCGCCACTCTTAACGCAGTGGTATTCGTATTTTTCCTTAGCCATATGCCTCGAACGCCATTGGAGTATAGGAAAAACAAACGCCCTATTCGTGGCCACTCTACCCTATCCGCCCGGAGTACGGCAATGCCGCAAAGCTGCTGAGGCGGCCGCCAAAGTTTACGGCGTTAAGTTAACACTAGAAATATTAAAATTGGAAGTTACAACTGTAAACATTGGTGGATTAGTGACTTTTGGCAGGGTGTCAGGTTCATAGCCGTAATTTGGGAGCCGGTCACATTATATTTGCATGTGGAATACAGCTGCTCTATCACAAAGGCTTTCAAATTGAAGAACAGCGTAAAGGTTCTCTGGAAATTCTTTCTGGGCATTAAAACTAAGTTTAATTGAGTAAAGTAAGCTTGACTTATGATCTTGAGCTGATTACTTTAGGTAAAGTTAGCTTTACTTATTGGAAAGGAGGCATGATATGTCTAGTAGTGGAAAAACAGAATTTGAACGAACGATACTAAGAAACACCAAAATATTGGGTTTAGCCACGTTTGCGTGGGTATTTAGCATGGCCATCGCCACATTTGGACCAAAGTTTTTTTGGGAATCTATGGGAATAACAGCTTTTGCATTGCTAGTTAACACAGGCTGTGGTGTTGGAATGATCATCGCGAATATGAAGCACATACGAGCGTTAGATGAGCTGCAACAACGTATTCAATTAGTGGCTATGGGAATGTCATTGGGAGTGGCAGTCGTTTTTGGCTTGGCCCTTTCACTTGTTGAAACATCTGGATTGCTGCCAATTGAAGCGGATATATCCTACGTTGTGTTTTTGATTTGCATTACTTACATGGTCACTTTGATAGTAGCGTCGAAGAGGTATGGATGAAGAATCGATTTAAAGTTTTACGTGCAGAACGAGACTGGACTCAAGCCGACTTGGCTGAAAAGCTGGACGTGTCGCGCCAGACCATTAACGCAATTGAAAAAGGAAAATTTGATCCGAGTTTGCCACTAGCTTTTAAAGCCGCGCGCTTATTTGGAATGACCATTGAGCAAATTTTTGAAGACGAAGCAGGGTAATAGTTCGAATCAATATATTTGATGTACATAATTTGTTTATTGCCGGTATCTAACATCGTCAGCTACAGTAGTATCACTCTTTCAATTGACTAGGGAAGCCCTTATGAAAACCATGACATGTAGCCAGCTAGGTGGTGCTTGCGATTTAGAATTTAAAGCAGACACGTTTGAAGAAATGGCGTCATTAAGTCAGGCGCACGGCAAAGAAATGTACCAGCAACAAGATGCTGCACACTTAGAGGCCATGAGCAAAATTCAGGAAATGATGCAAACCCCTGGCGCTATGGAAAAATGGCAAGAAGAGAAACTTAAAGAGTTTGAAGCTCTACCAGACAGTTAGAGTTCTAACATAAATAGAACGCGCTGGTGTATTGCTGTTGTTAGTTATCTTTATAGCTTGTGCATACTTGGAGCAAGCGCAGCGCGCGCTTGTTCGTTATCGCTGTGTTGGTTTTCAAAAACAGACAGCAAAACTTTAAGGCTTTTGTTCAGAGTATGATGGATTCTGTTCTCATAATG
>Ga0206127_1003405_pt1 | contig 14757 bp, 9 predicted proteins | sample Helgoland_Spring_6_FD_148646 | JGI IMG/M metagenome (GOLD analysis project Ga0206127, IMG submission 148646) | Pelagic subsurface seawater microbial communities from Kabeltonne, Helgoland, North Sea - Helgoland_Spring_Bloom_20160419_1 | ecosystem: Environmental > Aquatic > Marine > Epipelagic ...
CTCCGAAATTGAGCTGCCAGCATTGGCAGTGACAGAAACCAATCCTGCCCATCAGCTGGCCTATCGACGCTTCTCATCTGACCAGGTGATAAACTATCACAATCAGATGGTAGCAACCATTCGGCACTGTGCCCCAAATCAATTTGTGACACACAATTTCATTCCTATGAACGAGACCAACGTTGACAATTTTGCATTGGCAGCGCCCTTGGATTTCTGCAGCTACGACAATTATCCTCTAGGACGCACCGATTTGCTGCTCACCGATGTGCCAGCAGAAGAGTTAAGTCCCTATATGCGCACCGGTCATCCAGATTTTGCTACTTACTACCACGACCAAACCCGAGGACTTCAGCAGCGAGGATTTTGGGTCATGGAACAACAACCGGGCCCAGTGAACTGGGCTAACAACAATCCTCGCCCTGCGCCGGGGATGATTCGCTTTTGGACGTTGGAGGCCTTTGCCCACGGCGCCGACTGCGTCTGTTACTTCCGCTGGCGTCAAGCGTCCTTTGCTCAAGAGCAAATGCACGCCGGTTTGCTGCGTCCGGACAATTCAAAAACTGAGGCCTGGACTGAGGCACAACAAGCTATTCAAGACATTATCCTACTCAACATCAATGCCGATGAGCACTGTCAACCAAAGGTGGCCATAGTGACTGCTGCGGAGGGTCTCTGGGTAAGCGATATAGAAATCCAAGGTAGAGCCTATGACTTCAATGAAGTGCAATTTTCCTACTACAGCGCACTCAGGGAACTCGGTGTGGATGTGGACTTTATTTCACCTGATACCGATTTGACACCTTACTCCCTTATCATTGTGGCAAGCTTGCCCATTATTGATCAGGGATTTGTTAAAAAATGTCGCGAAAGCTCAGCCACTATTATCTTTGGACCACGAAGTGGCGCCAAAACCGACGAGTTTTGCTATCCATCCAGCTTGCCACCGGGGAACCTGCAGAGTTTAATTCCGATACGGGTACTTTCAGTGGAAACCTTGCGTGCCGACATCTCTGAACCCTTTAGCTGGAATGGTGCCGACTACCAGAGTTTTGGCTGGCGAGAGCAACTGGACTGTGGAGATTGTGAGATCATCGCCCAACACCATAACGGCGAAGCGGCAGCAGTTAGAAATGGCGCCCATGTTTACTTAGGCACGCTCACCGAGCGTGGCTTTCTGATAGACTTTTTCGCTCAACAGTGTGCTTCCTCGGGAATCGCTACTTATCGATATCACAGGGATATCCGCGTCTGTCAAAGGGGTGATTTACTGTTCGCTTTTAATTACTCCGATCAAGCCTATGAACTGCCGCTGCCATCAGATACTCACTTTTTACTCGGTGCAAAAACTGTTCTTGGGCATGATGTCGCTGTTTGGCGCACAGCAACAGTAAATGATATAAACGAATAACAAAGGATTCGATAATGACTGAACAAACTATTCAACTGCTAGTGTTTTGCCTCGTACTTGGTGGCATTGCGCTATTAACCTACCGCAAATGTGCTGGCAGTAACCGCGGGGAAGCAGAATCCAGTAAAGAATTTTTCCTCGCCGGTGGCGGCCTGACCTGGGTATTTGTGGCGGGTTCTATTACCTTGACCAATCTCAGCACTGATCAGTTAGTAGGCATGAATGGCAATCAGATGCTGCTATTAGCGCTCTGGGAGCTGGCCGGTTTCATTGGCTTGTTGGTTTTAGCAAAGGTTTTTCTGCCGGTTTATTACCACAACAACTGCACTACTACCACAGAATTACTGGAACGACGCTATGACAGTAAGCACGTGCGAGCTCTTGTTTCCAGTATGTTTTTATTCATCAATGTGTTTGTCTTTCAACCGGCTGTTATCTACACCGGCGCACTTTTTATGATCTCTATGACCGGCATTGAAGCCAGTCTGCTCACAGTGGCTGCAGCCTTTGCCGTGCTCGGTGCCGCCTACGCTGTGCTCGGAGGTCTGCGAGCCGTGGCCGTATCAGATACCTACGGAGGCATTCTGGTGATGCTGATGGGTATTTTGATCGTTATTTTAGCGTTGGCGGCAATTGATTTCGACTTTAGTGGCATTCCCGAGGAACGACTGACACTAATAGGCGACAGCGATTCCCCTGTACCCTGGCACACATTACTGACTGGCATGTTTCTAATTCAGATTTTCTACTGGAGTACCAATCAGACTATTACTCAGCGAGCCATGGCAGCACCCACAGTGAAGGAGGCGCAGAAGGGAGTTTACGCCGCGGCATTTATTCGCGTAGTGTTTATTCCATCCATGGTGGTAATACCCGGCATTGTCGCTTACAAGCTGTATGGAGACATTGGAGATCAGGCCTATGGGCGTATTGTGGGTGACCTATTGCCCGCTTGGTTAAAGGGTATTTTTGCCGCTGCCATCGCCGCCGCTGTACTCAGTACATTTAATAGCCAAATAAACTCCTCAGCGGCCATGTATGTGTGCGACCTACATCAAAACTACATCAACAAAAATGCCAACATTCGCAAGCTCAGTGGTATTGCCACCATAGTGTTTGTTTTGGTGGCCGTCGCCATGGTACCAATCTACGCCCAGTCGGAGAGTATTATTAACCTTCTTCAAGAACTTTGGGGTCTCATCAGCATGCCCATTTTGGCCTGTTTCGCGGTGGGTTTACTGTTTCGCGGTGTCGATTATCGGGCGGCAATTATTGCAGTGATATCTGGCGTTCTGCTGTATGCCTTTTTTGTCTGGGCGTGGATGCCCTTGCACTACATTCACATGATGTTCTCGACCTTTTTCATCTGCGTAGGTACCGCCCTGTTTATCAATCGCTTTATACTGGGTAATCGAGCTGAATTTGTCGGCCTAAAATCCACCGATTTAAAATCCTCCACGAGCTAACCTTGTTGACTTTCCAAGGTAAAACTATGTAACGTCAAATAAAATTAATCATATTTAAGGACTCCATGATGAGTGACCCCTACACACCCCCCAAAGTCTGGACCTGGGATAAAGCCAGCGGCGGTAGATTTGCCGCGATCAATCGACCCATCGCTGGTGCCACCCACGAAAAAGTCCTCCCAGTGGGAGAACATCCACTGCAACTCTATTCCTTGGGTACGCCCAATGGCGTCAAGGTAACTGTTCTACTGGAAGAGTTACTTGAATTAGGTATTCGTGAGGCTGAGTATGATGCCTGGCTGATCAACATATCTGAGGGTGCTCAATTTAGTGATGGCTTTGTCAGTATCAACCCTAACTCAAAAATCCCCGCACTGGCAGATCACAGTGGTATAGAGGTAACTCGCGTGTTTGAGTCTGGAGCGATAATGCTCTATCTGGCAGAAAAGTTTAGCCAATTTGTCCCTTCAACAAACTCACCTCTGCGTGCTGAATGTCTCTCATGGCTGTTCTGGAACATCGGCAGTGTGCCCTTTCTTGGCGGTGGTTTTGGGCATTTTTATGCCTATGCACCAGAAAAATATGAGTATCCAATCAACCGCTACGCCATGGAAGTTAAACGTCAGCTCGATGTGCTAAATCAGCGATTGGCAGATAATCAGTATCTCTGCGGAGATGACTACACTATCGCCGACATGGCTAATGTGGCCTGGTATGGTGCACTGGTGTCTGGTGTGCTCTACGAGGCTGGAGAATTTCTTGATGTGACCAGCTACACCAACGTAGTGCGCTGGGCGCAACACATTCAACAACGGCCCGCTGTAAAACGGGGACAACGTGTCAATCGGGCTTGGGGAGATGAAAGCAAGCAGCTACCAGAACGCCACAGCGCGAGCGATTTCGACTGAACAAATCAGCAACAGACTCCTTGTTACTCTGGCTCACTAGCAACAATCTGCTGTGAGCCAGACAGCGCATCAATCTCGCTGGTAAAGCGCCTCTAGGGTGCTGGTGGCCAGTGCATTTGCGTTGATCATATAGCCCGCCAGCGCTCCAGAGGCATTCTCTGGCAAGTCCAAAGCCTCAACCGATAGAGCATGCACTGTAAATCGATAGCGGTGCACTCCATGGCCTTGGGGTGGACAGGCTCCACTAAAGCTTTTACCGCCGTAGTCATTAGCAACATGGACGCTTCCCACTGGCGCTTTACCGCCCCCAGCATCACCGGCACCTGACGCTAACTCGGCAATATTCGCTGGAATATTGACCAACTGCCAATGCCACCAACCACTGCCTGTGGGCGCGTCCGGGTCATAGACAGTAACAGCGAAACTTTTTGTTCCCTCTGGTGCATTACTCCAGGCAAGATGGGGTGATTGATCCTCACCGGAACAGCCAAAACCGTTGAATTCTTGGTTTTTCGCCATAAACTCGCCAGACGTAATGTCATTACTGGATAAGGTAAATTCAGCAGCCGAGGCATTGGGCATCCAAGCGAACAAAACAGCAGCGAAGCAAACTAAAAATCTAACCATAAAAATTCTCCAATTTAAGTACTCATTAATGATTGGCATCTCAGCCTCGATCTCACGCCACGCCTTGGGCTCTTTGCGCCATACCAAGCTCTGTACATTCATTCTAACAACACCGCAACCGATCACTTTAGTTGTTGGAGATGAAAAACTAATAGGGTTTGTGGATTCATTATTGGTAACTGTATACCCACATTCATCAGTACATCTCCACTAATAATCGCACCATTTATAACCTCGATCACAGACTCTGAATAACTCTCAAGCCTTTGTGGCCAAATAATACAAATCCTATATCGACCCTCTCTATTCAAACCAACGAAACGTAACTGTCCACCCACACTATGGGGCAAGCTGGATAGTTGCGCGTAGGAAAAAATTGCCTCACTGCCATCACTGGCGAGCACCCCGAAAGCACTCTCCGCAGAGTCGGTATCCAAGCGTCTAAGCCTGCCGCTGTGAAGCAGAGGACGATGCTCTTTATGCAGCGCCACTGCCGCCTGTAAAGTGGATAACTGCTGATCAGTCATCGTCGTGAGATCGGCCTCTATCCCCATGTGGCCAAACATGGCCACCGCGGCTCGTGTTTCCATAGTCAGCACGCGACCAGTGATATGGCAGGTGTTCGGTCCAACATGAGATCCCATAATCTCCGGAGGAAAGAAAAACGAAAAGCCACGCTGGATTTCCAGTCGATCCATGGCATCGTTACTATCTGAGGTCCAAATTCGATCAGTGTGAGCCAAAATGCCAAAGTCAGCGCGTCCGCCACCAGAACAACAGCTTTCAATTTCAACCGAGGGATGAGCTCGCCGAAGCCGCGACATAAGCTCATAGACCGCCAGTGTCTGGCTGTGCCCCACTGCCTGACCAAGGCCATTGCTCGGTTGAAAATTTGTCCGGTTCATATCCCACTTCAAATAGTCAATGGGGTACTCGCTGAGAAGATCGTTGAGCCGATCAAATAAGTAGCTTTGAACCTCTGATCTGGTTAAATCCAGAACCAGCTGATTTCTTGCCACGATCTGCGGCGCCGCTGGCGAACGTAACACCCAGTCTGGATGACTGCGGTATAAATCGCTGTTCGGATTGACCATTTCCGGTTCAACCCAGAGACCAAATTCCATGTGCCGCTCATGTACATGGTTAATTAGGGGTGACAGCCCATCAGGGAAAACCCCTTGATCAACAAACCAATCACCTAGCCCGGCTCTGTCAGATCGACGATTTTTAAACCAACCATCATCCAATACAAAACGTTCGACACCAACCTCAGCCGCACGATCAGCTAAGTTAAAAAGTCTAGTCTCCGAGAGATCAAAATACATCGCCTCCCAGGTGTTAAAATGCACAGGCCTCGGTTTATCTCTCACTCGAGGATCTGTCAGACAATTTCGCACATAGCCATGAAAAGCCTGAGACAGCCCAGACAAGCCGCTGTCTGTGCAAACACCATACAGCGTCGGTGATGTATAGGACTGGTCGGGTTTTAAACAGACCTCGCCGGGATAAAATAACTCACCAAACTGGACGTAGCTGCGGCCACTGTACTGCTGCTCCACACGGAGGTGATGGTTGCCACTCCATCCCAAGTGTAATCCGTAGGCAATGCCGGCTGATTCATTGGTGTGTTGCCCGTGCAACACCACACCGGGAAAGGCATCATGAGACGTGCGACCAGATCGGTTTTCACGTACAAAAGCTCCGGTAAAACGGTGGATCAAATGCGTCTGAAATTCCGCGGCCCAGCGGCCACTGAAACTGACAATACGATCACAATTATCTGGCATTGGAATACAGGCCGCATCGCAACGCTGTAGCCACAGTGATCCACTGCCACGATTGATAATCTCAGTGGTAACACTGAGCATATCCGTCTCTTGATGAAGTGCAAGCCGATGGATTAACTCCACCTCACTACCTTCACAACTGGAGTTAAATAACAGATGGTCATCACTGCAACTAACCTGACGCAAACGGGTTGCCACTGACCACTGTTGGTCATCGCGGTGCAACTCTATGCCGGGACTGCCAGTAAAACCTCTTGCCGTTTGCGGTGATACCTCGATAATCTCCTGTTGTGGCGGACAGGCAGGGAGTTCTTGACCGGTGGTCACCAGTGATAGCATTTCTACTGAGGCATTTTGGCTCAATCGAGGCCCCCAATAGAGAATAGCCGGACAATGGTCGCGGCAGTCCAGTACCAGACTACAGTTGGCGCTATGCAATGTATAAAAAGGCTCTATTTCTGCACTCATGACGGTCTGTTGGCGTAGAACCGCCACCAGATAAGGCAATTAGATAATACCAGCGCAACCACTAATGGCCAAAACAGTGTGCTGAGGCCACCCACCAAACCCACTGGCGAGAACAGCAGATAAAGCATCATCACCATAGAAATCAATGTCACAGCACAGGGAATGGCAAACACCCAAGGTGTCATATCAACCTTCTGCATTGGCTTAAAATGCCAGGCCTTAGTGCGGGGCTGATAACCACCAATGACCAGCATTATTGCCACCTCAACGAGAAATAGCACCGCATAGAGGTGAATGAAATGCAACGTCACGATATCGTCAAAGACGAACTTGAGTAACCCATAGGTAATCACATGGAAAACAATCACTAGCTTGGCGGCTATCGCTGGCACATGGGTTGAAAATAAGCCGACCATGACAATGGCAATCACCGGAATATTATAGAAACCAGTAAAAATACGGATAATCTGCCACAGGCCCTGAGGCGCAAATTGCAGTAGTGGTGCCACCACAAAAGAAAATAGTGCAATAACCAACGATGCTCGCTTGGCTACAGAGACAATTTGTTCATCGCTTACCGATCCACCGCGGGCCTTTTTCCAAGGTTCATAAACATCCAAACAAAACAGTGTGGCGGCACTGTTGAGCAGAGAATTAAAGGAACTAAAAACCGCACCCAGCAACACGGCCAAGAAAAAGCCCGAGGCATAGGTGGGTAACACATCGCGGATCAATGCGGGATAGGCCAGATCAATAGATTCAAGGCCTCCATCGCTGGTCACTCCACCGTAGAGATGATAGGCAATAACGCCGGGGATCATCATCATGAAAGGAACTAAGACTTTAAAAAACCCGGAAAACAGCACCCCCTTTTGACCTTCAGCCAGATTGGCCGCCCCCAGGGTGCGCTGAATAACGTATTGGTTAGTGCACCAGTAAAAAAGGTTGGCAAAAATCATACCGGTAAACAGAGTAGCAAAGGGCGTGGGATCGGTGGATGAACCGATGGCGTTGAGTTTATGCGTCTCCTCAAAGACGATAATCTCCAATCCGGCAGTCACACTGCCCTCTCCCAGTAAGGATAAACCAAGAATAGGGATCGCAGTACCGATCAGCAATAGTCCAAGTCCGTTCAGCGTGTCTGAAACAGCCACAGCCTTCAACCCACCAAAAATAGCATAGACTCCACCAATGCTGCCGATAACGATTATTGTCAGCACCAGAGAACTACTGTAGGGCAGATTAAACATGGCCGGCACATCAAATAACTGCAGCACAGCGATAGAGCCGGAATACAGCACGGATGGTATGGTGACTAAGCCATAACCTAACATGAATAAGACTACCGTGAGTCTGCGAACATCGTCATCGAAGCGATTGTTTAAAAACTCCGGTAGGGTAGAAAAAGCACCAGCCAAATAGCGTGGCAAGAAAATAAATGCCATGCACACAGTGGCGATTGCGGCGGTAACTTCCCATGCCATGCTGCTCAGATTGAAACCGTAGGCAGACCCATTGAGTCCAATTAATTGCTCCGCTGAAAGATTAGTCAGCAGCAGTGATCCAGCAATAAATACCGCGCTGAGTCCGCGCCCTGCAAGAAAATAACCATCTCGAGTGAAGGCATCGTTCTTCGACTTTTGATAGGACACAAACGCCACCAGCGCCATGAAAAATATGCAGCTGACAAGAGTACTAATGAAATCTTGGTTGGTCATTACGCCGCAGTATAACCACTAATCACGAGCATAGGGAACTGTCTCTCATCCATCATCCGAAACGCAATCAACACGCATGAGATCAGCGGTTAAGCATCAAGCGTCAAGGCCAAGTTTTTCAGTGCGCTAAAATCGGTTTTGCCACTACCCAATTTAGGCACCTCTGCAACCGGATAACAGGTTGCGGGTATCATTAGAGGATTCACCTCCGCCTGAATAAGGCTGCTTCTAATAGTATCAACATCCACGTCCTGCTGAACTAATAGCACAACTTTTTCACCTTTTTTCTCATCTTTAAGATTGACCGCGGCTAAATCGATATCCTCGTCTGAAAGTACATCTCTCACTGCTTTCTCTACAGCAGCAAGGCTAACCATCTCACCACCGATCTTGGCAAAGCGTGAATATCTGTCAACAATAGTCAAAAATCCATCCGTATCCAAGTGGCCTTTGTCACCGGTCTTGTACCAGCGACGACCATCAATTTCAGCGATAACATCGTCAGTTTTCTGAGGATTATTAAGATACCCCTTCATCACTTGACTACCGGAAATAAGAATCAATCCATCTTCGCCCAAGGGTAGTTCTGCCATACTGTCAGGATCGACGATACGGAAACAACTTCCGGGAAGGGGCAGACCAACGGTTCCATGCTTCTGTCCCACCTGTGGCTTCCAACTACCGGGAGACAACTTATCCGGCATGTTGACGCTGGCAACCGGTGTAGTTTCAGTGGCCCCATAACCCTCAAAAATTTCCTTTTTAAACTTACTTTCAAAACTTTGACGAACGTTGTCTGACAGCTTTTCAGCACCAGCCACCACGATACGCAGTGATTCAAACATCAACGGATGAACTTTTTTGTTGCGCGTGTAGAGACGCAAAAAGGTAGCAGTGCCACAAATAATTGATGCCTTGTACTGGGCGACTGCTCTGGCGATTGGAAGCGCATCTGTGGGATCTGGATGACAGACCGCAGGAATGCCTTCAATCATTGGCATTAGGCTGGTTACCGTCAAACCAAAGGAGTGGAACGGTGGCAGTGACGCCATCACCACGTCGTTCTCTTGGGTATTTAACACCGCGCTTATCTGTTTAATGTTGCCCATAATATTGCGGTGACTCAATACAATTCCTTTAGGCACACCCTCACTGCCACTGGAGAACAATATTTGTGCAGGTGACTCCAATGACACAGCCTTGCCAAACAAACGATAGATAACAGATGCTGGCAGCAGGTAGGCGATCAACAAATTGCGCAGAAGCTCAAATCGAGGAATCGTTTCACGCAGTTCTTCCAAGAAAACAACCTTCTTCCCGACTAACATGGGCTCCACATCGATACCTCTAGCGGCCAACTTCTCAACAAAGGCCGAGGATGTGTAAATGGTTTCAATCTCCGCACTGTCTATGCCTAACACCACCGACGCAACACTGGAGGTATAATTGAGATTAACCGCTGTCTGACCATTCAAAGCCACCGCTAAGTTGGCTATGACTGCGGCAGAACTTGAGGGCAATATCAACCCGACATTCTGCTGCGGACTCTCTGTCCTGATGCGCTTGGCAAAGCCCAATACTGCAACGATGGTCTTTGCATTAGTCAACTGTTTGCCGTCACTGTCAATCAGGCTTAACTTGGCCAATTGCTTTCGCGCCACTTTTAACCAGGACAGAGGCAAGGGATCAAAACTCTCGGTATGCTTATCCCAAGCATCAATTGATAGTTCAAATATCTTCTGCTTAAGCACATCTGACTTAGTCTCAATATTCAGCGGCTCGCCGAAGGCAACAATAATGTCTCTTTTGATACCAACAGCGGTATTGCCTCGCAATTTTTCACTCTTTGATCGAGACAACAAACTACCCCACAAACCTCTGAGATAAAAAGGCACAATAACACCGTCAACGCCGTCAATGGTGCGTTCATAACCAGTTTTAAATTCTCCTAAGTGACCATTGTGACTAATTGCCCCCTCGGGGAACAGGCATACCACCTGCCCGTCTTTTAAATACTCGTTGACTTTTTCCAAGGACGTTTTGCTATTGCCCTGACTGATGGGAATGGCACCAAAAAGTGTGCACAACGGCTTGAGATACCAGGTGTTGTAAATACTGCGAGCCATAACAAAGCGCACTGGACGCGGACAAGCTATTTGCACCACAGCCCAGTCAATCCAGCTAATGTGATTGCCTAACATCAAAACTGCACCCTCCTTGGGCAAATTTTCGAAGCCCACCACATCAAGCTTATATTTTCTTTTTAAGATGCCGCGCACCAGAATTCGCGCGAGAGAGTGAGGCAACTTCCTAACCGTGTACAAGGCTCCGGCAAGTGCCACTGCAGCTAACATGTAAAACAGCGCGATGCTGTCAAAACCCATCACAGAGAATAATACCGTGAGCCCCAAAAACGACAACATAGCGATATTCTGGACCCAATTATTACCTGCCAAGATGGTTCCCAACTGATGCTCTTTGGCCGAATATTGAATCAACGCATTGAGAGGAACGATAAACATACCACCGAACATGCCGAGCAAAGCAAAGGTTAATCCAAGGACAAAATATCCCTTAAAAATAGGTATGCTCAGTAACATGACAGTGACACCGAGGGCACTGATAGGTATCAAACCGATCTCGATGTAGGATCGAGAAATTTTCCCAGCAATCACAGAGCCCAACATAATGCCCACACCGGTGCAGGCTAAAATGCCTTGAATTACCACCGTATTATTGACCTGCAGTGCCTCTTTGGCGTAGGCGGGAAAAGCCGCTAAGACCACCTGTGATATGGCCCAGAAAATTGATAAGCCAACAATAGATAACCAGATAGTGTTATGACTGGTAATGGCGCTGACATTGCTCTTTAAATATTTGCCGGTAAAAAATTCATTAAATCGAAATGATCTTGTCGAGTCCCCAATGTACTTACGTTTAACCGACAGGGAGAAAAAATACTCTAACAGTGATAAACCCACCAGAAGCCAGCCCAACACCACAATACTCTCAAGTATATCGCCGGTACTGATATAGTTTTGGGGAATAAGCTGCTCAAAACCAATAGAAAAAGCAAAGGTGCCAAGCAAAATAGAAATGATCGTCACCGCTTGGACGAGGGCATTGCCCTCGGCGAGATTTTTATCCCCCACCAGCTCCCGAATGTATCCGTATTTGGCCGGTGAATAAATAGCACTTTGTATGGCAAGCATCAGGGTTAAGCCGAAAGCCATCCAAAACCACCCCATATAGTAAGACAAGGTGATAAGCAAAGTGATGCCAACGGCCGACAGTGCGCCGTATCGAATAATTTTGTGTTTAGAAAAGCGGTCAGACAAAAATCCGGCGGGAGAAAAAAGCAAGATAAACGGCAGTAGGATGAGCGCATTGACCACAGCCGTTAAGATAACCTGAGTCTGACCGTCCCATATTTTGAAAATAGTGTTCTGAATGACAATTTTATGTCCCAGATCAACAAATGCATTGAGAAATACAACGCTAATATAGGGAAACATTCCCTTGTAGTTCATTAGCTTATTCATTGGTACCCCTGTACTGGTTCTTTTCGCAGTCTCAGCAAAAAAACAAAATTTACAACCTTATTGTCTTTTGTTGTACTATTAGCAACAAAAGGTATTATTATTCAATACTAAAATTCATCGCTTACCGTCGCTGAACAAAGGCTTACCCATGGCTCAAACAAAGGCATTGATACAAACCTTAAAACGAGCACTCAAAGCTCAGGGCAAAACCTATGCGGATGTGGCAACAACATTGAGGCTTACTGAGGCAAGTGTCAAACGCCTTTTCTCCGAGCAAAGCTTTTCACTGAGCCGATTAGACCAAGTATGCCAGATGCTTGAGTTAGAAATTACTGATCTGGTAAAAATGATGGACCAGCAGCAAGCAAATTTGCAACACCTCAGCGTAGAACAAGAGCGTGAAATCAGCCAAGATCTGACTCTGCTGCTGATCACAGTTTGTGTGCTCAATCGATGGACGATGGCGCAAATTACCGATTTTTACCGTATCGATGAGTTGCAGTGTGTACAAAAATTAGCCTATTTGGATCGCCTTAAAATCATCGATCTGATGCCGAAAAATCGCATTAAATTAAAAGTAGCGCCGAACTTTAGTTGGATAGACAACGGCCCTATCCAACAATTTTTCCAAGAAAAAATCGCTCATGAGTACTTTACCACTCGATTTACCAGTGAGGACGAACAGCTTATTGTGCTCAATGGTATGATTTCTAAATCATCACAGGCTGAATTTCAGCGAAAAATAACCAAGCTTGCCAAAGAGTTTCAGGATCTCAACCAAGAGGACGTCGGCTTAGACTTTCATCAGCGTAAGGGCACCACCGTGTTGCTGGCAATGCGCGGTTGGGACTATGGCCTGTTCAAACCCATGCTTAAAACACCGACTTAAAACCTCGACTAAAAACATCGACTAATTAGCAAACGTGCCGGTGGCCAAGAACTGCACTGTCTGCCCAATGACCTCTGCGTTTTTCATCATCATAGGGTGAGTCACCGACATGACTTTGTGCTCTTTCATTCCCAATACCTTGGTGTTTTCAACGCTGACCTTACCGTCATCTCTCCCGGGAATCAAAACAGAGAGTAGCGGATTAATGGATTGGGTACCGGCTATCACACCAAGCTCAAAATCCACCGCACCCAGCTGTTTAACTCGGCTCTGTTGATCTGTACCCAACTGCAATCCCGCCGGCCCGTGAAGCCATCCGAAGACCGGAAGGAATCGAAGCTTGTCCACCGCTTCACTGCCCTGATTAGGAGGTCCCAGCATCACCACACGACCAATGCCCGCCGATCCATGACGGTCTACGTAATCACGCACCAGAATACCGCCCATAGAGTGGGTGACAAAATGGGTATTACTATCGATATCACTATTAATAGTACTATGAGTATTGCTATGGTTATGGGTATGGCATTGATTTATGGCCTGTGCAACATATGTATCGGCTAAATGCTCTATGGGATACTCTGTTGAGGGGTAATCCATATTCACCACAGTATACCCCTGCTCAGACAGCGCCTGTTCTAAGGTAGCCATAGAGCTATCTGACCTCAACAATCCGTGCAACAACACCACACAATCCTGTGCACTGGCGCTACAACTCAATAGTAAGAAACTAATGGCTAACTTTTTTCGCATATTTCTCCTAAAGACCTCCATTCAACTCACAGGGTAATGGGCAGACATTTCATGAGCCAAGATTCCATAAGCGGACATCTCTATAATACAGATAACCTGTGCAAAGGCACTAGAATCACAGTAAGTAGCCAAATATAAAACCTTCGGTATAAACCTTTAACACAGTAGTGTTGAATCACATCCCATAGTTGACTCAGCCCCTTGTTGAGTTACCATGAGATACCATAGTGTTATAGATTATCCTTTGAGGAGCGCAGACATGGCAGAAAAATTAGCACAATTCTCCACCATGACCGAGGGAACAGCTGAGGATTACCAAATTATCGCTCAGGCGGCTCGGCAGCACGGCATTGATTTACCCGACAGAATTTTGGAACATCTGGAGCTACTGAAAGACGATCACGGCGGGTTTGCCGTGGATCGCTACACCCACTGCTTGCAGACTGCCACCAGAGCAATGCGTGATGGTAGAGACGACGAATACATCGTCTGTGCCCTACTCCACGACATAGGTGATACGCTGGCTCCTTCAAATCACGCCGACTTCGCCGCCACTATGCTGGAACCTTTTATTTCAGAGAAAAACTACTGGATACTCAAGCATCACGGTATTTTCCAAGGATACTACTTTTTTAATTTCCTCGGTTTGGACAAAAATATGAGGGACAAGTTTAAAGACAGTCCCCACTGGCAAGACTGCGCTGAATTCTGCGCCAAGTACGATCAGAACTCCTTTGATCCTGACTACGACAACGAACCAATAGAAACCTTCCTGCCAATGCTGAATAAAGTGCTGTCGGAGCCGAAGAAGACGATTTACAAAACCGATTAGCAGCCTTGCCAACTGGTAATTTTCTTGCAAAGAAATGGTGCCCGGGGCCGGACTTGAACCGGCACAGTGTTTCCACCGACGGATTTTAAGTCCGTTGCGTCTACCAATTTCGCCACCCGGGCCTTCTGAGGGGGCTGTGAGAAGAGTCTCTTCTCCACTTTATTCACTGGGCTTTCTAAAACAGCCTATACCAGCGACCTGATTACTTCGATTGACGTTGAGTCAATAAACAACCACAACGGCATCGAATGGAGGCGCGGGTCGGAATCGAACCGACGATGGCGGAGTTGCAGTCCACAGCATTACCACTTTGCTACCGCGCCCTTAAAATAAAGCATTCACTGATGCTTATCAGC
>Ga0206127_1003406_pt1 | contig 14756 bp, 13 predicted proteins | sample Helgoland_Spring_6_FD_148646 | JGI IMG/M metagenome (GOLD analysis project Ga0206127, IMG submission 148646) | Pelagic subsurface seawater microbial communities from Kabeltonne, Helgoland, North Sea - Helgoland_Spring_Bloom_20160419_1 | ecosystem: Environmental > Aquatic > Marine > Epipelagic ...
CCACACTTTCATCGTTCTGGGTAAGTTTGTGGTCAACGAATGGTGTAGGCGTGCGGTTAGCTCCCGCAGTTAACTACCTGGGTAGGCGGTCAAACCTGGCATTACCGGCCATTATTGAGTACGCTGAGTATGATTTTAGGGATTGAGTAGCTTTAGAGTCTTTAGAGGACTTACTTTGGGAATCAAACCTTTCTTCTTACGCGCAGGACGAGTACGTGTCTATACTACGGGACGTAACTACGTTAAATTATACGGGCGGTACCTATAATATTAATCGCGGCAGTTTTTTTGTGATGCGTGCATTCCCGAGTTTATCGCAGTTAGTACAAAAAATGAATAAACCCTTTGAACCTGAAGTCGCGGCCCTTGGCGGTACTGCTACACCCCTCATTCATGCGTATCCTGGCACCTACCCCGCGCCTACTGTTGACACACTCTATAATAACATGTTTATGTTATTTCCATTCCTGCCGAGTAAACCGGCCCTAAAAGACCTTGTAAGCCCTCTACCGCTATTTTCGGAAGAAGGCCGCACTAGTGCACGACTAACCCCCCTAACCTCTTTTGGTGTGTACGACAATGTGTTTGAACTTAGCAGCTCGGGTAACCCCTACGGTGGTAATAAATTTACAAACTACATACATCACTTAAACTGCCTTAATACGCGTAGCACTCACGATCTAGGCGCTCGGCCTTTATCCTACACTCAAGTACTTAATTTATTCAGGGCTAACTACGGTGAGAGTGTTTTGTGTGCCGAGTTGTTTATAGAAACTGGTGATACCACAGGTAGTGAATTACTTACTGAATCTGACTACGAACTAAGGTCTCATAATCATACCAAGCTGCGTAGTACAGCCAGAAATGCTATAGGAACTTTCAACGCCCTGCAGAAGGTTTTTAGGTCGCGTTTTGACGAAGGTAGGTCGAATGTAAGGCCTCAGGATATATCAAACAACTACGTCAAACACCCTCACTTGTCTGAACCGAGGGTGTTGTATGAGTCTTTACTGGGTAAGAATAAGAGGGGGTTTTTTGGTGCTAGTACATATAAAACCTCTGTGGCAACTACGTACAGTACTTTAAGTCCCGTACTTAACTCACTAAATATTTATTTCTCCAGTATACCGTTTCTTTTATCTATACAAAGCGACGCCGGTCGTCACTTATGGTTTGATTGGTATTCTAGGTGGTCGTCGGTAGAGGTGCAACCTTCATCCATAGCAAGGTACTCATTACTGGGCGTACCTTACCCTAATAAGTATTTTGAATACAATACCCAGTCGGGTAATGAGGTTAGGGACAGTGAGACTTATTTAACCAGGTTGTCTAAAGCGCGTAAGAACTACATACCTAACTGGGCATTAACTCCCTACCTACATTCGAGGGTGTCGAATTGGTACACCCTTAACAACTACGTTAATCAAGCGTTTAACAACCCCTCAGTTCTTAACCTTAGTTTAATACTGGAATTATCGTCTGGGTACTGACTAAATAACGGTACAAACACTCCTGTTAATAATTCGACAACCTCACTTAGTGACATAAGTACTCCTGGTAGATCCTCTTGAAAACCTTTGAGCGGCCTGCAGGCTTATAGCTACAACCTGTCAACTTTAGCTGATATACTAACTAGGCGCGAGTACTTATACAGAGAATATTTCTTAAACCAGAACTTCACTATTAACCTACCTAAGTACTTATTATCATCCCCCACGAACACTTTATACCAGGAAATTAAAAAAAGCTACCCACTAGCCGACCCTAGTACTTTTACTACAGAAATTTCAAGGGACTTTTTTTACGAAAATACGAACCTATTCAGGTTCAATATACTAAAAAACCTCCTAGTTTCAACTAGCTCGGTTAGTGCACAAGGTGTTGCGGACCTTACCGATGTTATTAACTACTCCTTCCCCCACCACCCCCTCAGTACAATACCTTGTGCTAGGGTAGGGTCCTCCGACGACCTACTCATGAACCAGTTCAGGCCTTTACGAAAAGGTGTGTCAAATATGATACGGTTACACGCTACGGGTGCTATAGCTATGCCTATAGAAATTAGGTTGCACATACTGGCGTCCTCTAAGGATATTATCCACTCGTGGGCTATACCTTCGGCGGGCGTTAAGATAGACTGTATACCTGGTTATTAATCGCATAGGGTCGCCATATTCTTAGTATCTGGTATTTTTTGGGGACAATGTATGGAGATCTGCGGTCGTTTCCACCACTGAATGCCTATAATAGTTTACTTCATGAAAAAGGACCTGTTTTTCTTATGGTGCACACACTTTATACACTTTTCACCAAACGACTCATCTTTCTCAACCTCCGGTAAAGAATACTCCTCTAAGCTAAAACCCGCCTCCTTGGACCCTGCGCTATGGGTATCAGGTGCTGTAAAGTTTTTATAAAGTGTGTGTTTTTTTGTGGGGAGGTTGGGTGGTCTAGGCTTGTGCGTTATACTACGGTGCCTGCCACTTACCTCTTTAAATAATACTTTGGTTTTCACGCACTAGGCACTTAAACCTAATTTCGCCAACCCCGGTTTAAGTGTTTTCGCCTTATAAGGCTTTGTATGGCCTATCAATGAATGATACCTTTAATAATTGGTGAGGTGTTTGTTAACTGGGGAACCGTTTGCAAGATTTATTGGCGATTAGGTGTGTCGTTGATTCTTTTGGTAGTATTTATACTCCCGGACTTTTAACCGACGACATTACGAATATGTTCAGTCCAGCCACAACTTTCGATACTTTCTATTTCAAAAACTCCGACCCCTTTCTCGTTACTAGCCTGCCGTGTGTACGTAGGGGGGTAACTATTTACTATTTACTATTTAGTTTTAGTGGGGCGGCTTGGGGTTCAACCTTGTGGGGGGTTTAATGAATACTTTACTGGTCGATGATTAATTAACAGGTTATCCACCTGTTTAATAAACGGTCCGTTTTTACGATAATTTACGGCACTATTTAACAATTTAGGTCTTCAAAACTTCTTGGTATGTGACCTCTCCCCGACTCTTAATTTTGTACGGACAATTTTGGGGTGGTCTGGGTCGTTTAGGTAGTGCGGCCCCGGCGGGTCTGGGCCTCAAATCCGTGAAGTGATGCAGGTGTAATTGCCTCGACTACCTAATCATGCGAGGCTGTCCTTATAATACAACTTAGGGTAGTTAATGTGTGGGTTAGTGTTTGGTGGCACTAATACAAGTATTACTACTAGTTCTTGTCCCCTACCTTCTTTTATTTCAAAACCGGACATGCTAGGGGGGTTCGGCCTTGTGAACGGTTGTTAAGAGTCCCGTAGGTAGTTCGTTAACGCTGACGCTTATCAACTAATACTTTTATTTTCTGGAAAAAGCCTTAAAGGAGTTATTTAGAGACTATCTTTTAGTGACCACCCCTTTCGAGAGTATTAAACCCTTTTGGGGTCTCGCATCATACCTTACTAACGTTAATCCTAGTTTTTTACTTTTACGGTACCATTACTGTTAGGGTCGGCAGGGGGGGGGTGGCCTTGGTCCTTTCGGAGCTATCTCAACCTAGCGGTTGATAACCTTCTCCGTTTGGCGTTATTAACGTGCTCTACGCGTTAGTTGTAGGTGGCGCCGGTAGTATTCATCTCGACTACAAAGTCGTCCAGTGGGTTATACTCCGATGACGGCGACTTTGTGCTTGATGAAGAGGGGTTTGGTTCTTAGTTTTTTATATTGCGAAAAGCCGGGTTGCTTCCCAACCCCGATTATCCAAGATGTGGGATTTATTTGCGGACTTTGTGCATAACAGTAACTGCAACTGTCAGTTCTTATATCGTCTTACGTAGTTCGGCGTAACTAACGGCTTATTGATTGGTTGACTAAACAAATTAAGGCGTAGTGTGGTTACTGGGGGGGGTATGGATATTTATAGCCGAGCCTTTATGTAGGTCTGAAGTCCTGTCACCTACGTACGGTATTAAGATCAGGACTTAATAACACCCACCCCCCCCCGCTTGTACACACGGTGTGAGTTATTTTATACCTGTGGTAAAGCGTGGGGTAAACTGTTGTGTGTGTGGTCTAGGTGCCGCAGATGACACAGTAACATTCTTCTTGCATATATATCGTCGGTGTGTTGTGTATCACCTCCTTTTTTTACGAAAACTTTCATAACCACTTAGGTGCGCGTAATTTTCACGACCCAGGTCGAGACTATATATGGTTTATGGTTTATATTTGGTCACAGCGGTTCGACGCTTGCTAACCGGCTGCGCCTATTGGCCTGAGAAACAGTAAAGGTACTGTGTCAATAAATACCTCCCCACACTACGTGTCACTTTAGTTGTTTATTTTCTATATATTATATATTAGCCTCTATATTGTGTAGAGTCTCCCTAGTATATGCGCTTTTTGTTTAAAAAAATTAAAATTTTATTTAAGGTAGATCTTATTAAGAAGTTTTTTAAGCCTGCGACGCTTTATAAGACTCGTTTAGGGTACGCTGTAAGGAATTGGATCTACACTACCAACCACAGACGTATTGCGTTGAATTACTTAACTTTTATTTTTGTATCAGGCTCGACGGGCCTGAGTTTAGCGACAGTTATACGCTTAGAATTCGCCTACCCCGGCGTGGGAGTTTTGGCCGGTGATAGTCTGCAGTACTTGTCAGTCGCTACGGCTCACGGGGTAGTGATGGTATTCTTTATGATTATGCCTACCCTTTTCGGCGCTTTCGGTAACTTCTTACTCCCTACTCAGTTGGGTGTACATGACGTAGCTTTCCCTCGATTGAATAGTGCCGCGTTCTGGTTCCTCCCCGGCGGCTTAATAATGCTTGTACAGTTGATTTGTATTGACAGGCGTTACCAGAGGATGAACTGTTTTAATATTAGGGAGTTACAAAGTATTTTGAAAAAAAAGTTCTTCAATGATTTGGTTAGTGGTAGTGAGTACAGGGGACTCCTCCACTCAACTATGGTTGGGGTAAGGCACAGGAATAACTCTGGTGTATTGCCTGAAGCTGACATTTTTTCATTTTACAGTTCGGGTGCTACCTTTACAAATAAATCTAAAAATATACAACTAGTGGATAGGTTCCTACCTATACGGTTGGGGGTGTGGGAGGTACCCTCTTGATTGTACACATTCGTTGACATTTGGGTTGTTGTAGTGGTGGACGTCTCGACTTATTTGGAAGTTCGCCTAACAGGTGCACCTTACCGCCTTTATGATGTTTTGGTTCAGGGTTTATGGGCTGCCCACTCTAGGGTTATGGGTGAGTTGTACTGCCTTGCGGGGGTGGCGCGCCGGCTGCTCTCCTGTGTGGGGGGGGTAGCTAACACGCACCAGGTGTGCACCGTGTTAAACCAGTCAACTCTGCCGGGTTCGAGTTTTTTCGTCAATACCGTCCGCGCTAACTTTAATTATTCCCCGGTACTTAAACTATTACGTAGTGGGTACGGTGGTTACGACCCAACCAACTATAGCTCGTCATCTTCGAACCTCACTGCGGGTTTGGGTTCTGTACTTACGTTAGAGGTCTCTAACGTAGTTAGGTTCACTAGGTACTCAAACCCTTTAATCATTTATACCCACAAGTCCGGTAATTATTTGGGTGTTTGGGGTGCACTTTACCCTTCATTAACGGCGTCTGTAGTCGAGGCTACTAAGGGTGCACGTAGGTCACCCTGATTCTTTTCCGAACGCTTTAAGGACTTACTCGTCGCGAACTACGCAACGTACAATAATTACTTTAACCTTAACCCCCTCTTAGAATCAACAAGTATTTCGCTTTGTTATATGGCTAGTGTACAACCCATACACAATCACCTCAACACACACTCTTTATTAAAACTTAACCATTCTTTTGTAGGTACTAGGTGGTTAGCGCTTAACTCGCTTAACCAGAAGTTTTCGAGGATGTTCACTTCGAACACTACACAACAACGTGTGTTAAATAACTGGCGGCAGCTGAAGTTTACTAGGGAAGCTTGGAGGTGTAAATTGTTAACCGCTCGGCACCAAAATACTATATACAAGCGGTTTTTAGGTGAAGAGGGGCTTTTGTGGTCTGTTGATAGGAATGCCAGGGACTTGCTACCTGGTTGGGCTATGATCACCCCTTTTTCCGCACGTACACGTTATACTGCTATAGGGAAGACTGACGTCGGTCTTATGGGTGTTTTAATAGTATTAAGCGCCTCTATAATAAGCTCAGCGAATTTTTTAGTAACCTACCGTTACTTATCAACACTCAATAACCGTAAAATGAGGGACGCGAGGTCGTTCTTCTCAGAAAGTTTAATTGTGTCTTCTTGGATGATGATAGCGGCAAATCCTATGTTGGTTATAGGTATTGTCATGTTACTTTTCGATAGGCACTGGCAGACCTCTTTTTTTGACTACTCGGGTGGTGGGGATACTGTACTATTCCAGCACATGTTTTGGTTTTTTGGTCACCCGGAAGTTTACATAATTATGATACCGGCTTTTGGTTTCGTAAACACTATATTATCGTACTACTTGCGTAAGCGTGTTTCCGCTCGCTCAAGCCTATTGTACTCTATGTACACTATAGCTTTTCTGGGTTTTTTTGTCTGAGGCCACCATATGTACATGGTAGGGCTGGCCCATACAACACGTATGCTTTTTAGTACACTTACTGTTATGATCTCTGTACCGGCCGCGACTAAGCTAATGCACTGGTCCGTAACACTCGTTAACAGTTTCTTTACTATGGAGCTCCCTTTCCTATGGGCTATAACATTTATTTTCTTTTTTGTGTCTGGTGGTGTATCCGGTATGTGTGTAGCGCATACAGGTATGGATGTTTTGTTTCACGATACGTTTTACGTCATAGGCCATTTCCACGTAATGCTTGCTGGGTCTGGTATGATGGGTATATTCGCTGCAGTATATTTCTATTTCCCTTCCTTATACGGAGTTAAATATAGTCGAGTGTACGCTTATATACACTTTGTTTATTATATTACCGGCCAGTTTATAACCGTACTGCCTATGCTGTGGTTGGGTTACTGCGGCCAACCTAGGCGTATATTAGACTACCCCACCGCTTTCGGTGCTTGGCATGCTGTAGCCTCTGCAGGTCACCTATTAAGTGTATTCGCTATATTGTCTTTCTTTTTGATGATATTTGACAGTGTGCGTCAGGGAAAACCAGCCTTACGTAGTAATTTCGGCGCGGGGCGCCTTAATACCCGACTAAACTTCTACTTGTTTGAGGTAAATAGGTTGGGTTACTTGCAGCGTAAAAGTTTTTACTCGCATCGTTTTCATAAAAACACCGTTTTACCTAAAACTGAAGTAAATCTGGTGCAGTTTTGTAGTTCAGATACGACTTTATTCTCCTACGTATTCTTTTCTTCCAGTAAAGTATCTCCTGCAAAAACGACCTTCACCGTCCCAAAGACCTACCAAGGCCCAACGGTAGGGTAAAGCACGTGTTTTTTTGGCCCGTCCGTTACTTACCGGCTGGGATGTCTGGTGGGGGGTTATAAAGTGTTTATTAAGTTTGTGTTGAATACGAGCCTAATACTAGAGGGTCTCATGTGTATTATATGCTGTTGTTATAGTCGGCTAGGCCGACTAGGTCCGTATATTTTATACGGGCCTTGTCTAGTTAGTTCTACTCGGGTGAGTAACCTACGCTATAGGTGGGTGACTAAAGGTTCGAAGCCTTTAACTAACTTTTGGTTCCTAAAAAAAGAAATATATTTAAGAACCAATATAGGCATATTACGTACTACTCTATGCCGAGTTCTATACCATTCGTACTTCGTAAGCGTCTAAATTTTATCGCCCTAATGCTAGTAGCGATCGGGTTCCTTGTCTACTCTATAGTATAATACGTGTTTTCCGTAGAGGATGTGGGGGTTAATTCGGCTGTAAAAATACAAAACCCTAAACAGTTTTAGTTAAATCTAAAGGGGTGGGGGGTTTGGGTCGCACACGTTTTAGGGGGGTGTGGTTACCACCCAAACTAATTATATTAACTCTTGTTCGTACTCGCTCCCGAGGAAAGGGTTGGACCCAGCCCTAAACCCCTAGTGCGTATAAATGTTACTTACTAAACTTATTAATAACCGTACGTACATATGGGTTGGTCGTGGTAAAGGTAAAAACTATCGATTAACCAGAACCAGTAATCCTCGTTTTGGTGTTTACATGGGTTTTACGCAATACGTGGCACATTTGAATGTGCCTATTAAGTTAATCGTAACAAACCCACTACCCCTCTCAGTCAACCTTAACCGCGCCTTCGTGGTGGCACTAAAGGTTGTATTTAGTTTCACTTACCAACTCCTAAAGACCTTACATAACGGGCGACCTAAACTTGTACCCAACAGGGTTGTGCGTAGGCGGCTTTTTACTAAAGTACTTAGTTTGTTGTAATGAATAACCCTTATTGCACGTTTGTGGGGGGGTATAGCTCAATGGTAGAGCAGTAGGCTTTTAACCTATTGGCTGTGGGTTCGAGTCCCACTACCCTCAAAATTCTACCAGTATTTTATGCGATTACGCTCACCTAATCATGTAGTACTAGACTTTGTACTGGAAAAACGTATCACGCCCCCCACTCCCGCCTATTGGGTAGGGGAGGCTTACGCTCGTGTGTGGGACGCAACCTCGACGACCCCCTTAAAAAGCAACGCCCTTACTACACTCTTTAGCACCTACCCTGGCCTTAGTAGGTCGGGGTCGACTCTAGAGTATTTTAATCCTTTTTGGTACCAAGTAGGTGGTTATTACTTTATAGAAGTGAAGCGCCCAAACCTTACTGTTAGTTATCGATTGTACGCTCGATGGTGTAGGTCCATAATGTTGAACTTAGTAGAGACCTCCTACGCGCAACGTTTGGAAGAGCGACTACGTTTACGCGGGTTTTATGACACGCTTACTGGGGGTGCGGTTGTTAATTTCTTACGTAAAGAGCGTTTGTACACTAAACTGAAGTACTCCAGGTCGCCCGCCTACGATATTGTGTCTGGTGGTGCGGCTGCTATACTCGCCGGCCTACTGGGCTTCCTAATCACTGAGAGGTTTGGTATAGAGTTAGTTGACTCCGGTGATTTTTATTATCTATTTATGTACGCTGTATTTACTTCATTCTCTATAAAACCTTTACTCGAGGCTACGGATTGTAGATACGGTTTAGTTTATTTAATTGGCCCTAAAAGAGTTATTGTTTTCTACATAACATTAATCACAAACACTTTTAAGTTACTTAAGTTTTAACCAGTGCTTTTAACCTACGGTTACCTCGCGGGGTAGTTAGTTGAGGACTGTGGTTTTACTTGTGTATATTAGTGGTGGGATTTGTTATAACTAACTACTTATTGTAAGAGTCCGAACCTTTTTAGTTGTACGGGTACGGGTACGTAACCCAACCCCCCTATATGGGGTGCGGTAGCGGGGGTTCTTTGTTAATTACGTACTTACTAAGTCCGACCAACCCCCACCCGCTAAACCACCTTCGAAGTTTAGGGTAGTTTCGTAGGGTGGTCACGAACGTTGACTTTGCTTTGCAGGGTTTGTCCGGGGTATAGCTTACTATTTACTCGAAAAGGCATTCGTCGGTCGATTGCACGGGATTTGTTAAAACTTTGTGTAACGGGGTGTGGGTTTATTAGGATTATTGGTTGGGGGGGGGCCTCCCCTCAAATAGACGGTAACATTTTGGTGAGGGCCCCTACGTGCACGTTAAATAAGGCACCTACGGGTGTTTTTTACTAAAGAAATTGTATCTGAAGGTAGTCTCGAATATTATGTTAATGGGGGGGTGTATAACCTTTAGGTGGTAATAAAAAAGGTTAGTACCGCGTTATACTTCGTCGGTACTGTTTGTTACGCACCGGTTACTACTCACACATAAGGCCGGTTAGTTATCCATAACCCGGCGCACTACTAAACCTAAAGTACCTGATGCTAATCCTTACTGGGTGAGGCCTCACCTGGTGAGGAAGAGTCCTTCCCTCTTTTACAGAGCATACACTTTTTTCACCAAAAAGTCACTTAAACCAACTTTCGCCCCTTAAACCCTCTGTTACGGGTAGCTGCGTAACTCTTCTCATAATATTTTTAGTTTAAGGTTATGTTAAGTGTCGGCAACTACTTTCAATAATTACAGTCCCGCCCTTAAGTGCCTAACTAGCGGTGTGTGGGGGTAGTGGGGGGGCACTAGAGTTTATACAATAATTAGTTAACTTATTCCTAAACACGTAAGTAGTGTCTATAACAAGTACTTGGGTTTTTGGTCTAAGGCGGGTTTTATAGCCTTGCCCGAGCTCTCTACCCTAAAGTCGTGTCGAGACTCCCAAGCCTAATACTGGTACTTAGTGCAGCTACTTGTTTTGTTTTGTCACGAGTCTTGGGATACTGGCAGTGGTGAAAACACTTACGAGGGTAAGTCCGCCTCCTTCGTATCTTGATTCTATGGCGCGTTTCTGAAAGAAATCCAAGGCGCTTGGTAATTTGGACAGCGTTTACTTTCTCACACTTCGTTATGCACCATTTACAGGCCAGTACTGTTAATTATTTTTACTTCGAAAGGTGGAATATTTCCGAATTTGATGAGATTCGTTTTTGTGTGGTTGCGCCTCACTAGTACTTTAGGTCCTTTATGCGTATACTAATTATATCCGCCTATACACTACGAAGGTCTTTACGCGGTTTGTTTTACAGTTAATACTGATCACCTACCTGTCCTTTATTACACAATTTTTATAACCGGTACGTCGGGTATTTGGTTATTAGCCCTGTGCAGAACTCCGAGGACAGGGTTCTGGGTTCCTAGTTTTATGTTATCCTTTTATTGCGCGCGCAGTATGTTACCTTGCGGCCGTTACTACTACGGACCTGGGGGAGGTTATGTAGGTAACCTTTGGGTTAAGTTCTCTTATCAATACTGTTGTGCGCATTTAGTGTGACTTATACACCACTTAGGTGCGTTGGAACACCCTTTTTATTAATATTGTCGCCGTAAAAGCGTGTTGGGTTCGGGTAAGTGGTGGGGTGGGTGGTAACCTCGACCTCTAGTACAAACAACCTCTTTCACTACCCTTGTACGGTGCGTGAATTGTTTGTGTTAAGAGTTTTTTTTACTCAAAACAATGTTCTAGATTGGTGGCTTATATCTCTGGTGCGGGTAGTACGTTTAATGGTCCTAGTTGGGTCGAATTTAAAACTAAAAATCCGGAACCGCTTTTATGCTCGGTCTAGTCTACGTTGGCTATTGTTACTAGCGGTTCCTACCCTTATACTCACTCACTTAAGCCCTAACGTAGTTGGGGGCGTGGCCTTGTGACACTCCTCTGATCGTTGCATTCCCGAGTTGCCGAAAGTCTTAGGGTACCGTGTTTAACGGTATACACACAAATACTGTGTTCCTTTTATGGAAAAAGCCTTTAGTGGGGCGTTTCTAGGACCTCTTTTTGGGGGTCGTATTAGCACGCACCCTCGTATAACACACATTCAAAAGTCTACCACGAGCATGTTTAAGTCTGCCCAACCCACTAACACTATTACGGGCCGGCTTCACAAAAGGCGTTTTAACTCTTGAGGGACTACCACCCCTCCACGTACAAGTATCGGACCTGCCCCAATACTAACCCTCGGCGTAGGTGACGTATATCCGACTGGGCTAAGCGGTCCGCCAATGACTCACCTTCGAGGGTGCGCGCGCTTAGTTATAAGCAGTTTCTGGTTCACGGTAGAACGCTACGAAATATCTCTGTTTTTGGTAAACCCAAAGAAATCAACTACTACGCGAGGTCACATATTTGGTCGGTAAGGGGTGCGCGGACAACCTACCCGGATATACGACCCTACGACAATGGTAAGCTTTTATTATTTAACACCAACTCGTCTAATCTTGAAGATGTTTTACACGCCTGAAAGGTGGGGTGTGTATGTGGTATTTCCTTTTAATTTTTTTCTAGACGGCGTGCTTACAGTGCATCTTATTTTTGGGCCCTTGGGCCCTTGGGGCCAGGCAAACAGTTTATACTTGTAATGACTTATTACGTTGGGTTTTTTATTATCTACCCTTTCCGTATTGTTGGAATTTTACCTAGGTAAGCCTTGTAAAACCTGGCACTGCCGCCAACCCCTACTCGTTAATTTTTTTTACTTACTTGGGTAGGTTACGTGGTCGGTGATACTTAATTTTTACCTCTACTCACTTAATTCCAAAGTGTTTACGGTCCACACACTGTTTGTAATATTATTCCCGCTGGGTAGGTTTGGTTGTACAGATTTTATGGATATTTTCTCAAGAGCCTTACTTTCGGACTTTTTCCTAAACACTTATTACTATTTCTGGACTGTGTTTTGGTATATACCGACGCTCCTACTCTCCCTAGTATTACTATACACTCTTCTTAGTAATCTACACGTTAATAAATTACCTACCTTAATGACTTTAATAGTTGTTTTGTGTGTATACGAGTTGTTTGACTACTGGAACCTAAACATTACATACACTGGGTTATTACTAAATCCAGATAACCTTAATTTACTACTAATGAACAGTATCAATAAGTACCACCCCTCACTACTCTATTGCGTGCTAGTCTCTATACCACTAAGTTTTTGTTTACAACACTTGTTCATATACCTAACCCACTCCGTATTTTTCTCAAAATCACAAATTAATTTATCGAACACGGTGGCTTTTAAGTACAAACCCTTAACCATGGTTTTAGCTTTATTTTTGGGTAGTTGGTGGGCTGTGCAGGAGGGGTCCTGAGGTGGTTGATGGAACTGGGACCCCTCAGAAGTTTTCGGTTTAGTGGTTATGTTGTTAACACTCGCCGGTGTACATACTAAGCCTTCACCGCTGCAAACCCACTCTTCCTATATAAAAACGTTTATAGTGTTTTTAGTCGTGCACGTCATTTATGTATTTATACAACTAAATTTTAATTTAGTATCCCACAATTTTAATATTAAAATTACTGGGTTTATTAATACTACTCAGTTTTTCTTCGCGCAACTACTCACTTTAATTCATGTACTGGCCCGTACCGTAAGTTGTTTGCGCGTTGACGGCTCGAAGCTGCACACACTTACCTTAAAAAACCTCGTACTTACGCGTAACCAAAACCTGTTTTACTATTTAGTACTTGTGTTACTGGTTTGTTTGCAGGTACTAGTAAGTTTCCACCCCCTAGTAAGTAGTTTCTACTGGGGTATAACACGTGCGGGCACGTTAAATTGGTTCATATCACCCGTCAACCTAGTCTCACACCTTATTATTATGTTGTTGGTTATGTTGTGGTATACCTCACTACATACACTAGTAGTATACACCTTACACTTAAAGTACTCACTTAGTTATTGGGTAGTCGCACTAACTAACTCACTCCTAAACAACAAACTCTTAACTTCTAAACTCCATACGGTTACTGTAGTATTCCTGCTTACGAGTGTATGTGGCTACTACACGCTGGAGACGTTCTGGTTGGTTATTGGGTGGTCTACGGGGGTGGGGTTGTTAGGTAACGTGTGTACTTTATTTTACGAACACCACTCCGTCTCACTGGGTTATATGTATGCGGTAACCCCCAACACTTTTAATAGTTTTTTTGAAATACCTTTCTCGGCGTTCTACTACAACAGCACTTCTTTGGAGGGGGGTAACTTTTCTCTGTTAAGTGTGGGGGCGGTTACTTACCAAAACCTCTTAAACGATTTATTATTCAGAAAGTTTAACGTTAGCGTTCTAGACAGCTCTATACTAGTATTATGTGATACTTCGTCGGTATTATTTGTTATGTACTGGTTACTGCTTACGTGTAAAATTGTGCTTATATTCTAGAAAAATTTATATAGTACTCAGGTAAAATATAGTTAATGTTAAGTTTTGTAATACAGAATTTCCTCACCAGTGCGCCATTTAATATAAAAACCGTACGCTACTATTTACAGGTCAAGGCCTTAAACACTCGGCTCTTTAGTGTTTTTATAAGGTCAATTGTATATTTTAGTCTTGTATTGCTGCGGGGCGGTAAGTGCGCTAACCTTAACCCTAACGTGCATTTTTTATTTATGGAGCAGTTCTATAAGTCGTTCTGGGTGTTCTTTAAGAGACTTTACTTACCTAAACAGAGTCGTAAGCAGGGTCTCTACTCAAACAATCTAGTACCCAGCTCGTTTGGGTTATCTCTGGGTAGTATCTCCGAAGTTATTAATAACCCTAAGGTGCGGGAGGTTGGTGTACCTATAAGGTTATCTGGGGTTTATTTGCGTCCCGTACAGGTATTTACACTGCACTTCCCTAAGAAAGTGTACAACTCGTTTGTGTGGTACTTATTCAATTTATTAACCCACAGTTACGCACCAACTGCCTCAACCTATGTTATAAACTACGGCTTCCTTTTTATTAGATCAAACGTTTTTTTATGCAATGCTTTAAACCTGTACTACCTTAGGGTGCATAGTTTCTAAAAATTAAATACTTAATGGCTTTTTATGTAAAGCCGCTACCTTCTTTAAAAACATTGGGTGTGTGGGCCCACCCACCGTTACTGGTAAAGCCGTTGAGGCTTAATGGGTTGGGGTATGGGTGGGATAATAAGTACGTAGTCGTAAACACCTGCCCGGGCTTAAGTCGGTTGATAGTTTAGTCGGTTGATAGTTTAGTCGGTTGATAGTTTAGTCGGTTGATAGTTTAGTCGGTTGATAGTTTAGTCGGTTGATAGTTTAGTCGGTTGATAGTTTAGTCGGTTGATAGTTTAGTCGGTTGATAGTT
>Ga0206127_1003416_pt1 | contig 14723 bp, 10 predicted proteins | sample Helgoland_Spring_6_FD_148646 | JGI IMG/M metagenome (GOLD analysis project Ga0206127, IMG submission 148646) | Pelagic subsurface seawater microbial communities from Kabeltonne, Helgoland, North Sea - Helgoland_Spring_Bloom_20160419_1 | ecosystem: Environmental > Aquatic > Marine > Epipelagic ...
CCTTCGGTCAGGCCAACCAAAGCCCCCGCAATCAATTCGGTTCCACCTGCGTTTTGCAAAGCCGCCCCCAGCGGGATCATCGAGCCAAGCAAGACCACAACAGGCCATTCGATATGGGTGTAGAGTTCGGACAGTGGAACGATCTTGGCCAGAACATAGGCAACCACCACACATCCAAGGGCGATGGGCAAGTACACCAGACCGAAACTTGCCACCGCCACAGCGGCGGCGAACATGCCAATCGCCAGCCAGACTTTGCTATCTTGTGTTACCGCAAGACCGCGTTCTGCCAGAGGCAAGCAGCCAAGCCATTCGGTCACATCAGGACCACGGTCTTTGGGCACCAAAAGCAAGAGAATATCGCCCGTGCGCACTTCAGTTTTGCGCACATGATCGCGGATCGCTTTACCTTGGCGTGAAATGCCCATGAGCACGGTGCGTTGACGCCACGCGAGACCAATCGCCTGAGCGGTCTTGCCCGCAAGGCGTGAGGTTTCCGTCACCACGACTTCGATCACATCAACACCGTCACCTGCTGCGTTCAGTTGCTCTTCGCGCTTTTCATCTGCAAATGCGAGCGAAAGAGCTGCGCGAAATTCATCCAAGGCATCGGGGGAGGCTTCGAGCACAAGAGTATCACCCGCTTTCAGCTCAGAACTGCGCGCACGGCCATAGCGGCGTTTGCCATCGCGGATAAGACCGATCAGAGCGACATCCGCCTTTTCGGCGTCTTCTTCGATCTCAGACAAACGCTTGCCGATGATTTTGCTGTCTGCGGGCACGGTCAACTCGGCGATATAATCAGACATGTCATTGCCTGCGGCACCGTCATCGCCCCGCGCGGGGATCAATCGCCAGCCAATCAAAGCGACGAAAGCAAGACCCGCAATCGCGGCGATGCCTCCCACGGGGGCGAAGTCGAACATCTTGAAGGGCTCGCCAAGTTGCTCTTCGCGGATGGCCGCAATGATGATGTTTGGCGGAGTGCCAATCAGCGTGACCATGCCACCAAGGATCGTCGCAAAACTCAGCGGCATCAATGACAGCCCCGGCGCGCGACCCGCTTTTCGCGCGGTCTGAATGTCCACAGGCATCAAGAGCGCTAGGGCCGCTACATTGTTCATAAACGCGGACAAGACACCGCCGATGCCCCCCATCAGCGCGATGTGTCCGCCAAGGTTGCGAGAGCTGTCCACAAGTGTGCGCGTGATCAAAAAGACCGCGCCAGACCGCACTAGACCCGCAGAGACAACAAGCACCAAAGCAACAACCAAAGTGGCAGGGTGACCAAAGCCTGCAAAGGCGTCTTTACCCTCGACAACACCAAGCAACACGCCGACCATGAGTGCGGAAAAGGCCACCAAATCGTAACGAAACCGCCCCCAAAGCAAGAGCGCGAATACGGCACCAAAGAGGGCGAATATGATGATCTGATCTTGGGTCATGTTGGGCCTTTCGAGTTGCGTTTAGCTTCACCTGAAAAGCGCGCGACATGCAACCGACTTGCGGCCAAGCCCCGCCCTGACTTATACCACTCGAGATTTAAGAATTCTCATCTGGAGAGAGACATGGCCGGCCACTCAAAATGGGCAAATATTCAGCACCGTAAAGGGCGTCAGGACAAGCTGCGCTCGAAACTGTTTTCCAAGTTTTCCAAAGAGATCACCGTTGCCGCAAAGATGGGCGACCCCGATCCAGAAAAGAACCCGCGTTTGCGCCTTGCGGTAAAGGAAGCGAAATCGCAGTCCATGCCGAAAGACAACATTGATCGCGCGATCAAAAAGGCGATTGGTGGCGAAGGCGACGACTATGAGGAAATCCGCTATGAGGGCTATGGCCCGAATGGCGTCGCGGTGATCGTTGAGACGATGACAGACAACCGCAATCGCACAGCCTCTACGGTGCGGTCTACGTTTACCAAGAATGGCGGCAACTTGGGTGAAACCGGCTCTGTTGGCTTTATGTTCGATCGCAAAGGTCAGATAATGTATAGCGTTGAAGCGGGCGATGCGGATACGGTCATGGAAGCTGCGATTGAGGCGGGCGCCGAGGATTGTGAAAGCTCTGAAGAAGGGCACGTCATCATCTGCGAAGACACAGATTTGAATGAAGTCTCTACCGCTCTGGAAGCGGCGCTGGGCGAAAGCGACAGTGCGAAACTCATCTGGCAGCCCAACATTTCCACAGAGTTGGATCTGGAAGGAATGACCAAGCTGATGAAGCTCATTGATGCGCTTGAAGACGATGATGATATTCAACGCGTCACAGCAAATTTCGAAGCTTCTGATGAGGTTATGGAACAACTTTAAAGTTTTGCTTGAGAATTAACGAATGGCCTGCGCTTCCCGTGCGGGCCATTTTTTATTCAAAATAGATAATATATTTCAGACTCTTATAACCTATTCCTTACCTATAAGCTGAGCAACCTTCGCTACCTTCTCATTTTGAGACGCAAATACGATATCGCTTGCGAAAAGCGGGCTGTTTTGATCATGTCGAACCATGGAAGAACATAAGCAACGCCCATTGCTCGGCGTCATATGGATGGTCGTCGCTGGGCTTTGCTTCGTTGCTGTCACTGCATTGGTCAAGCTGAACGGTCCACGCATTCCTGCGGCTGAAGCCGCGTTTTTGCGGTATGGATTGGGGCTGTTGTTTTTGCTGCCTTTGTTCAAGATCCTCAGAGCGACGACATTCACACCGCGTCTATGGCGCTTAATCGCGGTGCGTGGTTTTTTTCACACATTTGGCGTGACGCTTTGGTTCTTTGCAATGACCCAAATCTCCATCGCGGAAGTCACCGCGATGAATTATCTCACACCGGTTTTTGTAACTATCGCGGCAGCAATCTTCTTGAAGGAACGCTTGGCATTTCGCCGCATCCTTGCGGTTTGTTTCGCGCTTTTGGGTGCGATGATTATCCTGCGTCCCGGCTTTCGAGAGGTCAGTATCGGTCATCTCGCAATGCTTGCGGTTGCTTGCATGTTCTGTGTTTCCTATCTCACCGCCAAAATGCTCGCTGATGCGTTGCCTGCATCTGTGGTTGTTTCAATGCTCTCCATTGCGGTCACTGTCGGGCTCGCTCCGCTTGCATATGCAGTGTGGATACCGCCAACGGCGGGCGAGGTCGGTCTGTTGTTTCTTGTGGCGTGTTTCGCCACCGCGGGGCATTACGCAATGACCCTAGCTTTCGCCAATGCGCCGCTGACGGTGACGCAACCTGTGACCTTCATTCAGCTGATCTGGGCCGTTTCGCTTGGGTATTTCGCCTTTGGTGAGGGGATAGATCTTTGGGTGATCTTTGGTGGTTTCGTGATTTTGAGCTCTATTACTTTCATCACGTGGCGCGAGGCGGTGTTGAAACGGGGCGAGATTACACCTGGCACCAACGTTCCTAAGGTGTAGGTCGATTTGTTTTTATTGATTGACCAGTCAATAAAAAAGAACTTAGCTGTATGCGAGATTTGTTTTGGAGGCCCCAATGCCAAAAGTTGGTATGGAACCTATTCGCCGGGCAGCGCTTGTGGAAGCTACGATTCACGAGATTGGCGCGCAAGGCACGCTGGATGTGACTGTCGGTGCAATCGCCAAGCGGGCAGGAATGTCGAGCGCTTTGGCGCACCACTATTTCGGCGGCAAGGAGCAGATTTTTCTAGCGGCGATGCGACATACTCTACGTTTGTATGGCACCGAAGTGAACACAGCTTTGAGGGCGGCCAATACCCCTGCACAGCGCGCAGAGGCAATTGTGAAGGCGTCTTTCGCGAATTCGAATTTTCGCCCTGAGGTGATCGCGGCTTGGCTCAATTTCTACGTGCTTGCGCAGACTGTGCCTGATGCAAAGCGTTTACTGACAATCTATCAAGCGCGGTTGCGCTCGAACCTCGTGCACGCGTTGCGTCCGCTGTTACGAGCACGCGCAGACGAAGTGGCTTCGCGCACTGCTGCATTGATCGACGGCGTTTATTTGCACCAAAGCCTTGTGAAGTCGAAGGCGCAGCACTCGCAAGCCGCGGAAGACGTGCTCGCATATCTCGACTTTGAACTAAAGGAGACGATGTGATGACCAAGCCGAACATATTGATTTTCATGGTCGATCAACTCAATGGCACTTTCTTTCCTGATGGTCCTGCGGATTGGCTTCATGCACCCAACATCAAGAAGCTCGCAGCGCGCTCCACAAGGTTCAAAAACGCCTACACCGCAAGCCCGCTTTGCGCGCCGGGGCGTGCAAGCTACATGTCCGGCCAATTGCCAAGCGCCACCGGCGTTTATGACAATGCCGCAGAGTTTCCGTCCTCGATCCCCACATATGCGCATCACCTAAGACGTGCGGGCTATCAAACCTGCCTGAGCGGCAAGATGCATTTTGTCGGGCCGGATCAGTTGCATGGGTTTGAAGAACGCATGACAACGGATATTTACCCACCGGATTTCGGCTGGACCCCTGATTATCGCAAACCGGGCGAGCGGATCGAGTGGTGGTATCACAACATGGGGTCGGTCACAGGCTCTGGCGTGGCCGAAATCACCAACCAGATGGAATACGACGACGAGGTTGCCTATCATGCGACGCGTAAGATTTACGACTATGCGCGCGGCAAGGATGATCGGCCCTGGTGCATGACCGTGAGCTTCACGCATCCCCATGACCCTTATGTGGCGCGCCGCAAATATTGGGATCTTTACGAGGATTGCGAGCATCTCATGCCAGAGGTCGGCCCGATCCCTTACGCCGAGCACGATGCCCATTCCCAGCGTATTCTCGATGCAAATGATCGCGACAACTACAACATCTCCGATGAGGATATTCGCCGTTCTCGTCGTGCCTATTTCGCCAATATCTCCTATTTGGACGATAAGGTTGGTGAGGTCATGGAGGCACTGGAAACGACGCGCCAAGAGGCGATCATCATGTTCGTGGCAGATCATGGCGACATGCTCGGTGAGCGGGGCCTATGGTTCAAAATGTCCTTCTATGAAGGGTCTGCGCGTGTGCCGTTTATGATCTGCGCGCCGGATATGGAACCGGGGCTGATCGAAACGCCCGTCAGCAATATTGATGTTTGTCCGACGCTTTGCGATCTCGCAGGTGTGGATATGGAAGAAATTATGCCGTGGACGACGGGCATGAGTTTGAAACCGATGGGTCAGGGCGTCGAGCGCACAGAACCTGTCGCGATGGAATATGCCGCAGAGGCGAGCTACGCGCCGCTTGTCTGTTTGCGCTATGGCAAGTGGAAATATACCCGCTGCGTGCTGGATCCTGATCAACTCTTTGATCTAGAGGCAGACCCGCATGAGTGCAGAAATCTTGCGCAAGTGGCCGAACATCAAGGCACGCTGCAAACCCTCAAGGCCAAGTCTGAAAAGCGCTGGGATTTAGAGCGCTTTGATGCGGACGTCCGTCAATCGCAAGCGCGTCGCTGGGTTGTATACGAAGCTTTGCGCAACGGAGATTATTTCCCATGGGACTATCAACCGCTGCAAAAAGCGTCCGAGCGCTACATGCGAAACCACATGGATCTAAACGTTCTTGAGGAAAGCCAGCGCTTCCCGAGAGGCGAATAGCGTCGTCATCTTTCTAAATAAACTTCTGCCGGAGGCAAACATGCCCTATCCCACACAACCCACCGCCAGCCATTTTATCAATGGGGCTTATGTCGAAGACACCGCAGGCGTTGAAATCCCCGTGATTTACCCCGCAACTGGCGCGCAAATCGCAGTTGTGCATGAAGCAACACCTGCGATTATCGAGCACGCGATCACATCGGCCAAAGCTGCGCAAAAAGCTTGGGCTGCGATATCAGGAACCGAGCGGGGCCGCATTTTGCGCCGCGCCGCTGATATGATTCGAGAGCGCAACTATGATCTGTCGGTTTTAGAGACTTACGATACAGGCAAACCCATGTCCGAAACGCTTTATGTGGATGCAACATCTGGCGCGGATGCGCTTGAGTATTTCGGTGGTTTAGCGGGTAGCCTTACGGGCGAGCATATCCAGTTGGGCGAGGATTGGGTCTACACCCGTCGCGAAGCACTGGGCCTGTGCGTCGGCATCGGCGCTTGGAACTACCCTACTCAAATTGCATGCTGGAAAGGCGCGCCTGCGCTGGCGTGTGGCAATGCGATGATCTTTAAGCCGTCCGAGACAACGCCGCTTTGTGCGCTCAAAGTCGCGGAGATCCTGCATGAAGCTGGTTTGCCCGCAGGGTTATATAATGTGATCCAAGGGACAGGTGCAGTCGGTGCGCCACTTGTCACAGACCCGCGCGTGGACAAGGTGTCGCTTACCGGCTCCGTTCCTACAGGTCGCAAAGTTTATGCAGCGGCTGCGGAAGGGATAAAACACGTCACAATGGAACTTGGCGGTAAGTCTCCGCTGATCATCTTTGATGATGCGAACCTTGAGGACGCTGTCGGCGGTGCGATCCTCGCGAATTTTTACAGCTCCGGCCAAGTCTGCTCCAATGGAACGCGCGTGTTTGTTCAAAAGGGTATCAAAGATGCGTTTTTGAAGCGCCTGCAAGATCGCTTGAACGAAGCAAAAATTGGCAATCCGATGGATGAAGCGACGAATTTCGGACCTATGGTGTCAGAGCGTCAATTGAGCATCGTTCAAAGTTATATCGTCAAAGGCGAAGCTGAAGGCGCGCGGCTGGTCTGTGGCGGGAAGCGGATCGAGCGTGACGGGTATTTCCTTGAGCCAACCGTTTTTGCAGACGTGACGGATGATATGACCATCGCGCGCGAAGAAATTTTCGGACCAGTTATGGCGGTTCTGGATTTTGACACTGAAGAAGAAGCAATCACGCGGGCGAATGAAACTGAGTTCGGCCTGTCTGCTGGGGTGTTTACTTCAGATCTCACGCGTGGCCATCGCGTTATTGCGCAGATGGAAGCGGGGTCCTGCTTTATAAACTCTTATAATGATGCACCTGTTGAGGCCCCTTTTGGCGGTTCGAAAAACTCGGGCGTGGGCCGGGAAAACTCCAAGGCGGCGATCGAACATTATAGCCAGATGAAATCAGTCTACGTTCGTATGGGGGCCGTCGATGCTCCGTTTTAAGAGCTGCAGCAAGTCTTTTGTAAAAGACTTGGGGAAATCTCTTTGCAAAGAGATTTGGGGCGCGTGATGCAAGCGGAGTATGTTATTGTCGGTGCGGGGTCTGCTGGATGTGCGATGGCTTATCGCCTGTCGCAAGCAGGCCATTCCGTTATCGTAATCGAGTTTGGCGGTACTGACGCTGGACCGTTCATTCAAATGCCAGCCGCGCTTAGCTATCCAATGAACATGAAGCGATACGATTGGGGGTACAGTTCCGAGCCGGAGCCGCATCTCAATAACCGTCGTTTGGCGTGTCCGCGTGGCAAAGTGATCGGTGGGTCGTCCTCTATCAACGGTATGGTCTACGTGCGCGGTCACGCGAAAGACTTTGATCATTGGGCTGAAAGCGGCGCAGACGGATGGTCTTATTCAGATGTGCTTCCCTATTATAAACGTATGGAAAGCTGGGATAGCGGCGGTCATGGCGGCGATCCTGACTGGCGTGGCAAGGATGGACCTTTGCACGTGACCCGCGGTCCGCGTGACAACCCATTGTTCAAAGCGTTTGTCGAGGCGGGTAAACAAGCAGGATATCACACGACGGGTGATTACAATGGCGCGCAACAAGAGGGCTTTGGCCCGATGGAACAAACCGTGCATAAAGGGCGGCGATGGTCTGCAGCGAACGCGTATCTTCGCCCTGCTTTGAAAAACGGAAAATGCACTGTGGTAAGTGCTTTGGCAGAAAAAGTAGTGATCAAAGACGGTCGCGCCACAGGTGTGCAAGTGAGCGGTGGCGATGTTATTGAGGCCACGCGCGAAGTGATCCTTGCTGCAAGTTCGATCAATTCACCCAAACTTTTGATGCTCTCGGGGATTGGCCCTGCAAAACATCTCGCGGCGCACAGTATCGAAGTGATCGCGGATCGCGCGGGCGTCGGACAGAACCTTCAGGATCATCTGGAGTTATATATCCAAATGGCAGCCTCTCAGCCGATCACGCTCTATAAGCATTGGAACCTTTTTTCCAAAGCATTGATCGGCGCGCAGTGGCTTTTCACAAAGACTGGCCTTGGGGCGTCCAACCAGTTTGAAAGTGCAGCGTTTGTACGCTCAAAAGCAGGTGTCGAGTATCCTGATATCCAGTATCACTTTCTTCCCATTGCGGTGCGCTATGATGGACAAGCATCGGCGGAAGGTCATGGTTTCCAAGCTCATGTGGGTCCCATGCGCAGCCCTTCGCGCGGGGCTGTCACATTGCGTAGCAATGACCCAAATGACGCGCCGAAGATTGCGTTTAACTATATGAGCACCCCGCAGGATTGGGAGGATTTCCGCACCTGTATTCGCCTCACACGTGAAGTGTTTGCGCAAAAAGCGTTTGCGCCTTTCGTGAAACATGAAATTCAGCCGGGTGCCGATGTGCAAAGCGACGCTGAACTTGATGCGTTCATTGCAGAGCATGCAGAGAGTGCTTATCACCCGTGCGGCACTTGCAAGATGGGGCGCGTGGATGATCCGATGGCCGTTGTCGATCCGGAGTGTCGGGTCATCGGCGTCGAGGGTTTACGCGTTGCTGATAGCTCTATTTTTCCGCGCATTACCAACGGAAACCTTAATGGCCCGTCAATCATGGTGGGAGAGAAGGCCGCGGATCACATATTGGGTGTGGATATGTTGCCAAAAAGCAATGAGCGCCCATGGTTGCATCCTGACTGGGAACATCAGCAGCGTTAAATTGTTTGAGAGTTCGGGAACGAGGGGCCAGCCCCTCGTGATCCCCGGGATATTTGTAAAGAGAGGATGCGAAGCGTTTACGCTTTGTTAACGCAAGTTAACGAATTGAATTGATGTATCGGGTATCCCGAGGGCATATCTGTTGGATGTTCAGAATTTGTTTATTCATTTGTGTTCTCTTAGGTGCAACATCGGTCGCGGCGGACGTGACAGGGAAGGTTCGTGTGATTGATGGCGACACGTTTGATGTGGCTGCTCAACGCGTGCGCATCTTTGGAATTGATGCCCCTGAGAGCAAACAAACCTGCGAAACAGAACAGGGAACGACTTGGGCGTGTGGTGCTTGGGTGAGCGCGCAAGTGGCGGCGTTGTATGATGGCAAACGCGCTATTTGTCGCGAAGAAGATCGTGATCGCTATGACCGCATCGTCGCGCGGTGTGAGATTGCGGGACGTGATGTCGGACAACAGCTGGTTTCCAGCGGTTTAGCGTTTGCCTATCGCAAGTATTCGATGCGGTATGATTTGGATGAAAAAGGCGCCGCGGTGAACGATCTTGGCTTGCATGGTTCGCGTGTTCAAAGGCCTGCGCAATACCGAGCAACGCAAGCAAAGGGCCGGATTCCGCCAAACCGGAACTGCGTGATAAAAGGCAATATTACAAAGAGTGGATACATTTATCATATGCCCGGTCAGCGTGATTATGAGCGTACGGGTATCAATGAGGCGAAAGGGGAACGTTGGTTTTGCTCACAGCTTCAAGCGCGCGTGGCGGGTTGGCGAAAAGCACGGCGCTGACCTAATACGCGCCGTAAGTGTTAATGAAACGCCATAGTTTTGGCATTGTGTCGCTGCGCCATGTGCCGCTATGCGAACCGCCTTTGACGGCCACGAAGTTTTTGTCCTTATGAGGCGCGGCTTTGAAGATGGCTTGCCCCATGCGCATCGGTGTTACTTCGTCAGCGGTTCCGTGAAGGACGAGGGTCGGCATTGTCAAAGCGTGACCACGTGACAGGCTTTCCCAACGGTCAGAGATGCGCGAAATTAGGGTGTCAGGAACATCAGTGACTGCGCGCGCCATATCCGGGATCGACGAGAAGGGGGCTTCTAGGATCACGCCTGAGGGGCGTTGAGCTTCGCTTAACTTTGCCAAAAGCGCAATTGCGACTGCGCTGCCAAGGCTCTCTCCGTATAAGATCAAGTTTCGCGGCGCGCGCAGAGGCACGTACTTGCCCGCGTTTAGATAAAGGTGAAGTGCGTCGTTTGTGATTGCGGTTTCAGACGGCACACCAGTGCTCCCAGAGGAGCCACGATATGACATGGCAAGCACGTCGAACCCTTGGGCTTGCATCTGTTTGAACCGTTCTGCGCGCAGGGCCAAATTGCCAGCATTTCCATGGAAATACAGGACTGTTGCGCGAGATTTACCTGTCGCGGGCACGCTCCAAACGACGATTGAAGCGCTCGGATGATCGATGCGGTGCTCTGTCGTATTCGGCAAACCAAGTCGCGCTGGATCCACATGTTCTGGTGAGAGTGGATAGATCATTTTGCGCTCTATCGCCTTGAGCGGAAGCAGATCGAGCAATCCAGCATGCGCTGTGATTGGCAAGAAAAACAAAAGCGTTAGCAAAATTTTCATTAACCGACCTCATAAGGAAGAACATCGCGGCGATTACTGTCAACGCGCAATCGGCGTTCAAGAGGTGGCACAGAACGTTGATGGCAGTTCACGCGCTCACATATCCGGCAGGAGATACCTATGGGTTCATAAGCACTAGCATTCGAAATATCGAGGCTATCAGCATACACCAATTGTCCCGCGTGGGTCACTTCGCATCCAAGTGCGATGGCAAAGCGACGTGATGGTGCGCCAAAAGAGCCGCCGGGCTTTAGAACGTCGTGCGCGAGAGAGATGTAGCGTACACCATCTGGCGTTTCTGCAAGTTGCCTTATGAACCGACCAGGCGTTTCGAAAGCGCGATGCACGTTCCACAAAGGGCAAGCCCCGCCAAAACGCGCAAACTGCAAGCGTGTTGCGCTGTGGCGTTTGGTGATGGAGCCAGCTTGATCGACACGAACAAAGAAGAATGGAACACCTTTGGCACCGGGTCTTTGAAGCGTCGAAAGACGGTGTGCGACCTGTTCAATGGATGCGCCGAAAAGCATCGCGAGCCGTTCTAGGTCGTGTCGTGTTTCGCGAGCTGCATCCAAAAATGGGCCGTAGGGCATCAGGGCAGCACCAGCATAGTAGTTTGCAAGTCCGATCTTTGCGATCGCGCGCGCTTCTACCGTTTGAAAGCGGGCAAGATCAAGTGTCGCTTCGAGTAGTTTTTCTTGAGCAATTAGAGCAAGTTGAACGAGAATTTGGAAGCTTTGTGTAGCTGGCGCAGTGTGCTGGGAGATTGTTAAGACACGCGTCTCTGGATCGAAATGGCGCACCGCATCCACAGGCGCGAACTTCAGTGAAATATTATGTTGCCTGAAGGTGGCGATAGCGCGTTCTCGGATCGTTGCCTCTTTAGGACCAGTCGAACTAAAATGCTCTGCGGCACGGTCCATCGCATCGATGTAGTTATCGCAATAGTGGAAAAAATCACGCACATCTTCCCAAGGACTGGGCTGCAATTGCCCGTCGTCCCGCCCTAGTGCTTCATCTAGTGACGCAAGACGTTCGTGGGTTTGGCGATACGCACGGTGAAGTTCCAAGAAAGCACGCGCGAGAGCAGGGGCGTTTGACGCTGTCAGGCGCAAATCAGCGAGCGGCGGTTCGACGGAGTCGAGCACAGGATCAGCAAGAGCTTCACGCATGTCGGTCACGAGACGCTCCGCATCGCCAGAACTTAATTCGGTAACATCGAAACCGAATTCTTGCGCAAGCGCGAGCACAACAGTGGTCGAAAGCGGGCGCTTGTTGTTTTCCATCTGGTTCAAATAGGGCAATGACACGCCCAGTTTCGCAGCAAAGTCCTTTTGCGTTAGTGCGACTTGTCCGCGCAATTCACGCAGCTTCGATCCAGCATAGATTTTTTGAAGGGCCATATCATGCCTCTTAGCAGATTTGCATTACGCTACACTAAGCTTTGCAAAGCGCTCACTGCAAGGGATCAAGCACCTATGGCTTTTGCGCGCCGTATCACAAAGGCTGCTGCAAGCAGCCCGCCCGCAGTGCTTGCGACCATCAGCCAAAGGACAGGCATGGCAGAGTCTTTGCCCGTCAAAATAATGCCTGCGAGCGCAGATAGAATTGCGCCAAAGCCGATCATTATTGCGCCGCCAAGCCCGGAAGCGGTTCCCGCCAGATGCGGTCGAACCGAGAGCATACCTGATGTCGCATTTGGAATTGTCATACCATTGCCGATGCCTACAATCGTCATAGAGCCGAAAAAGCTTGCAGGTGTGCCCAATCCGATTCCGAATACAAGCAATGAAGCGGCGGTCGCGAGGGTTGCGACCAGCGCGCCAAAGAACACCATGTTGTCAATGCCGATGCGCGTTGAATAGCGACCGGAGACAAAATTCCCCAAGAAATACCCAAAAGCTGGCGAGCCAAAATAAAATCCAAGCACAGCGGGCGAGAGCATGAAAATCTTTGTTCCAACGTAGGGTGCGCCGCCTAAATAGGCGAAAAATGCGCCAGAGGTCAGGCCGGACGCAATTGAGTATCCCCAAAAACGCGGGGATGCGAAGAGTTCGGGGTAGTGGCCGAATTGTTGGCGCAGCGTTTCGCCTGTTGCGCGTTTTGTTTCGCCCTGATCGAAGTAGCACAGAGCGAACATGCCAAAGCCAGAGCCCGCCATCAGCCAAAAGCTTGCTTGCCAGCCGAAAGTTTCGTCAAGCACACCGCCCAACATCGGGCCAAGCATTGGCACCACGGCCATGCCCATTGTGACATAGCCAATCAGGGACGCAGCTTTGTCCGCCGTCACGACATCACGGATGATGGCGCGGCTGAGAACCATCGCGGTGACGATGATCGCTTGGGCCATGCGAAACAGTAAAAATACCGTCGCGTTTGGCGCATAAACGCAACCCACAGAGGCGATGGTGAACAGCGCCAAGCCCCACAGAATTACAGGTCTGCGCCCTAAATTGTCCGAGATGGGACCGATGATAATCTGGAGCACTGCATTCATCGCGAAATACGCGGCGACTGACATTTGCAAGACCCAGTATTCGGTTTCGAAATGCAGTGCCATATTCGGCAAGGATGGTAAAAACACATTCATCGCGAGTGCAGAAACGCCTGCGAGCAATATGAGTGTAATGATATGGGGCGGTGTTGCTCTATCGAGAAGACGCGCGGAGTAAGAGTCGTTCATGTCTTTGTTGTAGCGCGAAGCTCAGATTTGCAACAGCGACAAATCCAGCAAATCTAAAAGACGTCGCGACGCACTTGGTTAGCAAATTTGCTATTTGCAACTCAAAGATTAGCAGCTGTTTGCAAATTTGCGACAATTCGCTTTTTTTCTGCACCTGCACAGGGTACTCACCAGCGCTAACCACCTGTTGCACAGGAGCCGACACGAATTGGCTCAGGATACGCGCCACAGCGGCGCACAGAAGGGACATGCAATGAAAGATATTCTGCAAGAACTCTCCGAGCGCCGCGGTGCTGCACGACTTGGCGGCGGTCAAAAGCGCCTCGATAGCCAGCTTGCAAAAGGCAAACTGAGCGCGCGTGAGCGGATCGAGCTGTTGCTCGATGAGGAGAGTTTTGAAGAATATGACATGTTCGTCACGCACCGTTGCACTGATTTTGGCATGGAAAACCAAAAGCCAGCCGGTGACGGTGTTGTAACGGGTTGGGGCACGATCAACGGGCGCATGGTCTATGTGTATTCGCAGGATTTCACGGTTCTTGGCGGTTCCGTGTCCGCAACGCATGCGAAAAAGATCTGCAAGATCATGGACATGGCGATGCAAAATGGCGCGCCTGTTATTGGCATGAATGATTCAGGCGGTGCGCGTATCCAAGAGGGTGTCGACAGTCTTGGTGGATATGGCGAGATTTTTCAGCGCAATATCATGGCCTCAGGCGTCGTGCCGCAAATCTCGATGATCATGGGGCCTTGCGCGGGCGGCGCGGTCTACTCGCCTGCGATGACCGACTTTATCTTTATGGTGAAGGACACGTCCTACATGTTCGTCACCGGCCCTGATGTGGTGAAAACTGTGACAAACGAGCAAGTCACAGCCGAAGAACTTGGTGGCGCAAGCACGCATACCAAAAAGTCGTCTGTCGCGGATGCTGCGTTTGAAAACGATGTCGAGGCGATTGCAGAAGTGCGCCGATTGATTGATTTCTTGCCGCTGAGTAACCGTCAAAAGCCGCCTGTGCGTCCTTTCTTTGATGATGTTGCGCGCGTTGAGACATCGCTCGACACTTTGGTGCCGGACAACCCCAACCAGCCTTATGATATGAAAGAGCTGATCACAAAGATTGCCGATGAGGGTGATTTTTACGAAATTCAGGCTGATTTTGCAGGCAACATTCTGACTGGTTTTATCCGTCTCGAAGGGCAGACCGTTGGCGTTGTGGCGAACCAGCCATTGGTGCTTGCGGGCGTCCTTGATATTGACAGCTCGCGCAAAGCGGCGCGGTTCGTGCGGTTTTGTGATGCGTTTGAGATCCCGATTTTGTCTCTGGTGGACGTTCCCGGCTTCTTGCCCGGCACAACGCAAGAGTATCGCGGCGTGATCAAACATGGCGCAAAACTGCTCTTTGCTTACGGCGAAGCAACCGTGCCAAAGGTGACACTGATCACGCGTAAAGCTTATGGTGGAGCGTATGTGGTTATGGCCTCCAAGCATTTGCAAGCGGATGTGAATTACGCGTGGCCTACTGCCGAAATCGCAGTGATGGGCGCGAAAGGCGCGACTGAAATTATCCACCGCGCTGATATGGGCGACGCTGATAAAATTGCGCAACACGAAGC
>Ga0206127_1003424_pt1 | contig 14702 bp, 13 predicted proteins | sample Helgoland_Spring_6_FD_148646 | JGI IMG/M metagenome (GOLD analysis project Ga0206127, IMG submission 148646) | Pelagic subsurface seawater microbial communities from Kabeltonne, Helgoland, North Sea - Helgoland_Spring_Bloom_20160419_1 | ecosystem: Environmental > Aquatic > Marine > Epipelagic ...
CGCTAAAGAGACGCTCTAAATGCGCGGAGCCTTGCTCTATTTCTGCCCGATTACATTGCTGTTTAATCTCCCCAGCCTGTAAAAACACCACGGTATCGCAGAGCTCCACCACCTCTTGCATGATGTGTGTGGAGAATAAAACCGTTTTAACTTGAGCCACTTCAATTATTTCAGAGAACTTTGTTCAACCAACAGCTGGTTAATAAACACTAAAAAGGTACGATTTACTGTCAATACTGTCAGTTTTTACTGTCAGTTTCTGGATTGACAGGAACAATTTGCACAATCAACAGAACAAACGGCGGCGGTAAACGGAGGAATTATTGTATTCAGATCATAGGCCGCCAATCCCAGCACTTACTTCCTAAATCCTGCCAAGAATTCATTGTGTTGTTTTAGTTACATCTCACTCCGTTTCATCCTGCTTCTCTAAGACTTCGTTATAAAGCTCTACTGCTTTTCGCAAATGCATTTTGAACCTTTCTTCCCTTTTAGGAATAATGCCTAAACAAACTCCACCTATAGCAACATCAATCCAACCCACTTCACTATTGTAGTTACCTGATGTAGCATATGCGAGACCAACTACTACTTCATATCCCCCTAATACTCCCCAGAAATAATTCCAGTTACGAATTCTTTGTGCAGTTTTGATGTGATTGTAAGAGGATGTAGAAACCTCAAATGCCATAAAAGCAGCAGTGTTTAAAGTTACCGGCACGTTATCGACATAGATCTTCTTACCAAAGTGTTTCATTTCATCCTGAGCGCTTACATTCATCGCAAGAAATAACGACAGGACGATTGTACTAATTGATTTCATGTTATATTGGATTATATTCTTAAAAATACGCATAAAGTAATTTATCACCTTGTCTATGCCCTATCAATTATTTCAGCCACTTGAAGGAATAGAACGACAAATTGTTGCTCAAAACATAGAATTACTGTCAGATTTGATTGATCCTAGTCAAGAAAGAGAATGGATCAACTTCTTTTGCGGTGAAATACCTTTCTCAATGTTAACCTGGAAAGGGAGTTTACAAGAGGCGTACTACCTCTTCAATCAAATCCGGATAAAAACCATTGCGAACGAATCAATAATAAGAATTCATACCAAGAATCGTGGATTGGATTGGGTAAAAATCAATAAGGTTATAAGCACCAGATATGGGAAGATTCAGAAAGAATCTCGCCCAAAGTGCGAACGCCTCATTTCATCAGAGATTGTCAGGTTTATTCAAATGAGTAATAAATCAACTCCAATCTTCCACGAACCTCAGGTATCAAATTTATACCCTTGAAGTGAAATACAGCTTCATGAATGCCCTCATTTAATAGAAAATCATGTTTCGAAAATCCAGCAAAACCCTCTGTTCTTAATTGATAACTACTATAACTTCCTCTATAGTCTTCAGAACTACTTGGCGGCGCTAAATCACTAGTTGAGAAAACATTGAATTCATCAATTTCTATTCTAGCATCCAGTATTTTCTCTGAAGTATTATCCAAAATAAAAGCGTCATAATAGGATGAGACATTCGTTAAAGACATGGCACAGGAACGAACTTTTACCACTTGATTAGAGAGTACTGTAATACTGACCGTATCGTATGATTCGCTACATGATGTTTGATATATATAGCTCGTCGGGGTTAACAACGTCTCCTTTATAACAATACTGTCGAGTTTTAAAAACGACTCTTGCCCGTAACCTTGATTTAGAGTAAGTACCAAGAAAGCAAAAATGAACTTTATTTTAATCATAAGAATAATAAATTAACTCTATTCGATAGGTGATTACCTGATTTAACCCTCTACCATACTCATAACCGTATATACCAGCGACAACATTCAAATCACTATTAAAAAACATATTTGATTCATAGTTACTACTAATCCTTGTAAAGGATCCCCCATTCAATCCCCAATACGAAGAATTTATACCATTTCTAAATGTATTAACGTCGTATACAACATCATTATTAATTTCCACAAATAGATCATACAAATACAAATAAAGTTGAGTGTATAAGTTATTATTTGAAGGCGAAGGTGTTTGACTTCCATTCCTTTTAATGGTAACCTGGACATTTCTAACCTTTACTATTTGATTTATTCCAAGTGGCTTGACTATTGAATCTCTACCGTAGATGCCACCACTTGATCCATAGGCATTCATATTACCATGAAGCACAACCACACTATCCAATCTTAAAAATTGCTCCTGAGCTTCAACATGTTTAAAGGGAGCAGTGACCAAGAAAAAGAGACAAATTAATTTACTGTAGAATAATCGCATTTCTAATTCTTTTTACATCATCACTCGCACCTGAACCGACCGAAATTGGCATCCAAGCACCTGAACTGTATATCAACAGACCACTGAAATCTGTATTATAAATCATCTGACCATTAACGGGGGACGTTACACTATTCATTGCAGTACTGTCAACAGACGGAATTGCAATTCCAGCACTTACATTAAATGCTGCTGCATCATTTAGCTCATAAATAAGATTATCCCTAAGATAATCAGCCGTATCAGCCTTGAGCGCTCTTTGAGAAACCATTGAGTAAGAATACTTCATCCATCCTAAGTTTCGATATTGAGCAGGACTTATGGAAGTATCTAATTCAGTTTTGATGAACGGTTCTGATTCATCAAAAGCAAACAGCTCTAAACCTAATACCTGTGAATTTGTCGTAGTGATTCCTGCGCCGAAGTTCACAGACACTATACCAAGATCGTTCGTTGAGACATTATGAACCTCCTGATATTGACCCGTTGTTAATGAGGTATCCCCTCTCATAGTAAGTCTCAGCTTAACTTGAGTGTTAGGCATTTCAAAGCCATTTTGGTCTACCACCATCAATTGTATTGGAATGGATTGACAGTACATCTGCAAGGGTGATAGGAGTATTATCGCACTAAATAATCTGATTCTAAAGTCTATTATCATCTTGACCATCTTATTAGTTTATTAACGGATGTAACACTACTTCCTGAAACGCAATCGAAATTCGATATAAAAGCAGATGCATACTTCCCATAATTTGCAATGTTCGAAGAAACACTCGCAGGTGATTTAACGGGATAAATTACACCATTAAGGTCTACACATAATAATTCTGGAGAAACGGTATATCCTTGAGAATTCACTGGTGGCGGAAGATTGGTTTCATATCCGTTATAATTATATGTACCCGAGTTACTTTTACTCTGGAAGACAAACATACCCTCAATAGTACAAGGATAGAAAGATGTATTGTCACCATTTCCCCAAAGTAGGAGTTGATTATCGGATCCATCCAAATTGCAGCTGTACCAGCGTTTATAAATGTCGTTTACATAATAAATAATACGTTTTTCAGGCGAAGAATATTCGAAGGTATAGCTTTGGGCATCAGTGAAGCTGAACGTTTTAATAACCGTTCCATTACTACTATTATAGATTTTGTTTTGGATAAGAATAGAATCAGCTCCTACCGATTGAAAAGGATTGTAGTTGTTCTCATTTATAAATGCCGACGTAATAATGTTAGTGCTCGCATTAAAGGTATATATACTTGACTGCCAATGCCATACTAAGTTTCCGTTATTATGAACTGTGGCTCCGTAAACGTAAAACTGAATATTGCTTGTTATGGTATCTAGGTATGAGCCATCGGAGCTGATTTTATATAACGTATTGTTTGATTCAATGATATAAGCTAACGAATCATTTTGCGCCGCACTGATACTTGGTCCGCTATAATAATTCCCTAGGTTTTTAGTCGATATTATAGTTGACTTATCTAAGTCTACCTTCACTAATAACATGACCCCAGATCCAGATGAACCAAAAGTACCAGAATAGCATCTAAAGAATGCTATGCTATCAAAAATAATAAGTGGCGAAATAGAGCTGTAGCTGCTTAAAATATTTAAATCAAATACCTCTGGGTTTCCTTGATAACAACCCGTTTGATTTGGATATGACTTTAAATTAGATGATCCAGTGTTAGCATCTGCCCTAACCTGCACGCTATCTGTGGAACTCGTTAGTTTCAGGTAGCCATTATTACTCATAAACAAGTTTTGTAACTCATTAGTTGAACTCGTATCATTATCCAAACTCTCATCAACATTTCTCGCATACTCAGCTGTGTCAGCATATTCCGCATCTAAGGACAAGCTGGAATAATCTGCACTATCAGACCTTAGCGCCCGACGAGTAACTAAAGGATAGGTATACGCCAGAGTACCCACTGTGTAATATTGATTAAATAACGCGCTGGTATCCAACTCTATCTTGATTGCAGGCTCAGTTGCATTAAAAGCAAATTCGCTCAAAGCATACACCGAAGAGTTTGTTGTTACGACCCCACCACCTAATGATTCAGATACGATTCCAAAATCGTTTGATTGAGTAAGATGTACTTCTTGGTATTGACCAGTGGTATTAGATGTATCATTGGTCAGAGTCAATCTTAATTTGACTGCGTGATTTACCTTTTCAAATCCGTCGCTGTCTACTACCATCAACTGGATAGGTATGGACTGAGCAATCCCTTGAAAAGATAAGCAACCAATAAATACCAATACTTTTAAAGCTTTATTACCCATGGGCGTATTGCATTTTGAGTTCCAAACTCTGATTCAATGATAATGTAGTATTTGCCTGCGGCGGCGGTGGTTATATCAAAAGTGAATACATTCATCCCTTTGGCCGCCGCCCTTTGTTCTGAAAAAAGGGTTCTCCCACCCTCATTAATGATGGTTACAATAACGTCTTGTGCATCCTCACTGTAGAAATTGTACGAGAACTTACCAGTGGTAGGGTTCGGATACAACATTCGCTCATAGTCCCTTGGAAGGATATCACGGACTATAAAGGTGCTATCTAATTCAATAGGACAGAATAAACTGTTCCTTCCCTCCAAGCTCACTGTGTAATCTCCAGCAAAGACTGGTATCCATGACGCACTGTCTGCTTGATTAGATATGATCGTACCGTCAATCATCCAAGAGTAACTATGGTATTGCTCTACGTTTAAATTCTTAAATGAAAGAGTATCTCCAATCTTCAAATCTTCTAAACCGAAAACAGCGTAACTGAGTTGGCTCAGGCTATCTACCGCAATCTTTACAGAATCGGTCTTCACACATCCGGAATCATTAGTGGTAGTTAGCGTATACCATGTTGTTAATAGCGGGTCCACAGAATGATTTAAAACACTACTGACTGAACTATCTCCTATTTCCCATAGAACGGAAGCGTAATCACCTTGAAAAGGCAACAGGGCGTAGGTTTCTCCAAAACAGATGCTGTCGTTTACTCCAGCGTCAATAGTATAATCAATGACCTGATTATAAACTGTATGTGTTTCTGCACATCCATTGACATCCGTTACCGTGAAAGTATAAGAAGCCGTAGCATCTGGTATTGTAATATCTTTAGTACTCTCCCCTGAGCTCCACGCAAACTGATACCCACCATTACCTGATATCTGAGGAACCAAGTCTTCTGTTAAACCGACACAGACATAGTTGGAGTCTTGTAGCGTAATCACGGGAAGTTGATTCACGGTTATGTTAACGCTGTCGATAGCACTAACACAACCTGCCGCAGATAAAGCTTGTGCTAAGTAAGTCGTATTCTGATTTGGACTGACAGATACCGTGGAGCCTTGATAGGCGTGACTCAACCAATCAATGGTTCCATTTGTTTGAAAACCAATACTAACGGTATCTTCATTACAGATCGTTAAAGCGCTACTTATACTTGCAATTGTAGGTGTTGGGTGGTAATCGAACCAAATGGATTGTTGATCCCCACATCCTTTATCGTTTTCATAACTGAATGTGTACAGCGTGTCTTTTGTGATGGTTAACGCCACGCTATCAAGACCTGTAGCAGCATTTGGGAAAGTAATCGCGCACCCATCGCACTGCTCAAATTCAGGGGTAAAGTATATTGAATTGGCTTCTTGACAGACATTAATAGTATCCACTCCTGTGTAATACGGACGGGGAAGCACATAAAAACCTGCTTGATCGCGCTTTCTTCTCCTGCCCAACTTAACTGTTAGTTCAAAGGGATACCATCCAGTATCGCTTGGGTTAAAAACCGAATCCAACTTTAAGTCTCCCTCCGTATTGGTTCCAATAAAGTCTAACGTGAACCTTTTACTGCCTAAAAATGATGAATCCTGAAGTACAATCTGGGTAAGGTCGTTTTGGCAAAGAGTGTCATTTGATAAATAGAATTCGGCGTTGAAAGCAGATCCTTTGAATCTATTTAAGAACCCAATATTTGCCTTACCCTTATTAAATACAACGGGCTCGCCAATGGAGACCCCATTTTTGTGTGAACCAACTGATATGATTGTCTGGGAAACTTGACCGAAGGCAGTGGTAACGCAGAAAAACAAAAATGTAACTAGTATTACTTTCTTATGCGCCATTTGCTGCTTTCAGATTTAATCTCAGGAGCTATATGCACCGATGGAGTTTGTTCTTTTTGGCCCTTTTTGACAACGTAGTCAACCACTTCTCTACCTAACGCCTCATTGAGTTCCTCAATGGTGATTTTAGGATTGTCCTTCAACGACTTGAGTAGGTAATAGGTGAAAACTCCGTGTCCAGATTCTTCATGTTTATTTGCCTCTTGCTTTGCACTTACGGCACTAAAGAGCACCTGCTTCCCTTTAACTAAAGGTTCTTCTATTTCAATTACGAACGTACGGGTGTCCTCACTAAATTTTTCTGAAGCGTAACAAGCATCAACAAAAGCCAATAGTTCAAGATCTTCATCTTGTCTAAAAGAGGCCATTATCTCGTTGAGTTTCATAGCTGACTCAAGCTGATTCGGCCCTATATCGGCAGGCACTAGTAACGGCTCTTGAGTATCTGGTGTTGGCCACCCATGACCGGCATAATAGAAATATACAACAGGCTCATCGCGCTGTTTCGCTCTCTTTATGACAGAGTTGATGGCTGCAGCCATCTGAACAGCACTTCCGTTGGTTACTAATTCAACATTATCCTGAGGCACACCTAAAATATTGGTGCTGTATAATTTAAATACCTGCGCATCACGGACAGCAAAATCAACATTCCTCGCATTCGTACTAGTGTAATTTTCGTTTCCAATAATTACTGCAAAATGATTATCCTGAGGCGAAGAAGATTGCTTGATGTTATCTACGGGGTCTAAGGCAATAAAACTAGTCTGACTTGAGGACAGTCTTTGGACGTTTACTATCTGATCCGAAGATGTGCTATTGACCGAAATCTCAAACGTTTTTTCATCCTTCCATAGGTCTTCCTCTATAAATGTAGAGGTCAGTTGAATACTATTATTTTCAAACCCCTGTTCCAGCGTAAACTGAAAATCACCATAAATAACCTCGCCTGGATAAATTACTGATGCCACGGACACACCACTTTTTGGATATGTTGAGGGATCAAAATCAAATTTATGTAAGGCACTTCTTGAGAGGTTTATCCATGGTGAAGCACTAACTCGTGCTCCTTGCTCTAAAGCAAAGTCTAAGCGCGGGTAGCGTAAGGGAACTGTACCAATATTTTTATAGCTAAAGTCAACCGTATACCGAACACCATCAAAATTGCTCTTAGGAATAAATGAAACGCTTTTATTTTCCTTTGTTGAAGCTACGGACCATAAGTTGATGATCTCTTTGTTTGAAGGCCATTTATTGCCCTCAATAACTTCATAGGTAATGGAAAGTGTATCGTCTTGAAGCAATGTTTCTGGTACAATAGTTAAAATACCGTTGACACGATCAAGCGGTTCTAGATCAGCGTTCAGCTGAATACGTTTTTTATAATTTAAATAGTTCCCTTCAGGCCCATCAATGTCAACAATTAGTGCCGGAACATATGCCGTGCCTATCCCTTCATTTACAATAGAATAGTTAAGCTCTAGGGTATCGCCTTGAAAAAGCGTAGAATCTGAACGTGGGTTAAAGGTAACGTAAGAACTTACCTGAATCTGGGGAGGACTTGCGGGGTCGTACGGGAATTGCTTGTACTTTTCTTGACAAGCACGAATGATCTTATTAATCGACTCAATACTTTCAGGATCCCGCAGCTTATTAAAAGGAATGGTCGACATAACACTACTAGATATACAGTCGCAGTAGGTCTGAGTACCATTACAATCCTTATTGAAAAGATCTTCAATCATTGCCACTCTATCTGGAGAATACCCATTCGCATACGATTGGGCTTGAACAGAGGAGAGCAGGCAACTAAAAATTAGTAGAATCAAATACTTCTGCTTCATAATCTAATTGCTTTGTACGACGAGAAAAGTCGTCATGTATTTTCAGTTTCTTTAATACGACATTCACTGGGATGTTTATTCCAGCGTTTATATAGCTTCCAGGGTTAAACCCTGTAATCTTATAACCTGCGCCAACCTGTAAAAAAGGTAACACATAGCTTAGACCAACATCCATTCCATGCTTCATAATTGAGCGGTTAAGAACAATGAATTCATCACTCACATCCAATAGGCTGTTGTTTGAGTAGCTGTAATAACTAGAAACACGAGTACTGGAAATACCTAAGGAAACAAATACGTTTTTTCCTATTGGGTGTGATTTCATAGGCGCAACAATAAGCCCGTAATCCATGCCAAAAGAGCGTACTGTAGAATCTTGAAACACCGATCCTTGAAACGAAGTGCCTTGTAGTTGTGCTATGCTCTCTGAGGTTGCAATTTCCTCAAACGTTGTATTGGATTCAATTGACCCATTTACTTGAAAAGGTACGCTTGAATAAAACCCTATTGAATGAAACAACGAGATCCTACCACTGGTATTCACTGGGGTTTCATTAAACATTATCGGGTGTGAATAGCCTATGTAACTTCTTTCAAAAGGCTTATATCTATTGTATTTTTCAACCGGTGTTAACGTGGCCTGTTTTACTGAATCACCTATATCGACAAGTAATTCAGCCAATTCTTTGTCTTGAGCTGTTATTGCTGCATGACTCAAAATAAACAACATGGCCAGTAACTTTCTCATCGTGTAATTGCGACTTTAATGACTTTTATATCTTTTTGCCCTTTCTGGGCTGAGTAACGCTCAACCAGATCATTTAAATCCAATGATTTTCCCCATGTTTCGTTACGTTTGGCAACGATAAAAACAAGGTTCTGTACCTCCACCTTGGTGTACTTATCATCCATCCTAGCCCGCACAGGTATACCCAAAGGAGGGAATTCAAACGTTTCATTGCTCTTCAGGACTATTTCTGGTAAGTACTTTTCATGAGGGAAGAAAAGCTCTGCACGATCGTCTTTTACCTGATAAATCCATAAATACACTTCCTCACTAGCGTTTATTTCAAATTTCAAGAACTCCCCTTCCTTGTACTCTGGCAAAATGCCTGAAACCGATAATATCGTTGTTCTGGAACTGTCAATGTGCACCTGCGCACGTGCGGTCATTTTAACTTGAAACAATCTACCGTTCGCAATAGATGATTTACTTGAATCAATAACCGTAAAATCTGAGACCAACCCTTCTAAACCGACAAGCATGGACTCATAACTATTTGCCTCATACGCATCGGTAGATGCATTTACTTCATCAATAGCCGTAGCAGAGACTTTAACACCTCCGCCACACTTGGCTATCAATTCATAAAAAGCTTTGTTCGTTGCATCCAAGTAGGCAAGCCTCAGGGACTCTGCGTACCCCGATACTTGCACTTGACAGTTTACTTTTCTGGATTGACCATACCCCGAAGTGCTAAAAAGCACCAAAAGGCAAACAGCGCTAAACTTCTTAATTGTCTGCGCTATACTCATCAAACTCACGCTCAAAAGTTTCACGGTATTTTTCAGCCTTGAAGTCGAGCAATAATTCTTCTTGATTTGAGATTGCGTCAACGATTCCGTCTAACAACTCCTTCTTATCAATCTGCACAGCAGCATAAGCACGGTACTGAGTTTGCCCTGCAGGAGTTTTATCTTTTAAGCGTAAAACTTCCTCACATGCCACAAAACTATTCTTGACGTACTCGTCGACAACCGTTTTACTCATTGTCTCAAGTTTCTGATCCAATTGTAAATTTCCTGAGATCTGAACGTCTTTGCTATACGAAGTAGCTACTTCTTTAACCTTTGTACCAAGACTGGCGGCTAATGCAATTCTTGCTTGTCTTACAGCACCGGTTGATGCAGCACCAGGATCCAATTGAGTCCATTGTCCTTCTCCTCGGACAAACTTCTTAGGATTTACGATCTCCTTACAAGGTTGTTTAACGGTATCGCCGTATTTAAAACCACCACAACTTTGGAACATAAGTCCCGACATTACGATAGCTAGAGCTGCTAATTTCTTCATGGTTTGATATTTAAATTATATTGCACAATATAACCAATATCCTAAATACCTCTGATGTCTCGAATTGGACTAATCGCGCTGTTTATCTTAACTACTATTTTTACAAATGCTCAGGAAATACCTGTTCAGTTTGCATTAACAGATACTGCAGGGATAGAGCTTCCTAACCGCAGCATAGCTGTACGTACAAGCTTTACAAGCGATACACTTGCCATTGCACCTGAATATCAAGAAACGCAAAGTACGGTAACGAATCAATTTGGGATCGCCTCGTACTGGATTGGCTCTGGAATTACGACATTATCGAGCACCTATGATAACATTAGTAAAGACTGGATAAACCCCAGTAGTTTATACTACATCGTTGTTGAAGTAGACTCTACAGGAAGTGGTTACCAAGATTTGGCAACCATCCAATACCGTTTTCCAATTATTGCTCTGAAGTCTAGCCAGGCGGATTCAGCCCTTTTTTCGAGCTACTCAGACTCAAGTATTTACTCTCAGTTCAGTTCGTTTTCTTTTAATTCATCTCATGCAAATAATAGTGATAGTGCTAGCTTTTCGGATAGCTCATTGCAAAGCCAATATGCTGACACTAGTATTTACTCCTTATCAAGTACTTATTCTATTGAATCAGGTTTTGCCTCTTCAAGTTATTATTCATCCTTGGCTGACACCGCTATCTATGCGTTACAAATCAACTCCGGAGCATTTAAAGACTCCTCCGCTAGGAATGAAATACAATCCATTGAACAGGTGCTGGGAGTAGACTCAAATGCGAATAAAAAAAGTATTTACAACCTGAAGACCTTAACTATAGGAGATACCTTGATATCTCAATCTGCAGCGTTGGCAATCAATAGAATTGATGCAGGTCTTCTTTTACCAAGACTAACTAAAATTCAGCGGGATGTAATCTCTAATCCTGAGCAAGGTCTAATGGTCTATTGTACCGACTGTGAAGCAGAGGGAAGAGTTTCAATCTACGACGGCAATACATGGGAATTATTCATGCAAACTACAAGTGCGGGGCAACCACCTATAATCACAACTGGCGCTGCTGAAAATGTAGATGTTTCGTCTGCGACCCTAAATTCTACGATTTTAGACTCAGGGGATACACAAATTTTTGCAAGTGGATTTTGTTGGAGCTCATCGCCATATCCCACACTATCTGATTTTGTAAGTGCAGCAAATCTTATCAATTCTAATTCGACTTTAAAAGGGAATATTTTTGGCTTAGATAGCAATACAATCTACTACGTCAGAGCGTATGCAAGCAATGGAGCTGGAACTTCATATGGACCGATGGTTCAATTCAGAACAGATGGAATGCGATTCATTGGAGAGGAATATAAAGGCGGTATAATCGCTTATGTATTAAAGCCAGGTGACAATGGATACATCCCAGGCGAACAGCACGGAATAATTGTAGCAAAGCAATTGTATGGAACAAAACTTGATTGGGGCTCCTGTAATGTGCAGACCGCCTCTAATGGCTTAGGAGGTACATACTTTACTGGTAGAACAAGTGAATTAGTTTTTGACGGTATTTATAACGACTCCGTATGGAATAGTCAGTGTCCTGTTTCTTCCAATAACGGTTATTACCCATCTTTGATTCGCACAATAGGAAATCTTACCTGGAACGGCTTTTCCGATTGGAGAGTTGGAACTAAAGGTGACTATAAATCATTTGTAGATAATATCGCTGTTATAAACTTGAAAATGGACCAGACGATTACACCGAATACGCTCATTTGGACTAACTCTGCTTTTAGTGGAACTTCTCGATACGTATTGATTTACAGACAAAACGCAAATACATGGTATTCTAATGAATACGATTACTCACTTACTAGTGACCAAAATGTTTGGCCTATCAGATACTTCTAACTTATACTTTGACATACCTAGCGAGCGAAATGATATCAAATGATAAGAACACATCTTGTTAATCATTCCTTTTTGACCCCCTTGATCCTGTAGAACAACCAAATCCAACCAAATTCCTCCCCTTCTGAAAGTTGCATGTCAAAAGCATCTACTTGAACGGGATCTACGACAATATTGTAGTACAATGAATCGCTATGGTCGCTTAACAATTTACTTGATGCGCTCCAATCTGGATTATGGTATTCAGCATCAACCACCCAGTTACCTTTTTTAAAGCTCATAATAGTATTCCAGTCGTACCCCTGCTCCCAAACCGTGTCTGGAATCATCTTATAAGTGACTGAATCTAGAGGCTTAAAGTATACCTGTAGCATAGAGTCTTGATGTTGGAGCGATAGAAAAGTATCTTGAGGTACGTCATAAACATAGCGGGTTACGCGCCCCATCCAAGTTCCACTAAAGTCAAAGTTATTATCTGACACTTTTATATTCATAGGTTCTGTTTCAGCATCATAAACTGAGGTGTCAACAGATTTTGATAAATAGGAAATGACAACCACGGGCGGTTCCCAACCATATTCAACGCGCATAAACATATCTTCGAAAATGACCATGCGATCGCCTGATCGGTAATCTTCATTCCATGAAGCCCCGAGTAAGGTGTCTTGTGAGGCTTTCATTGAATCGGCAATTCTGGGATTATCTTGAAAAAACATACCGTGCGCATAAACGGAATCCAAGCCAAAAGAATTCCAGTCTCGATATAGATCATAGTCAATACTTCCATCAAGTACTGAATGATAATCGTAAGTGTAGACGATCTGCTTCTTAACGGTATCAGTACCGCTCGTCCAAAAATAACGTTCAATTCCCTCTATGGTGTCTTGGAAGGCACTAGAGGAATCAGTAAATACGTATTTCCAATTCAGATGCTGAGTTCTTGAAATTTGATCGTGAAAAACATCGTTGTGAGTTTGTCCGTTTGCTTTTACGTAAAAGAAGAAACAGAGCAGTAAAATGACGGGCTTCATAATGAGGGTTTCATTAATAACATACCTTTAAGCATGTTTATTGCAATAACAGAGCATGATTATTTCTCGTTTCTGTATAAACCTAAGCAGTGTCGTTAAAGATTCAGGTAGTATTGTCTAATCTTTTGACTCATCAAAGCCCTTCTCATATCAAGGAACTCTTTGTAGTCCTCTGAGGTCATTTCAAAAACATCCATGGGAATACAGTTTTCCGATAGATTACGTTTTAGGTCATCCAAATCAACAATACCACCATACTTAGTATCGCCTGATTCACATTGCTGCTTGACTTTATTGAAATAAACATTCGGAGGAGTGTCACTAACACGTATGTTGATGTTTTGCTGCATATATACATAATTCGCGATCTGATTATACTGTGCTCTTGTAAACCCTTGCTTCTGCAGATAGTTTTTCGGAAAAACATGATGTACATCGCCTCTAAACTTAAGCATATCTTCTACTGTAACATCCTTAGATAAGAAGCCTCTATCGCGCTGCTTTACTTGTGAAGCCAAGTAGACCTTAAATAACGGACTAGATGCTACAGAAGTGGTCATCTTCTGCACTAATCCTGCCTCCCAGAAGGCATCTGATAGTTCTGCAGATTCTATATCAGTAAGTAACTGCTGTACGGACGATTCAGCTATGGTTCTTATATCTAGATCAAACTTGGACTCTGGTGAAGAGGAATAACGCCCAGTCAAAACCGACATGACATACCAACGTCGGACTACACTTTCTATCTCTTCCTCCTTGACTTTTTGATCACGAAGAGTTAGGAACACAATGTAAGCGAAGTTCATCGCGTTATAGGACCTGATCAAACTGGATTCTATAAAACCTGCTGATCGAATAATCATCAGAAACTTCTTGAAGTTAGTTTCATTCATGAACGATAGGACACCTCTTTCAAGCTTTGCAAAAGAGTCTTTAGCAATTTCCTCTTCAAATACTCTGGTTTCAAAGTTTCTACCGCTAAGCAATGCTACTAGATCTGATAATTTACCCCTTTGAAATTCTTTGGTAAAGGCAACACGAAGTACATCTGTGTACTTAGGATCATACAGGTCTTCTTTCTCATGTTTCAACCAAGACATTGCCGAGAAGAAATTAGTAGATGAAAACTCTGTATCGTTCTCTTTGATGACTTGAAAAAACTCAGGCGCTACAGCAAGGTGCGAGAAGTAGTCAATTGCTTTTCTCAAAGTCTGACCCCCATATACTTCAGAGGCTGCAATTTTACTCATCGCAAAATCTGCTTGACTCAGCTCCACTCCCGCTGAATTGATGCGTATAAAGATCTCTGTTACCGTTTCGATATCTAATTCTGGAACCAGGTCAATCAACCCTATATCCATGGAAACTAAACCTATCAACTTTCCTATATTTCTTGCTACCAAATCT
>Ga0206127_1003432_pt1 | contig 14674 bp, 11 predicted proteins | sample Helgoland_Spring_6_FD_148646 | JGI IMG/M metagenome (GOLD analysis project Ga0206127, IMG submission 148646) | Pelagic subsurface seawater microbial communities from Kabeltonne, Helgoland, North Sea - Helgoland_Spring_Bloom_20160419_1 | ecosystem: Environmental > Aquatic > Marine > Epipelagic ...
GTCCGTACGGCGCAAAAAACAGTTACGCGACGCGTGCTTGACGACGACATGCTGGAACAACTCGAGGAGTTGCTGATCAGCTCAGACATGGGCGTTGAAACAGCGCTCAGGGTCGCCGCAAACATGGCGGAAGGGCGTATGGGGCGCAAACTTTCTACCGATGAAATCAAGACCCTGCTCGCAGCAGAAATCGCGCGCATCATGGAGCCCGTTGCCAAACCGCTTCCGATTTATTCCAAAAAACCTCAAGTCGTTTTGGTTGTTGGTGTGAATGGTTCCGGAAAAACCACAACCATCGGCAAACTTGCCAGCCAGTTCAAAGGCGCGGGCAAGTCAGTGGTGATTGCCGCGGGCGATACATTCCGCGCGGCCGCGGTCGAGCAGCTCCAAGTTTGGGGGCAACGCGCAGGCGTGCCTGTTCTCACTGCACCCGAAGGCTCTGATCCTGCAAGCCTTGCCTTTGATGCCATGACACAGGCCGAAGCCGATGGCGCGGATCTGTTGATGATCGATACCGCAGGACGTTTGCAAAACCGTGCAGATTTGATGGAGGAACTCTCCAAGATCGTGCGGGTGATCCGTAAGAAAGATCCAAGTGCACCGCACAATACGCTCCTCGTACTTGATGCTACGACAGGTCAAAACGCGCTCAACCAAGTGGAAACCTTCCAAAAACTCGCAGATGTTTCCGGTCTTGTGATGACCAAGCTTGACGGCACAGCCAAAGGCGGGGTGCTGGTAGCACTTGCGGATAAATTCGGCCTTCCGATTCATGCTATTGGCGTGGGCGAACAAATCGACGATCTTGATGCGTTTGATCCCGAAGACTTTGCCAACGCCCTTACGGGCCGCACTCTTTGAGCTTCATCTTTCCAGATAAACTTCGGGGGGGACGCGCAAAGCGTGTCGGGGGCTGGCCCCCATCACGCTCTCCATGAGTATCTCGGACTGGCTTATTTCCCTCGAAGGCACGCCACAAGGGCATGACGTCGCCTTGATTCTTGCCATCATGGCTGCCTTTCTGCATGCCGTCTTTGGTGCTTTGCAAAAAGGGCGTCACGATCCATGGCTGTCTCGCGGTGCGATTGATGCAAGTTACGGTCTTATGGCGATGCCTTTTGCACTTTTTGTTGTCCCGTGGCCTGAGCCGCATATGTGGCCGATCTTCGCAGGTGCCTTTCTCATCCACCTTGGCTACAAACTGCTCCAAGCGTTTGCTTATACCAAAGGGGCCTATACGGTTGTCTACCCTGTGGTGCGCGGCACGGGGCCTTTGTTTACGGTGTTCGGTGCTTACCTCATTTTTGGTGAGACGTTTACCCTTGGCCAATGGTTCGGGGTTCTAGTTCTGCTCAGCGGCATCTTTGGCCTCGCGTTTTATAACTACATGTACCTCGTTCAAGATCGCGCAACGCTGATGCCTGCCCTTTGGCTCGCCTTTGCGACGGGCCTTTTCGTGGCGCTCTACACGACCTATGACGCATACGGCATTCGCGCGACGCAGGATCCATTTACGTTTCTCGCATGGTTCTTCTTTATCGATGGCATCGCAATCCCGCCGATTGCGTATATGCACTACAAACGGATGTCCAATCCTCCAGCCTTGCCGCCGCTCGCGCTACGCGGCATTGTCGGCGCTTTCATCGCATTTGCGTCATTTGGCTCGATTATGCTGGCAACGCGCCTTGACAAGGTGGGCGAAGCGGCCATTTTGCGTGAAACATCGACGGTCTTTGCGGCGCTCATCGGTTGGCTGGTTTTGAAAGAAACTGTTGGCCCAAGACGGATCGCTTTGATGTCATTGATTGCGCTCGGAGCTGTGATCGTGGAATTTGCAGGTTAAACGCCGAAAGGGGCCAGAATGGCACAGGAAAAAGACGTCAACCCAATCTTGAAGCAGGTTTTGGAGCTTGGCCCGACGCTGGTGTTTTTCCTGATGTACCTGCGCATGCGCGACAACAGTTATACTATTTTGGGCACGGAGTATTCCGGCTTCATCATGGCGACGGTCGCCTTTGTGCCCGTCTTGCTGATCGCGATGGGGATCCTTTGGTATCTCACGGGCAAGCTCAGCCGGATGCAGATTTTTACTGCGTTCATGGTGATTTTCTTCGGTGGTCTTACGGCCTATTTCAACGATGAGCGCTTCTTCAAGATGAAAACGACGCTGGTTTACGGCTTTTTCGCTGTGATACTGAGCATCGGCTTGGTGCTGGGTAAAAGCTATCTGGCGTTTGTGCTCTCTGACGCTTTGCCTATGGCGCAAGAAGGGTGGATGATCCTGACACGCCGTCTCACGATGATGTTCGCAGCCCTTGCGGTTGGTAATGAAATCATCTGGCGCACAATGTCCACGGATGCGTGGGTCAAGATCGAAACCTTCGGCTTCCCGATTCTTTTGTTCGGCTTTCTCTGGGCGCAATTCGCAGCCTTGCAGAAATACATGGACCTTGAGGACTAAGCGCGTTGACGCCACGTGGGCGCGCGCCTAAAAAGAGGCGTGGCGATTTGATACCGGATTGTGGGCCACGTTAAATATGCCGCTAAAAGGTCAATGCTCGGGACCCCCGTTTGCTTGACCGCATCGGGGTTTTTTCGTGGGGCACTGCCCCGCGCTAGGAGAGCGATATGAGCCAAGACTGGAACACGCGCACGAAATTGGTACACAGCGGAACCAAACGCAGCCAATGGAACGAAGTCAGTGAAGCGATATTCCTGACCCAAGGGTTCGTCTACGACACAGCCGAGCAAGCCGAAGCGCGATTTATCAAAGCTGAGCCGGACGAATATATCTACGCGCGCTATGGCAATCCAACAGTTGCGATGTTCGAAGAACGCATGGCCGCGATCGAAGGCTGCGAAGCCGGTTTTGCGACGGCCTCTGGCATGGCGGCTGTGAATGGGGCTTTAATGGCTTTTCTCAGTGCGGGCGATCACGTGGTCGGTTCGCGTGCTTTGTTTGGCTCGTGTCTCTATATCCTAGATGAAATCCTGCCGCGCTTGGGCGTTGAAGTGTCTTTGGTCGATGGGCGCGATTTAGGGGCTTGGAAAAACGCGATTCGCGAAGACACGAAATTGGTGTTCTTCGAAACGATTTCAAATCCCGCGCTTGAAGTTGTTGATATTAAATCGGTGAGTGCGATGGCCCATGCTGTCGGCGCCATTGTTGTCGCGGACAATGTTTTCGCAACACCCGTTTTTTCCAAAGCGGTTGAGCAGGGCGTTGATATTGTTGTGTATTCCGCGACCAAACATATCGACGGGCAAGGCCGCGCACTCGGTGGTATTATCCTTGGCCCGCAAGATTTGATCCGGGGCAAAGTGGAAGCCTATATGAAACACACCGGCGGTGCGATGAGCCCGTTCACGGCGTGGATCATGCTCAAAGGTTTAGAGACCATGGATCTGCGCGTGCGCGCGCAAAGCGCGACGGCGGCGAAAATGGCAGAGGTGCTTGCGGGACATGAAAGGCTGGAACGCTTGATTTATCCGGGTCATTCAAGCCATCCGCAAAATGCCTTGGTGATGGAGCAGATGGGCAATGGCGGCACGATGCTGGCATTCGACGTGAAAGGTGGCAAAGAGGCTGCATTTCGCGTGCTAAATGCGCTGAAAATAGCAGTGATTTCAAACAATCTTGGCGATGCAAAAACTATTGCAACGCCGCCCGCTGCGACGACACATCAGCGTTTGCCGCAAGATCAAAAAGAGATGTTGGGTATTACGCCGGGGCTCGTGCGTTTGAGCCTTGGGATCGAAGACCCTGATGATTTGATTGCTGATGTTCTTCAGGCTCTGGATCACGCTTGACCCAGAGCGGGTTGCGATTTTTCTAGAAAAATCGGGCGCTTTGCATCATCCAGTGCGCCCGTAAAAGCCAAGTTGTTCCTCTTGGGTAAAGCGCGCGCCCGGGTTTTCGTAATACGTGAACACAGTGACAACACGTGGTCGCGGCCCTTGGGCAGGTGTCACGCAATGAGGTGTGTTCACACCGCGAAACACGTTAAGCGTACCCGCTTCTGCATCAAGCGATTGCACGGTGTCATCCTGCCCTAGAACCAGCTTTTCGACACCTTCGTAGTTTGGATCATCTGCGCTGCGTAAATCGGTGCGATACTGAAATGTGCTGCCCTTTTCGGGCGCTTGCAAAAGCAAGGTCGTCGTGAACTCAGAGCGATCAAAATGCCAGTTCAGACCTTGCCCCTCGAAATAAGCCATCACGTTCAAACGCGCCAAAGGATCGTCCATTGCATATAGCGCAGGGCGTTCCATCACTTGCGCAAGGAAATCGACAAAGGGCTGCCATTCATAGAGCTGCGTGACTGCGGTCGGCGCGACTTGATCGCCACAAAGCGTCAGGTTTGAAGTGGAAAACTCGTGATAAAGCGCCGAGTCGTCCGGCACATCTGGAATGCTCTTCTTGAAATAGATGTTGTGGTTGCGCTCATGACGAAAGGCTTCCGATTCAAATTTAGGAAGCGCGTAGTTTAACGTCTCGCGGATCGGCTCCTTGCGCATGAACCCGACAAGATTGAACATCCCGTTTTGCGCCAGTTCATCGCGGCAACGTTTGACCAGCACCGCGTATTCAGGCGTATCGGGCTGATCGAGCGGGTATGTTTCCAGATCAAGTATCGTCTTCATTACAGCTCTTTCCAAAAAGATTACTCGCCATGTTTAACAGTCTGTTTTTTCTTGGGAAGTCACTTTTGAGCACTTTTGCATCGCCTTTGCCCGCTGTTGTGTCTGAAAAAGCATGGAAACTTGCGATTACAATCCTTAATAGTGGGCGCACAGATTGCTTTCGGGGGAGGCGGGAATGAATATTCAGACGCCAGTCGCAGATGAAATTGCCACGCGTGAAGAAGCACAAGCTGCGCTTGTGGCTCTGATGAGCTGGGCACGCGGCGCGAGCACGCAGGAATTGAATGCAATTGATCCCAAATTGCGCGCGCTTATCGGTAGCAACGAATACCCCGATCTGATCAACGACTACCCCGAGAATTTCGTCGTTGATCCCGCTTACAAAGCGACCTTGCCGGATTTACAAAACGGACCAAGTTCGCTCATCCGTGGTTCGCAGCAACTTATCCAGCACGTAGGTATTTCAAATTTCCGCCTGCCGATCCGATTTCACACCAAACATGGCAATGATCTGACGCTTGAGACGTCCGTCACAGGGACCGTCAGCCTTGATGCGGATAAGAAGGGCATCAACATGTCCCGCATCATGCGCACGTTTTATCGTCGCGCTGAAGAAACATTTAGCTTTGATGTGATCGAAGCGGCGCTTGATGATTACAAGTCCGATTTAGAGAGCTTTGATGCGCGCCTACAGATGCGCTTTTCGTTCCCCGTGAAGATCGAAAGCCTGCGCTCTGGGCTGTCGGGCTATCAATACTATGATATTTCAATGGAGCTGGCTGAACAGAACGGCGTGCGGCAGAAGTTCATGCATGTGGATTATGTGTATTCATCAACGTGCCCTTGCTCTCTGGAACTCAGCGAACACGCGCGGCGAACCCGTGGACAGTTGGCGACGCCGCATTCGCAGCGCTCTGTCGCGCGGATTTCGGTGGAACTGATCGGAAAATCCATTCTTTGGTTCGAAGACTTGATTGATCATTGCCGCAAGGCTGTACCCACAGAGACGCAAGTCATGGTCAAACGCGAGGACGAGCAAGCCTTTGCAGAGCTTAACGCTGCCAACCCGATTTTTGTTGAAGACGCGGCGCGGCTGTTTTGCGAACAACTGCTCAAAGACGAGCGGATCGGAGATTTCCGCGTGGTCGCATCCCATCAAGAAAGCCTGCACAGTCACGACGCTGTGAGCATTTTGACCGAAGGCCCAAGCTTTGCGGCGACCAGCATTGATCCCAAATTGTTCAGCACACTTTTTCACGTGGGTTAACGTGAGGGCAGCAATGCGACTAGTGCAATGCTGCAATGCAGAATGAGCAAAGTTGTTGCCCTACCAATGACTTAGAGCGTGGCCTATATAATCCTCAACAGCAATTCAGCTAATGAGGTTTCACATGGCAGCTCTCGATTTTGGCGCAACAAGCGCATCTACATCTTCTTCCGCATCTTTCTTGAAGCGCGTTGGCGCTGGCATCTGGGACGTGCTTGTCCAAATGGGTCACGCTCGTGCGCGCACGGCTGAGATGCAGTACTACATGGACATGAGCGATGCCGAGTTGGCTGAAAAAGGCCTGCGTCGTGAAGACATCGTACGTCACGTTTTCCGCGGCATGCTCATTTAACGCACCCACATCACACAAAAGCAATCCGCGCCGCGAATGCGCGCGCGGATGCTTGACAGGGCAGGGGTGCTGAGACAAGCCTGCGAGCTATGTTGGACCTGCGCCCAGTTGGATATGTGATCGGCCTTTTGGTCATGATGCTTGGTATGGCGATGCTGTTACCTTTGCTCGTGGACTTGGCCGAAGCGCGTGGGCATTGGCCCGCATTTTTACAAAGCGCACTGATCACATCGCTTGTCGGTGGTTTGGTCGCCTTGGCTTGCTCCAACGGGGTTAAAGAGGGCCTCAGCATTCAGCAGACCTTTTTGCTGACCACTGGCGTCTGGCTTGCGCTGCCTTTGTTTGGCGCATTGCCCTTTATGTTTGGCGAGACAGAGCTGCGTTTTGTCGATGCGTTTTTTGAGGCAATGTCGGGCCTGACAACAACCGGCTCTACCGTGATCTCTGGCCTAGACGATCTGCCCAAAGGACTGCTGCTGTGGCGCGGCCTGATGCAATGGATCGGCGGCGTAGGTATCATTGTTGTGGCGATGGTATTTCTGCCTGAGTTGCGTGTAGGCGGTATGCAGATTTTCCGCGCGGAAGGCTTTGATACCATGGGTAAAATCCTGCCGCGCGCGACTGCGATTGCCTCGCAAATTTCTTATATCTATGTCGGAATTACGCTGGCTTGCGCGATGTCTTACATGCTGCTTGGCATGAATGCGTTCGATGCGAGCGTGCATTCGATGACCACAGTCGCCACAGGTGGTTTTGCAAATTACGACGCATCTTTCGGAGTTTTTTCCGGTCCGATAGAATATGCGGCATCTTTCTTCATGGTGCTCGCAGCCCTACCTTTTGTGCGCTACGTGCAGCTTTTGAACGGCAACCAGTTTGCGGTTTGGCGTGATGCGCAAGTGCGCGGGTTTTTGATGACAATTGCTGTGTTGGTTGTCATCTGTGCTGCTGTGCTTGCGCTGGCTCAGGACCGTGCGTTCGAACCTGCGTTTCGCCGCGCCCTATTCAACATTATCTCCATCGTTTCGGGCACGGGTTACGCGAGCGCGGATTACATGCTTTGGGGCTCTTTCCTCGTATCGCTCTTCTTCTTTGCGGGCCTTATCGGTGGGTGCGCTGGATCGACGGCGTGCTCTGTGAAAATTTTTCGCTACCAGTTGTTGTTCGCGTCGATCAAAACGCAGATTAAACGCATCCATTCTCCGAACGGCATCTTTTCGCCCCGCTATGAGGGCCGCGCAGTGGGTGAGGACGTTCTAAGCTCTGTGATGTCTTTCTTTGTTTTCTTCGTGGTCACTTTGGGCGTGCTGGCTGTGGCGTTGAGCCTGACAGGGCTTGATATGATCACAGCGCTTTCCGGCGCGTCCGCGGCTTTGGCGAACATCGGTCCGGGCCTGGGGCCAGAAATTGGCCCTGCTGGTAACTATGGCGGATTGAATGACCCTGCAAAATGGCTGCTCGCGATTGGTATGTTGATTGGCCGTCTCGAACTATTGGCGGTTTACGCCATTCTTACCGTCGGATTTTGGAGAGGCTGATATGACACAGCGCCCCCTTGGAGCACAGATTTCGCACATGCTGAAAGCACGTGGGGTCGACACCATTTTCGGAATTCCCGGCGTGCATAATGTCGAGATGTATCGCGGCATCGAAGAGGCGGGGATCACCCATGTGCTTGCGCGTCACGAACAAGGTGCGGGTTTTATGGCTGACGGCTATGCGCGCGCGACGGGTAAGCCGGGGGTCGCTTATGTGATCACGGGGCCGGGCCTGTGCAACACGATGACGCCGCTGGGGCAGGCTTATTCCGACAGTGTGCCGGTATTGGCGATTTCGTCGTGCTTGGATGAAACATCGGCAAAGCGTGGGCAGCTGCATCAAATGTTGGATCAAGAAGCGGCTGCAGCGACCGTCTGTGAATGGTCTTATGAGGCACGTTCAGCAAGTGCAGCCTATCAGTTGATTGATCGCGCATTCACTGAATTTGCCAGCGCGCGCCCCCGACCGAAACATATCCAAGTTCCGATCGCTTTGGCGGGTGAAATGGCGAAGGGTGCGGCAGCCGCCTTGCCGAAATCTGCAAAGCCGCAAGTCTCTCAGGCATTGCTCTATGAAGCGGTTGCAATGATCTTGCGCGCTGAAAAGCCGATCTTTGTATTTGGTGGTGGTGCCGTTGCTGGCGCGGACGTTGTTGGCGACCTTTTGCGTATGACCGGAGCGGCGAGTTTTACGACCTATGCAGGGCGCGGGATCGTACCATCTGAGGCACCATTGCACTTTGGTAGCACGCTTGCGCGCGCGGATACGGCTGATGTGTTTGCGCAGTCTGATTTGGTTGTTGTTGTTGCAAGTGAGCTCTCTGAGGTCGATCTGTGGCGCGATGATCTAGGGCATGATTGCCCGATGATCCGCGTTGATCTTGATGCGTCAATCTTGGCGCAAGGGCGTGCGGATGATCTATTGCTTCTTGGTGATGCTGAAAGCTTCTTGCGCGCGATGGCGATTGCGATACCTGCGCGTGTTGATGATCGCGACCCTTGTTGGGATGCGGGTTATGTTACGCAGTGCAAAGTACGTTGGCGCGCGGAAACAGATGCGGAGCGTCCGGGGATTGTGCCCATTTGCGATGCTTTGCGCGCTGCCCTGCCGAGCGATGCTCTGATCTATTCCGACATGACGCAATTTGCTTATGTGGCCAAAGAAATTTGGGACATGGATGCGCCGTCGCTTTGGCATCATCCATACGGGTTTGGCACGCTTGGATATGCTTTGCCCGCTGCGATTGGTGGCAAGATCGGGGCAGGGGATAAACCTGTTGTTGCGATCGCGGGGGACTACGGTTTTCAGTATACGCTGCAAGAACTCGGCGTCGCGGTTGAGTTGGAACTCAGCTTGCCGATTATCTTGTGGGACAATGGCAAGTTAAAAGAGATCGAGGATTCCATGGTGCGCAGTCAAATCGCACCCAATGCAGTCGTTGCGCGCAATCCTGACTTTTGTAAATTGGCTGAGGCCTACGGCGGCGTGAGTGCGCGTCCCCAATCGCTAGAAGCCTTGGCGCTGGACGTGAAAAAAGCGCTGGCCCATCGAGGACCAACGCTTATTCATCTCACACCGGATATTTTGGCAGGTTAGCCTATTCCCAGCAGCTGACCAATACGGTCATATCTGCTGCGAGTTTCGCGAGGTCTTCATTATCAAGAGCTGCGCTTTGCGTGGCTGTGTTAGCGGTGATCCCTGCACCCGAGAGGATCTTTGCAATCACATCGCTCGTGATCGAAAAGCCCACGCCAGCAGGCAAGGTGCGCCCCTTCATGTCCTTGGGGGCGAGCATGCCAATGATGCCGCCCGCGCTATCTAGAACGGGGCCACCAACGTCGCCAGACATCGCTTCCATTTCGAGGCGGTTTAGCGTCGCTTCGCCGCCTAGCCCTTTGAGATCAGCAAGTGTGCCATAGGTCAGCGTCGGCGCGTTCAAAGCGCCCTCAAACGGATAACCTGCGACCGCCACGTCCGTTTTCAAACGCGGTGCGCCACTGCGCAAGGCGGCGATGCCTTGAGGTGCGAGTGCTTCGTCAGGGCGTAGCAGAGCAAGGCCGCTGGCATCATCTGTAGCCACGACCTTCGCATCATAATCTCCGTCAATCGTGATACGGCTACAAGATTGCACAGCCTCAAGGCTGGTGACAGCTGCGCCGTTAGAGGCGACAAAAAAACCGCTGCGCGACAGTTTAGGTGTGCGAATTTTCAGACCGGACACGAGGTCAATTGCTTGCAACTCGTCCATGCCAGCAGTGGGGTCCAGCACCGCGTCAAGTCGTGTGAAATTGATCTGCATTTCGCCGAGCAAACGGGTGCGGCGTTCTTCGTCGTTTCTGGGCCAAATCAGCATAAAGCCTTTGACATGATCGTCCTCAAGGCTCGCTTCTGTGTGCGAAATGAACGTTTCATTCTCGCCCACAAGTGTGAAGCTACGCTTTTTGCGCTCACGCGGGCCATCTAGGGGCACGATCTCGAGCGTTTGCAAAATATCATAGAGGCCAAAGAGCGTGTTTTCATCACCCGCTTGGCTGATCAGGATGACTTTGGCACCCTCAACAAAACCCTTGCCCTCATAATGCGAAAAGGGTGATTCATAGCGATCAAACTCGACTGCGCCTATGGGCATAGCAATTTCGATTCCTGCTTCGCGATCCTCAACAAGGCGCAGATCAAGACCGTCCAGAACGGCGTTGTATTGTTTGAAAAGCTCAACGCGCTGAAGTGTCGTTAAAATGCCCGTTGCCTCAAAACCATTGGCGTCCTGCCATGCTGACATAGAATTACGTGTCCCCCGACCGAAGGATCCATCAATCGCGGCATCATAAAAGCCAGCCCAACGCAGTGCGATCTGGAGGTTCTTTTTCGCGTCACGGCTCAAAGCGATCTCGCTCGCGCGTGCCTCGCGGGGTGTTTCGTCCGCTTCTTCCGGCTCAGGCTGTGGTTCTGGTGCGGGAGCAGGCGGCGCTTCAGCGACGACTGTGTCATTCTGCTCGGCAGGCAGGGCAGGCGCGAGCGGGGTTACATTCAGCAGATTTGCGCCCACGGGCCAGAACTGCTGACGAAAAGCTGCGGAGAAGGCGATGAAGCTATCGCGCGGAATGCGCCCTTCGCGGCGATATCCACGCAGCACAGTTTCTGCATCCTCGGCAGTGTAGGGCCCAAGCGCGACGGCATACCAACCGCCGCCAAGCGAAAAGCCGTTCACGTCAGGCAGGTTGCCCGCATAGTCACGCGCACGGGCTTCAGCAGCGTTCAAGCTGGGTTGCGCTTCGATCTGAACCCAAGCGGCGTCTTGCGCGTATGCGGGGCGCAGCGCTGCAAAGAGGATTACGAAAATGGTCAGGAAAATGCGTTTCATGTAAAAAGCCTCGTAATCGAACTGCTGAATTTGGATGTAACTTAGCTGGATGTGTAATCCTGCATAGGGCGCAGATTGAGATCGGTTTTCGGCAATTTTTAGGCAATAGTCCACCTGATTTGGTAAGATTTACGTGAATTGATGAGTGGCATCAGTAAGAGGGTTGATTGATTGACCCTCATGGGCGCAACGGCTAATCAGACGCAACGGCGCGCGTGGCGTGCGAACAATCAGGTGGCGACTGTCATGACTTCGGAAAAACCTAAATCATTTCAAGAGATTATCTTGCGTTTGCAAGCCTATTGGGCTGCGCAGGGCTGTGCTGTGATGCAGCCCTATGACATGGAGGTGGGCGCAGGTACGTTTCACCCTGCGACAACTTTGCGCTCGCTTGGCTCCAAACCGTGGGCCGCCGCCTATGTGCAGCCCTCGCGTCGCCCAACGGATGGGCGCTATGGCGAGAACCCGAACCGCCTTCAGCACTACTATCAGTATCAAGTGGTGATCAAACCAAGCCCACCGGATCTCCAAGCGCTTTATCTTGGCTCACTTGAGGCGATTGGCGTGGATATGGAGATGCACGACATCCGTTTTGTCGAGGATGACTGGGAAAGCCCGACGCTTGGCGCGTGGGGTCTTGGCTGGGAAGTTTGGTGTGATGGTATGGAAGTCAGCCAATTTACCTATTTCCAACAAGTGGGTGGACATGATTGCGCCCCTGTTGCGGGCGAGTTGACTTACGGTCTTGAGCGTCTCGCGATGTATATTCTGGACTGTGATCACGTGATGGATATGCCCTACAATGACCCACAATCGCCCATTGCCCTAAGCTACGGTGATGTGTTCAAGCAAACCGAAGAAGAATACGCGCGCTGGAACTTCGATGTGGCCAACACCGAAGTGTTGCTGCGCCATTTTGAGGAAGCGGAAGCTGAATGCGCGCATATTCTTGCGCAAGAGCACGATGATCCCAAGACCGGAAAGCGCATCATCATGGCGCATCCTGCGTATGATCAATGCATCAAGGCGAGCCATATTTTCAACCTGCTCGACGCGCGCGGCGTGATTTCTGTGACTGAGCGTCAGGCTTATATCGGGCGCGTGCGCACCTTGGCCAAGGCCTGTGCCGATGCCTTTGTGCAGACGCGCGCGGGCGGACATGTCCAATGAGGTTAGGTCAGTTTTTAGCGGGGTTCACTGTGTTATCAGCAATCATAGCCGGCGGCGCGATGTATTACTTGCAAGTTTACGCGTTCTACGAAGAGATCTCCGCGAGCGGCGAGAATGATGTACAACTCGTGAGCCTCGTCTCAGGTGAACCAGAACCAATCCTGTTTGATCAATTCGAAGCAATCGACGCCTATACGTCACCCATCCGCTACCGCGCCTGCTTTACCACCGTAATGAGCCACTCGTTGCTCAGCGAAACCTACGTGGCTTTTGAAAATGCCGAGCCGCGCAACGCACCAGGTTGGTTCGAATGCTTCGATGCGGAAGCCATTGGCGCTGAGTTAGAGGCGGGAACGGCTCTTACATTCTTGGCGCAAAAGAACATCGCCTATGGCGTGGACCGCGTTGTCGCGATTACCGAAGACGGTCGCGGATACGTCTGGCACGAGCTCAACGATTGCGGCGCGAAAGCCTATGACGGCTCGCCCACCGGGGAAGCTTGCCCGCCCCGTGACGAATTTACCGGTGAAATGCTGGAAGGAAAGAACTGATGCCTGATCTGCTGATCGAATTGTTTTCCGAAGAAATCCCAGCACGCATGCAGGGCAAAGCGGCGGATGATCTTAAAAAGCTGATAACAGATGGCATGGTTGAGGCGGGTTTGACCTATGCTTCTGCTGCTGCGTTCTCGACCCCGCGCCGTTTGGCATTGACCATCGAGGGCGTGCTGAACGAAAGCCCGACCGTGCGGGAAGAACGCAAAGGGCCAAAAGTTGGCGCGCCTGACAAAGCGATCGAGGGGTTCTTGCGCGGCGCAGGTCTCACTCGCGATCAGTTAGAGGAACGCGACACGCCCAAAGGCGCGGTCTATTTCGCGAGCATCGAAAAGCAGGGTCGCCCCGCGGCTGAGATTATCGCAGAGGTATTGGAACACACGATCCGAACCTTCCCATGGCCTAAATCCATGCGTTGGGGCAGTGGTTCTTTGCGTTGGGTCCGCCCGCTGCATTCAATCATTTGCCTCTTGAGTGATGAGGCGGGTAGCGAAGTTGTGCCGCTTGATGTGGACGGGATTGTCTCTGGCAAGACCACGCACGGCCATCGTTTCATGGACCCTAAGCAGATCACTGTGAACGGTTTTGAGGACTACGAAGCGCAGCTTAAACGCGCGTTTGTTGTGCTGAATGCAGGTGAGCGCGCCGATGCGATCTGGGAAGACGCCAAGAACCAAGCCTTCGCCAATGGCCTTGAAGTGGTTGAAGACGCTGGCCTTTTGCGCGAGGTCGCGGGTCTTGTGGAATGGCCTGTCGTGCTGATGGGCGAGATTGCTGAGGACTTCCTTGGCCTGCCACCCGAGGTCTTGCAAACCTCTATGAAAGAACATCAAAAGTTTTTCTCTGTGAAGAATCCTAAAACGGGCCGGATCGAGCGGTTTATCACCGTGGCGAACCGCGAAACGGCGGACAATGGCGCGACGATCTTGGCAGGAAACCAAAAGGTTCTGTTCGCGCGTCTGTCGGATGCGAAGTTCTTCTGGGAAAATGATTTGCGCACGGCCAAAAACGATATGTCGTCATGGACCGAAGCGCTCTCGAATGTGACGTTCCACAACAAGCTTGGCACGCAAGCAGAGCGGATCGAACGGATCGCCGCTTTGGCGCGCGAGTTGGCTCCTGTGGTTGGCGCGGATGCGGACGAGGCAGAGCGTGCTGCGCGTTTGGCAAAGGCGGATTTGTCGTCCGAGATGGTTTACGAATTCCCTGAATTACAGGGCTTGATGGGGCGTTACTACGCAGAAGCTGCGGGTGAAATGCCTGCTGTCGCTGCGGCTGCTGAGGAACACTACGCGCCTTTGGGTCCATCGGACGCTGTGCCAACTGCGCCTGTGTCTGTGGCGGTTTCTTTGGCGGATAAGATTGATACGCTGACAGGGTTTTGGGCGATTGATGAAAAGCCTACGGGGTCCAAGGATCCGTTTGCGCTGCGCCGTGCGGCTTTGGGCGTTATTCGTTTAGTTTTGGAAAATGACAAAACGCTTGTTTTGATGGCTGTATTCGCCTTTGCGAACGAAAAAGCAGACGCTGCGAACTTGCTATCCTTCTTCCACGACCGCCTCAAAGTTTACCTGCGCGAGCAAGGTGTGCGGCACGATGTAATTGATGCGTGTATTGCGATGGACGGCAATGACGATCTTGGGCTGTTGGTAAAGCGCGCGGTCGCACTCGAAGCGTTTATGAAGACAGACGATGGTGAAAATCTGTTGCAGGGTTTCAAACGCGCAAACAACATCTTGAGCAAAGAAGAAGAGAAGGACGGCGTTGAGTACTCTTACGGTGGCGAT
>Ga0206127_1003436_pt1 | contig 14668 bp, 13 predicted proteins | sample Helgoland_Spring_6_FD_148646 | JGI IMG/M metagenome (GOLD analysis project Ga0206127, IMG submission 148646) | Pelagic subsurface seawater microbial communities from Kabeltonne, Helgoland, North Sea - Helgoland_Spring_Bloom_20160419_1 | ecosystem: Environmental > Aquatic > Marine > Epipelagic ...
TGAATTTGCGAACCTGGGGAGCCTTTTGGCTCCCCATTTTTTGTGTCTAGTCGCGGGTTTCCCAGAGCACATCTGCCGCAGCGATGGTTTTGCCATCGTAGCTGACTTCATCAGGGGCGTAGTTGATCCAGAAGCGATGTGTTTGCGTCTCACGCAGGCGCAATCCGCTGGGTAGGCGCTGCGTGGGAATGTTGGCCTGAGCCGCTAAGCCTTCTAGGATGTCAACGTAGCTTGCGGCCTCTGGCCAGCCTGCGACGTAGTGCAATCCGCCCGTGCGCATGATCGCGGGAGCACCGCGCGCAGTGCGTAAAGTGACCTCGGCGGAGCCATCGAGCTCTTCAAACCAGTGCAAAAACGCACCGCCGTTTACTAGTTCGACACTTGTGCTTGGCGGCATGCTTTCAACGCGCGACACGGTGCAGTCGAGGCCCGCAACATTAGGTCCCATCGGTGTCGGAATGCTTAGCTCGGAGGTTTTTGAGCCTGTGCGCGGACCGATCAATGCGACGCCTTTGTAGTTTTGAAGACTTTCTGACGTTTCCAAGAGCCCGGGGGCAAGCACCAGATCATAGCCGCTCAAATCCGCGTTGGGTGCAACAATATCGAGCGACAGGCCCAAACGGCGTGCGGCGCGATACGTCTCAAACGCGAGACGGAACATGTCGAAATCCGCGCCTTGCGGTTGTGCTTCCCAAGCCCAGCACGAGACATAGTCGAAGATCAAGGCGACGCGTGCTTTGAACGTACCGACCTCTGGCATTGCCTCTAATTCGCGCGCGACTTGGCGTGCCTCGTCCAGCGCAGGGGCAGGGGCGGCATCCGGGCGCAAAAGTCCCGCATGCATCTGTTCTTGTGCAAAAGGAGCCTGACGCCAGCGAAAGTAAAGCACGGCTTCTGCGCCGTGCGCGAACGCTTCCCATGCCCAAAGGCGCGCCATTCCGGGCAGAGGTGCGGGATTGTAAGGTGCCCAGTTCACAGGGCCGGGCTGCTGTTCCATCACCCACCAACGGCCGTCATGCGCTTTGCGCGTGCCACGCATCGAGCCAACCGTGCGGTAAAGATCATGGTGGAACGCCTGCATGTCAGGATCACCTTGGCGCAGATAGCGCGCTTTGTGCTCTGGCGTGCCCTCAAGGCGGTCTGATAGAAAGCCAATCGGATAGCTGTCCCAAGAGGCAATATCGAGGTCCGCGCCCACATCATAGTGATCGAAATCCGTGACTCGGCCCATGTAGTTATGGATCAGCGGAACGTCCGTATGAGCGCGCAGTACGTCGGTTTGAACGCGATTGAACCGCACAACCTGATCGGAAGAAAACCGTCTAAATGCAAGCACATGCGATGGATTGGGTTCTGTCACTGTAAGATTGGGTAAGCCGATCTGATCAAAGCTGTCATACTCCATGGACCAAAAAATATTCCCCCACGCGCGGTTCAGTGCATCAGGGCTTTGATAGGTTTGCGCGCACCAGTCTTGGAATGCGCGCTTGGCGGCGTCTGAATAGCTTACGGTTGTTTCGTGGCAGCCATATTCATTGTCCGTTTGCCATGCTTGAATATGTGGATTGCGTGCGAAACGGTTGGCCAAAATTTCCGTGATACGGCGGGATTCTGCAATGAACCCTTCATGCGAGAAGCAGTAGTGCCGACGTGAGCCAAACCCTCGCGTGCGCCCTTCGGCATCGACTGCAAGCATGTCAGGATGTTTGTCGAGCATCCAGCGTGGTGGTGTTGCTGTGGGCGTGCCAAGGATCACCTTTAGGCCTGCGTCACCCAGTACATTGATGGCGCGCTCAAGCCAGTCGAGTTGCAGGTCACCGGGCGATGGTTCTAGGCGCGACCACGCAAATTCGCCGACGCGCACCCATGTGAGGCCTGCCTCGATCATCTGCGCGGCATCAATGGCCCAGCGATCCTCAGTCCAATGTTCGGGGTAGTAGCAAACGCCAAGCGTGCGTTTCATAAGATCACCTGATGTTCTTTTTGACCTTTGCCAATGCCGTGCAAGATAAAGGTTTTCCCATTGTCACCGAGTTCGCCGCGAATGCCATCCGTCGCGGAGGTCACAAACATATCGCTCAGTTCAGATCCACCAAATGCAGGACAGGTCGTATGACGACCGCCAACCTCGTGCGACGCAACGAGAGTGCCATCAGGTGCATATCCGTTGACGCAGAAAGAACCCCAAAGCGCGACCCAAAGCGTGCCATTGGCGTCTATCACCGCACCGTCGGGGTTTACGTTCGCCTCATTGAGGTCGAGCCAGACCTTTGCTTTTGCGTTGGGCCAGCCTGTTTCTGGATCCAGCGTGACGCGCATAATTTGTTTGGTCACGGTGTCCGTGTAATTGGCGAAGGTTGCGTCCACAGCGAAGCAGATCGCGTTCGGGATTGTGATGTCGGTTGCAATCACGCGAAGCTCGCCTTTGTAAAAACGATAAATTGCACCTGCATTCGGCTCTGCGTTAAAGCCCATAGTCCCGATCCAAAAGCCGCCCCAGGGATCGACGCGCCCATCATTGGAACGCGTGATGGGGTTGTCGGTCTCAATATGCACGATTGGATCGCTGAGTGCGCCGTTCGTTATATCAAATCGGTGCAGACCGATCTCGGATGCGATAAGTAAGGTGCTCTCATCAATCCAGCCCGCAGCTGAAACGCTGAGATCGAAATCCCAGGTTTGCGCTTTGCTGTGCAATTTGCGCGCGTTGATATCGAACCAGAAAAGCTCTTGGCGGGTAGGGTGCCACAGCGGCCCTTCGCCAAGCCCGCAAGGCCGTTCGTCAAATATCATTTGGGCTGGGCTAAGTCGAAGGCTTTGACCATTGCCGCCGCACGTTGGGCGACTTCAGCGGCAGTAAAGCCAGGTTTATAAAGCGCGGAGCCGATGCCAAAGCCGTCTGCGCTGGCTGCGATCCACTCTGCGAAATTCGTGTGATCAGCACCACCTACGGCGTAAACCTGTGTGCCAATCGGCAACACGGCGCGAATGGCTTTCAAACCGTCAAACCCAAGAAGCGAGGCAGGGAAAATCTTGAGACCATCTGCCCCTGCACTGAGCGCATCAAAGCACTCTGTCGGGGTCATCACGCCGGGATAGCTATCAAGGCCCGCCAGCTTGGTCGCAGCGATCACTTTCTTGTCTGCATTCGGGGAGACGATCAATTTGCCGCCTGCTTTGGCGACGTCCAGAACCGTTTCAACTGTGATGACAGTGCCGGCACCGATTTGCGCGATATCACCGTAGGCTTTGGCCAGTTTTTCGATGGATTTCAAGGCAGAGGGTGAATTCATCGGGACTTCGATTCGGGTGATGCCTGCATCAATAAGGCCCGCGGCGATGTCTTTGACTTCAATCGGAGTAACACCGCGCAAAATGGCGATAAGAGGACGGCTCATAATTATGACTTTCCGGTTAATGCTTTGTAGGTTGCGCATAATCCAGCGCGGGTCACGGATGCTGCGTCACTTAAAGTGGCGTCGACGCCTTGCTGCGCAAGGGCCTGCTGGTAAAGAGTGCACAAAGTGCTGGATCCAATCAACGCGACGTTTTGACCGAGCCAATATGGTTTGGCCGCGGCCAGCTCCATTCCGATCAGCGCGCCGGACAGCTTGGCGCGTGCGGTGGCGGCACTTTGTCCGTTGAGCAAGTCAGCCGCACGTAGTGAAAAAAGGTTGGTGGTGAACTTTTCTGGCCTTGATAGCGTCTCGGATGCGGCATTCAGGAACGCGCTCTCGTCCATGTCAGTGCCGTTGAGAGAGTGGCGTAAAACTGTACCTGTGCTTATGGCGTCGAACAGTTCGCCAGTCATGAAGGTGCGAAAGCTCACGATCTCGCCCGCGCTCACGTGGACCCATTTGCAATGGGTGCCTGGCAAACACAACACGCCGTCCCAATCCGGATTAAGGGCGAGAAAGCCAGCGATTTGGGTTTCTTCGCCGCGCATGACGTCGGCCGGATCGGGCTGTTTGATGCCTGAAATCAGCCAGACGTGCAGATCATCACCAACGTTGGACACGCGAACCGGCGCATCTGATTTAGCGCTGCAAGGGACGCCGCGATAAGGTGCTTCTTGCCAACCTTGGCGCGATCCGACCATGCCACAGGCGATGACGGTGCATGGATTAGGGACGGTCCAATCGGCAATCAGTGCGCGCAAAACAGGTTCAAATTCGTTTGGCGCGAGCGAAGACATGCCTTTGTCAGACGTTGCTTCGCCCAAAACGGTGCCGCCTGCATCCATCGCGAAGGCACGCAAATTGGACGTGCCCCAATCAACTGCGATCCAGTCTGGTGAAATGGGCGCAGCTTGGCTCATCCTGTCACCACAACGCCGCCATCGATCACCAGTGATTGGCCCGTCATGGCGCGGCTAAGATCAGATGCGAGGAACAGCGTGCCGCCAACGATGTCTTCGGGGGCAAGTGGATCATCAAGGCATTGACGTTCCAGATGTGCTGCAAGACCGTCTTCAGTCACCCACATATCCTTTTGCTTTTGCGTGAGAACCCAACCGGGCGCGAGCGCGTTGACGCGGATCTTGTCGGGCCCGAATTCGCGCGCGAGCGATCGTGTGAGGCCGTTGATCGCGGAATTGGCGGCGGTGTAGAGGGGGTAGCCTGCATTGCCCATCATGTAAGAAATCGAAGTGAAGTTAATGATGGAGCCACCACCAGCTGCGGCCATCATTGGCGCTACGTGTTGGCAGGCAAAGACGTAAGCTTTGAAGTTGATGTCCATCATCCAGTTGTAGAAATCTTCGTCGATTTCGGAAGTGGCATGGCGTTTGTCATTGGCGGCGTTGTTGATCAGCGTGGTGATCGGGCCGTGGCGCTCGGCGGCCTCATTCATTGTCGCTTTAAGACGCTCAATGTCTGTGATGTCGCATTGCATGAAATGGGGGCGATTGCCGTGCTTCTGTTTCATTTCATTGCAGAATTCTGTGGCATCCGAGCGACCGACTATGGCAACGCGCGCGCCTTGCTTCACGAAGCCCTCGGTGAGAGCTGCGCCAATGCCATTGCCACCGCCTGTGATATAGATCGAGGCGTCTTTGAATTCGCTAAATTGTGCAGTCAATGTCGAAGCTCCTTGCGGTGAGGGTGGCCGATTTTTCTAGAAAAATCGAGGCCTCCGCCACGGAAAATTACTGAGATATTTTTAAAGAGAGGAAGAATCAGAGTTTGCGCCCTTCGATGACCCACATAGTATCGGGGAAATCCCACGGCAGCGTGAGGCCTTGGTGCATGAGATAGTTGCCGGAAACGGTGATATTTTCATTTTTCAGGATCGGTGTCCCACGCGAAAGTGAGGGTGCTGTGATGCGGTTGCGCAGACAGATCTCGTATTGCGCGTCTGGATCAAGACGCGTCATGCGTAAAGGACGTGGCGCGATTTGGGTTGAGGTCGCGGCTTTGCCCGCAAAAACCACGAATTGCGTGTCATCTTCGGCCAATTGTTGTTCTGCGATCAATGAGGGATCCGCGCTATCAAGGCGCAAGATATCTGCGCGCTCCATCCAAATTCGGTTGTGTTTCCACCACGCGGTCACGTCTTTGAGGACGGTATGTTCGTGCGCAGTCAGCTCGCGGGGGTCCATCTCAAATCCCATGTGGCGCTGTGCGGCGACCCATGCGCGCATGGAAATGTCGATCACGCGGCCAGAGGTGTGGCAATGGCGCGGGCCGACGTGAGAGCCTGTGACATTGAGTGGTAGGAAGAGGGCGGCGTCGTGTTGCATGCGCAGACGTTCAAGCGCGTCGTTGGAATCTGAGAGCCAGACGCGCTGCGTGCGGGTCAGGATGCCAAAGTCGATGCGACCACCACCCGAAGCGCAGCTTTCTATCTCTACCATTGGGAAGTCCGCGCGCAGACGGTCGATCAGCGCATAAGAGCCGCGTGTTTGCGCAGCATCAGGGGCGGGGAGCACGCGGTTGTGGTCCCATTTGATGTAATCAATCGGGTACTGAGACAGGATTGCGGCCATGCGGTCGTAGATGAAGTCGCGCACCTCTGTCAGGGCCATGTTAAGCGCTTTTTGTTGACGGCCAAGGGTTTGATCCTCAGAGCCGAGTGCCCAATCAGGATGCGCGCGGTGCAGATCGCTGTCAGGGTTGATCATCTCTGGTTCGAACCAGATGCCAAAGGTCATGTCTTTGGAATGGACGTGATCAATTAATGGACCGAGGCCGTCTGGGTATTTACGCGGATCGACTTCCCAATCGGATAGCGAAGTGGTGTCGTCATCGCGTTGCCCGAACCAGCCGTCATCAAGAACGAAGCGATCCGCGCCTAAGTCGGCGGCGCGGTCTGCGATGTCTTTCAGGACGTCGAGTTTGTGATCGAAATAGACCGCTTCCCAGCAGTTGTAATGCACAGGGCGCGGGCGGTTTGGATCGGGGAATGTGACGATATGATCGCGCACGTGGCGTTGGAACGAGACGGCGCAGCCGTTTAACCCATCGTAGCTATAGACAGCATAAAGTGGTGCGGAGGTGAAGCGCGTGGAGGCGGTGGCCTCGACCCGTGGTGCGTGGCCGAACTGGATTTGGCGGCGACCATCGGGAAGCTCTTCAGCGATCATCTTGTGACCACCGGACCATCCGTAGTGGAACGCGTGCGCGGAACCTGTGGTGTTGGTCGCGCCGAATTCAGGGATAATCAAGCCGGGGAAATGTTCGTGGCCTGTGCGCCCTGTGCGGTTCTCGCGCATGCGGATGCCTGGGGACCAAGCGGTGCGATGGGGTTGAAATTCACCACACCAACGCCCTGCGAAGTCGATCATTTCAGCGCTTTGCTGGGATGCAGGAAAGACTGGGGCAGAGAGCCAATGCAAATGGATTGGCTTGTCCGCATCCAGTGTGGCTTGGGACGTGATGATATGGGTGACAGGGTCAATCTGGAAGGTGGCGGTATAGTTTAGACCGTGCGTGTCATCGCGGTAGACCAGCTTGATCGCAGCTTCGGTGACGTCGTCGCTTTCAAAGCAGAACTTCGGCAGCAAGGGCGTGCCATTCTCGGAACGGATGATCATACCCGGCTGGCCGGGGAAGGTGCGCGAGGCTTCGGGGCAAATGCTGAGATCGGGGTTCTCATCGAGCATACCGCCCGTTACGTCCAGCGCATGTGCGGCGTGGATCGTCGCCAAGTCCTCAGCCATCGGCAGGGGCGCGCCCCAATAAACCACTTGCGGTAAACGCGCACCCGTAGCGGCCAGCACCAGCGTCTGGCGGCTGCAATCTAATCTCCAGTGTTGCATCTTATTTAACGGCACCCAGTGTTAGGCCTGCGATAAAGTGCTTCTGCATCAAGAAGAACATCAAGACAGGGGGCAGGGCGGCGACGATAGAGCCTGCGCTCATCAAGTGATACGCCGCGCGATATTGAGAATTAAAGGCGGTGATCCCTGCCGTGACGGGCTGTGCATCAGGGCCTTGGGTGAGGACGACCGCCCAGAAGTAGTCGTTCCAGATGAAGGTAAAAATCAGCACGGCAAGGGCTGCGAGTGCAGGTTTCATCAAGGGCAGGACGACGTAGAGGAAGATCTGCCATTCGCGCACGCCTTCGACGCGGGCTGCTTCGATGAGCGGGAAAGGCAGCGCGCGGATGAAGTTGCGCATGAAGAGGGTGCAAAATCCGGTTTGGAACGCGATGTGGAACAGGATCAGGCCGGTCTTTGTGTCATAGAGGTTCATGTTCACGGTCAGATCGCGCACAGGGACCATCAGGATTTGGAAGGGTACGAAGTTGCCTGCGATGAACATGAAAAAGATCAGCAGGTTGCCTTTGAATTTATAAATACCCAGCGCGAAACCCGTCATGGACGACAGTGCGATTGTGCCAAGGACCGTGGGCACGGTGATGAAAACAGAGTTGAGCAGGTAACGCGGCATGTCGCTCTCAAAGAAGACTTTGCCGTAGTTTTCAAAGAAATTGAAGCTGCTCGGAACGCCCCAGTAATTGCCGTTGGTGAAGTCTGAATCTGGGCGGATCGAGAAGACGGCGACAGCGATCAGCGGCAAAAGCCACATGACAAGAACCACGGGCAGCAGGCCTTGATAGGCCATTTGATAGCTGCGGGACTTCTTTTCGATTGGGGTGGGAAACATCAGCGTGCCTCCTTTTCTTCGCGCCACATGGAATAGAGGAAGTAGACGATAAAGCCGAGCATGATGAAAAACAGCACGGTTGCGATGGCAGAGCCATAACCCATGCGGAAGCCAAACTCGGAAAGGCTTTCTTCAAACATGTAAAAGCTGAGAACGCGGGTCGATCCGAAAGGGCCGCCGTTGGTCATGATAGAGATCAGATCGAACGAACGAAGCGCGCCGATGATGGTCACAACGAAAGCGATGAAAGTCGCGGGTTTTAGCTGAGGTAGGATCACGTACCAGAGCATCTTGTGACCCTTAGCACCATCGAGGCGCGCGGCTTCGACTTGCTCGGGGTCAACGGCGTTTAGACCTGTGAGATAAAGGATCATACAGTAAGCGGTCTGCGGCCAAAGGCCTGCGGCGATGATGCCGTAGGTCGCCATAGTCGGATCGCCAAGGATGTTGATAGAGCCAAGATTGAAGAAGCCGAGAATTGCGTTCAGCAGACCTTCGCGCGGCAGGTAGAACCAAGAAAAGACGAGACCAACGACCACTTGCGAAATCACGAATGGAAAGAAGAACAGCGATTTATAAAGGCGGATACCGCGCACGGTTTGATTGAGGAACAGCGCGATGAACAGGCCCATCGGAATGGCGAGCAGATATAGCACCAACCATTTGAGATTGTTCCAGAAAGAGACTTCGAACTTGCGATCTATATTCTGATCGCCAACGCCGAAAAGGCGTTCGTAATGTGCTGTGCCAACCCATGTTTTCTCGCCCAGACCGTCCCATTCGTGGAAACTGATCCAGAAGCTTTGAAAGATCGGCATGATTACATAAAGTGCAAAGAACGCAATTCCGGGAATGAGGAAAAGCCACGGAGTGATGGCAATCTCATTGCGTCTGTACCAACTACGATCTTGAGGAACCGGTGTGGACATTACATCTTCTCCTGAGCTGGATGCACATGCGAAAACACTGCTGAATAAGTGCTTGCGGATAAGCGGGGTAAGGTGGCCACCCCCAAAGTCTGGGAGTGGCCGAAAGTGAAGCGTTAGAGCTTACTTGTAGACGCGTGCGCGTGTCTCTTCGAGACGTGCAAGGATGTCATCCAAGTTGTCTGGGAACACCATGAACTCCTGAAGGCCTTCCATGCCTGCAGATGCCATTTCCGCTGGGAAATCACGGTCAAAGAACTGTGCAACGCCGCCTTTTGCGTTGTTGGACAGCATCTCGAAGCCTTTCGCGATGAACTTGTCGTCCGCGACAGAAGACGCAGAGTTCACTGGAAGCTGGCCCAGCTTGTCGCCACCGTTGATGTCAGACTGAACGTCCGCAGAAGTTACGAACTCCAAGAACGCTTTAGCCGCGTCTTTGTTTGTCGCACCGGATGGGATGTGGAACGTATCTGTTGGGGCGTCTTCACCCTGTGGCACGTCCGCGATTGTTGGGAACTGGTAGAAACCCAACTGATCATCCGTAAGACCTGCTTCACGCAGAGGCGCTACGGAGAAGTTACCCATCAGGTAAGCCGTTGCTTCGCCTTTGACCATGAACGGCAGAGCTTCCTGCCAAGAGTAGTTCTGGTGGTCATCAATGAACGCGCCCATGTCGATCAGCTTGCGCCAGTTTGCGAATGTCTCGCGGACACGCTCGTCTGTCCACTCAACTTCGCCTTGAGCGAGTTGCATGTGGAAATCAAAGCCGTTTGTACGCATGTTCATGTAGTCGAACCAACCGCCGGCAGTCCAAAGGAACTTGGAGCCGATTGTGTAGCACTTGCGACCAGAGTCGATGATCTTTGCGCAGTTCGCCATCTCTTCGTCGAACGTTGCCGGCTCTGTGAGGCCGAGCTCTTTGAAGATGTCTTCGCGGTAGTAGATGCCCCACTGGTAGTACGTGTATGGTACACCCCATTGCTTGCCGTCGATTGTCATCGCGCCTTTTGTGGAGGCAAGTGCCGCCATGGACTCGTCTGCCCAAACGTCAGAGACATCTTCGAACAGGCCAGCAGAAACATATGGACCCATGCGGTTCGCCGCGTACCAGTTCACAACGTCAGGTGCGTTGGCGCTGAGTGAGTTACGGATCTGTGTCTTCCAAGCTTCGCGGTCAACGATTGTGAGGTTAACCGTGAGGTCAGGGTGCATTTCGTCGAACTGAGCTGCAAGACCTTCCATCACTGCGCGTGGCGCAGGGTTGGACATGTCGGATGTGATGTTCAGCTCACCCTTGAGTTTCATGCCGTGGCCGTCTGCAAACGCAGCGCCCGCAAGGATTGTTGTAGCTGTGAGCGTCGCGACGGACGCTTTGATGATGGAACGCATGGTGTCCTCCCTAGGTGCATTCTTATGTCGAAAAGGGCGCGCGATCTCGCGTCACCCTATCGGTCTTTCTTTTCCGAAGTTAAGTTCCATTATTTGAAACTTGGTTTTGGATATTGATACTAAATCGGATCGGGGCTAGGCTTGTCAACAGCCAACACATGCGGCAGCGCAGCAATTTTAGGTTGAGTGCTCGCGGTTGGCGGGGAGGAAAAAGTGATGGGTCTGGACAAGGGTAAAAGCGACGGAACTGTCGGTAAGGCGTTGGAGATATTGGATCTTGTCGCTTCTTTCGAGCGACCTGTGCGCTTTTCCGATGTCCTTGAGATTGCTGAATTCCCTAAGGCTACTGTGTATCGGTTTATTCAAACGCTGACCTCGCAAGGGATGCTGAGTTATGACCCTGATCGTCAAACATATGCATTAGGGATTCGGTTGGTGCGGCTCGCGCATTCCGCATGGCAGCAGTCCTCGTTGGCGCCAGTGGCGCATCCGCACATCGAAAAATTGGCGCGTGATGTGGGTGAAACGGTTCACCTTGCACAGATGGATCATGCGCAAGTTCTTTATGTCGATAAGATTGACCCCGGAAAACCAATCGAGATGTTTAGCCAAGCTGGAAAAGTTGGCCCCGCGTATTGCACAGGCGTTGGCAAGGCGATGATGGCCTACCTTGATGCGCCACATCTGGCCGAAGTGATTGGGCAGCAGAGCTTCCACGTATTCACTGAGTTCACGCTCGCTGATGAAGCAGCCTTGCGTGCTGAATTGATCGATATTCGCAGCAACGGCTATGGCTTTGACCGTGAAGAGCATGAGCCTGACATTATATGTGTCGCTCTGCCCATTTTGACGGCGCAGGGCCGTGTGCTTGGGGCCTTGTCGGTGACAAGTTCTACACAGCGCACCAACTTGGCCGCGCTTGAGGCTTTGGTGCCGCGTATTCAATTGGCCGCAACGGCGATCGCAAATGAAGCGGAAAGCTGGCGCTTTCCAGATCAATCGAAATTTCAATCCGTAAAGACGGCAAAGGGGTAGGCTTATGTCAGGTGTGACGCTCAATAAGGTCATTAAGAAATACGGTGATGTTCAGGTGATCCACGGGATCGATCTTGAAATCGAAGATGGTGAGTTTTGCGTGTTCGTCGGCCCCTCTGGCTGCGGCAAATCCACATTGCTGCGCATGGTTGCTGGTTTAGAGGAAACGACAGATGGCCAGATCAACATTGGCGAGCGTGATGTAACACGTGCCGATCCGTCACAGCGCGGCGTGGCGATGGTGTTTCAGACCTACGCTTTGTACCCGCATATGACGGTGCGTGATAACATGGGGTTCGGTCTGAAGATGAACGGGCACCCCAAGGCTGAGATTGTCGAGAAGGTTGCAGAAGCGAGCCGCATTCTGAAGCTTGATGAGTATTTAGAACGCAAGCCAGCCGCATTGTCTGGTGGTCAGCGTCAGCGTGTCTCTATCGGACGTGCAATTGTGCGCGGGCCTGAAGTGTTCTTGTTTGACGAGCCTTTGTCGAATTTGGACGCGGAATTGCGTGTGGAGATGCGTGTCGAGATCGCGCGCCTGCACAAGGAAATCGGCGCGACGATGATTTACGTTACGCACGATCAGGTCGAAGCGATGACTTTGGCGGATAAGATCGTGGTGCTGCGTCTTGGTGTGATCGAGCAGTTTGGGAGCCCGATGGACTTATATCGTGATCCGGATAACAAGTTTGTTGCGGGCTTTATCGGCTCTCCTGCGATGAACTTTATGGACGGTGTTCTGGGCGAAGGTGGCTCTGTCACGGTGCCCGCGTTGCAAAGAGATGTGGCGACAGGTGTAAATGGCGTTGCAGGCGCGAAGGTGAGTTACGGGATCCGCCCTGAGCACATCACGATTGATCCTGCGGGTTCGACCCATAAGGTTGATATGACCGAAAGCCTTGGTGGAATTTCATATGCTTATTTGGTTGCGGAAACGGGGGAGCGGATCGTGGTGGAAGAACGCGGCGATGTGCGTTCCAAAGATGGCGACGTGGTTGGTTTGAGTTTTGAAGACAGTCGTTCCTATGTCTTTGATGCAGCGAGTGAGATGCGTATCAGATAGGTTTTGGATCGCTTGCGCGCTCCGACCGGGGCGAGGGGCTAGCCCCTCGCGCTCCCCAGAGTTTATTTTGAAAGATGAAGGTTAGTCGACGGAAAGGCCGCTCGGCACAGTCGCAGGCCGACCCAACGGGCGATTGTTGCCCGATTTTCCTGTGAGGCTGTGCAAGAAGCTTTCAAGATCAGAGATTTCTGATGGTGTCAGTATCATGGGTGTGATGTCGAGCGCGCGGTTTTGGCGTTTCATCTCGCGTGTGTCTGATTGTATCGTAAAATCAATCGCTTGTAGCCACGGTGCCGCTGGCAGGTTTGCCATGTCGCGGGTCCAAATAGAGCGCGATGTTTTGGGGTTGATGTGGTGTTGGATCATGCTTTCCAGCGTTGGGAATGCGCCATTGTGGCCGTAAGGCGCGGTGAGTGCGATATTTCTAAGTGGCGGTGTGCGGAAACGGTAAGCGTCCTCGAGGGCGTCACTTTCCCCCATACGCCCCACATCGCGCGGCATTGGATCAAACCGGCGCGTGCGGCCAGGGCCAAAGGCGGGCAGGCCGAGGGCGAGGAATTTTTGATCTGTGAAGAGTGGGCCTGAGTGGCATGAGGCGCAATCCGCCTTGCCGTAAAACAGCGCCATGCCGCGCGCCGCGTCCTCTGGAAGTGGTATGTTGTTTTCAATGTAGGCATCGAACAGGCTGTCATGGCTTTGCCATTCCGTGTTAATGAAAGCGCCAAGAGCATTGCCGATTTGCACGATGGTCAGGTCTTGCGGCTCATTGATCTCTTCAAAAGCCGCCGCAAACATATCCGCATATTCAGGGATAGCGCGCACGCGTTTGGCGATGATTGGCCATGCCGCATCAATACGGTCGTGCACTGCACCTGCGACCTGGTTTTCTTTGGGGTTTCCCGCCATTTCAAATTGTGCGGTCAGTGGAAAGAGCGCTTGGGCTGCGGTGATATTATCGAGGCCCTTCGGCAGCCATTCTTCGGCCGGGGAATTGAAACCGTTGCCGTAAATGTCAGAGATCGACAGACGCCCATCGTGGAAGATGTTGGTGATGCTCTTGTGGCCGATGTTCCACAGCGCTGGGGCATTGCGTGGTATGCGTTTGCGAATGCGGCTATCACCCGTGCCAGCTGTTCGTTTGGGACCAACGCCTATGCCACCTTCACCGATCCCAAGGCTGAGACCATCGGTGCCGCCGTGATCGTGGTGATGGCACGTCCCACAGGAAATATTGCGGTTCCCACTTAGGATCTTATCGTAGAATAACAGCTGCCCAATCCTTGCCTTTTCAGGGTCACTGGGGTGAAACTGATCGGGAGTTAAAGGCGCGGGCAGATCATTCGCTTGTGCGCTGAGCGGTAGCATCAAAAGGAGCGCAACATGCGCAAATTTCTGGCAATATTGGCGGTTTTGGCCACCCCCGCGCTGGGCGAAATTGAGCAAGGCCGCGATCTGATGGAGCAAGGCCGCTTTGAAGAGGCGCGCGAGGCGTTTTGGCCCGCTGCCCGCTCTGGCAATGCGGACGCTGAGGAGCTGATCGGCGTGATGTATGCGCTCGGCCTTGGGGTGGCGCAGGACTATGAGCGCGCGTTTGAATGGTATCTGCGCTCTGCCATGAAAGGACATCCGGGCGCGCAGAGCGGGGTGGGCTGGTACTATGAGGTTGGCCTTGGCATGCCCGCGCCTGATTTGACCCGCGCGTATCTGTGGTATGTCTTGAGCGCCATCGGCGGCGACCCCGATGCGGCGATCTCGCAGGAAGAGGTTGTGAAGAAAATGACGCAAGAACAAATTGATAAGGCCCATGTGCTGATCGATGACTACCGTGTGTGGATGTATCCGTTTCGGTAGGAGGGTAGTGGGGTTTTGTTTGTGGGGAAAGGGGTTTGGTGTAACACAGGCCTGAGATCATATAACTAAATGTACGGAGTTAATTATGGCGCGTGAGACTGAATGAGCCGTCACACGCGCCAAAAGAAAAGTCATCATTATTATGTCGGATATTGCCAATTTAATGTAATATACACAGAGTCCTCGAGCACCCGACTTTTGACGGGTTGACGTCTGACCGTAGAACGATTCAGCTAACCGCATGATCCGTCCCAACTTTCTTTCTCCCACGGAGCGCCTTGAGCTTGAGTCCTGTG
>Ga0206127_1003449_pt1 | contig 14648 bp, 17 predicted proteins | sample Helgoland_Spring_6_FD_148646 | JGI IMG/M metagenome (GOLD analysis project Ga0206127, IMG submission 148646) | Pelagic subsurface seawater microbial communities from Kabeltonne, Helgoland, North Sea - Helgoland_Spring_Bloom_20160419_1 | ecosystem: Environmental > Aquatic > Marine > Epipelagic ...
TAGCAGCGGTATAGGTTGAAAACAAACCGCGCGTTGGGTTGCCCGTTCAACATCGGTGGCGTCCGTGAGTGCAGGTAATCCAGAAGATCAATTGCTGTTGCCGAAAATCGGCTGTTGCTTCGTTGCTGCGTTTTGTTGACGATCATTTGGGCGGCTTCACTCAAATGATTTGTATAGAAGTGGCTGAGAATATCCTGTCCGTTCTGACACATACGGTCATAGTTGTGGATGTGGACATTATCTTTGCCAAAAACTTCTATCCAGTCCCGTAGCCGTGGGCCATAGGCAGGAATAGGAGACATGACACGTAGAGGCTCCAGAGTTTCAGGTGCAGCTTTTGCCATCGCTAAAGTAGCGCTGATCGGGAAACCCATCCGTATAAGTTGTTGAACCGCACTGTTCAAAAAATCACGATGATTTCGCAGGTATGCGACAACCTCTACAGTTTCAAACTGGGCTCTCAGTTCAGTTGCGAGGGCGCTTATTTCCGCCAAACGTAAAAGCACACAGTCTTCACCCGATAGCAAAAGTGTTTTGCCTTTTGCCAACCTGATAGCGTCTTGGAAAACACTACGGCCCCATTCTGCCGGTGCAATATGCGCGAATTTGGGACGAGGAGGCACAAAAGTTTCTGCAAAATAATATCCGGTATCTTGCCGAAAAGTAGAAACGAGCGCGGCACCATGATTATGGTTCCAATCGGGATAGTGAACGCCAATGGCAGCGAGCTTATCCCTGTTTTGATAGGAAAACTGTTGCAGCGTGGTCGTGCCTGTCTTGTGCCAACCGATATGTAGAATGCAATGTGACATCATCCTTCTCCAAACGTCTTAGGGGCTTTGCCGTTGACCCTCATACCATGACGTAGACGCAATGAAATGACGAGAAAACCAAAGCGAACCTTTAGATGAACAATGTGATAGCCGGAAAGTCCGCAAGAACTAAATCGCTCCGCGATATGGCGATTGGGCCGTGATTTGCGAGCGCTGGACTCAAGTGGTCGACCCATCGGGCAATGCGCCTGTACAATCCGGCCCCACTTAGTCATCGCCAACAACGCGAAGTTTGCTTCTCCGGTCCAATTGCATCTCAGGCCGGAAATTTCACCCGTTCGCGAGCAGGCGGTCCGACAGGTCTATATCGGCAGCGGAGATACCGGAATTTTCTGCAGACACCTGTAGTCGGTGCCGTCAATACTCGAGATGAGTGAAAGGTAGCCTCCTATATTCTCAATATACCCTAGCAGTATGTTTTTCTCCAATTGTGTACAAGAAATAGTCCCTGTTTTGGCCTCAATCATCTGAGCACCTGGTTCTACAATATCTTTATTCACATTGCCGAAATGCAATAAGTTTGCCTGATCTCTGGCAGGCCAGCCACATACTGATGCGCAGATGACTAGGTAAAACTCGCCGACCTTATGAATTTTGGTAGAAAAATAGGTGCTTTCTAGCTCGTTTTTCTTTGGTTCACGTTTCGTCACGTAAACACTGAATAGGAGGGTTTGTTCTCGGGGATCGTACGAGCCGATTAATTCGGATGATCGCTCTTCTTTCTCTTTCAGTTGGAACCGGTCAGACGAACGGTCAGAAACCAAATGACTGAATACTGGAGCCAAGTTCCCTTCGCCCAATCCATAATATGATCCATAAGTTTCCAGTTTATTGAGGCTATTCTGTAGACCCACTGTGAATTTTATCGTCGTAAGGCAGAATTTGGAGCTTTTAGAAGGATGTATTGAATAATGCTGGTCATCGACCGGCGAATGGTCTTGCGCTTCCGATCCAAGGGAGCGGCGGTTCGCTTGATCCAGCTCAGGAATATGCCGTAATGTCCCCGCCGACTTTAGGCCAAGTACCACTGACCCATCTTTTGCTAGGCTCGCCGAAAAGAGCTTTCTGCTTGTTCCGTTGATCATGTGAGTAAAATAGATCTTATCTTTCATGGCAACAAAAGCATCCCTAGTTTCAAATTCTCTCGAACGTAAGCCAACGTATTGCCCACGTTAGTCGGACCATCCCTCAATTTCAAATTAACCTGTGGAGTGAGTAGATTACCCTCGGCCCGTGCTGCGTCGCATTCGGCGGATGCAGCGGTTCATGATGCGCTGACGCTCGCCAACCAAAACCTTCATCGATGCTTTCTTGCGCTCGATCCGGAGGTGCAGCTTGGCCAGCCTGCGCAGCTCCAATTCATTCGCGAACCGGAGCCATGCGGCGTGAAGGCCGAACAGGGGCGTGGTTGGCCCGCCATTGTGACCAATCCCCGCGGGTGTCTGTGTAGTGGGTGCCGCTGTACAGTCGCAGTCGTGTTTAGCCATCGCTGACGACGCGCAGCTTGCTTCTCCGGTCCTCTGGCATTTCAGGCCGGAAGTCCCAGCCATGTTTGAGCAGACGTTCGGAGAGGTCATCGGGGGCCAGTTTTCGATATCGGTTCGCCATGTCAGCTTTTGACCAGCCCCCCTGGTCCATGAGCCCCCCAAAGTCGCGGGTCTGCGCATAGAACCAAGTCGCCCATGTATGGCGTAACACGTGGGGCGTCACGTCGTCTCCGAGGCCAGCCAGGTCCCGTGCTTTGTTAAACGACGCCTGCATCTGCCCGCCACCGCCTTGGATCAGTTTTATCTCTTTGCCGTAGGGGGTTCGGAACATGCGGCCTTTGATCGGCAGATCACCCATGAGTTCGACCGAACGGTCCGGCAGTTTCACCCACCGCGCCGAGCTGCGTGTCTTGCCTGCACCCACCTCGATCGCGGGGATCCAGAGCTGCGCCGAGCCTCCATTCCAATCGGCGACGTTGACTGCGAAGCACTCACCGGTCCGACAGCCGGAGCCGAGCAGAAACGCGACCTTGGCCAGCGTGTAGGGTTCGGGGTTGGCGTGGCGTGGCAGTGTCATCGATGCAGCAGCCTGAAGCAACGCCTCCGCTTCCTCTGGTGTCAGCCAGCGCACCCGCTTGTTGTCTGTGGATGGTCGTCGCCGGTTGCCTTGGGCCCACCGGATCACCGCAGTGATGGGAACCCGCACCTGACGTCGGATCGTATCTGGGGCGCGTCCTGGATAGATTGCCACGCCTGCGTTCACGATTTCTGGTTCGTCGATATCCTCGATCAGTGTCGCCTCGCCAAAGTGTCGGATCAGTTTCGGCAGAAACCGTGCCTCTCCTCCTGCATCGACGTATCCCTTCGCAGCCTGCCAAAACGGTGTTCCGGTGCGCTGGGCTACTGGATTGAGACGACGGTCCCAGAGCTCGCGGTAGAGTTTTTCGGCGTGTCATGTGAACGCTTTCGCACAACAATCCCCCAAATAATTTACAAGCGATTTTTTCGCGCCGTGATAAGTAATTTTACGCAGTTGATTTTGCTATACTTTTTCTGACTTTAGGAACTCTCGCAGCCAAAGTGTCAACTTTGCGTTACATTGACGATGTCAATGCCTTGTGACAAAATGTCGCTCATGGGAGACTGTTTTTAAATTCACACTATGTTTTGTAATGGAATTTCAATGACTTGCTCCCTCCACCGTTAAAGGAGGACTCAAATGGCGGATGAAAACAAAGTTTGGCCAACTGGCCTAACGCTAGATGAAGCAGAAGAAGTACACAGCTATCTTATTGATGGCACACGTGTTTTCGGCGTGATCGCACTGCTCGCACACATGCTTGTCGCAATCGCGACGCCTTGGCTGGGATAGAGGAGACACACTATGAATAATGCAAAAATGTGGCTTGTCGTATCTCCGACAGTTGGCGTTCCGTTGTTTCTTGGCGCAGTAGCTGTCGGCTCTTTTGCTGTGCATCTTCAAGTCGTTAAGAACACATCTTGGGTAGCTGACTTCTTGCAAGGCGTTCCTATGGGCACCGGCGACAAGATGGCAGCAGCCGCGATTGTTGACGAATCGGCGATGAAAGCAGCGACCGTATCTTACGCGGTGCCTGCAAAGGACGGACTTGAAGTGACCGTTATCCTACCGGATGGCACACAAACTCAAGCAATCCTGAAAGATCCGCAAAAGCTTCAGGCAAGCGATCTGTAGCTTTTGGCTTACTAAAAACGATTGGGCCTGCCACGCTATTGCAGGTGGGCCCCATCCCACCCAATTTTAGACCTTAAGGAACAATGGCGCTGCAACGCAGTGTCATAGATCAACTCAAATGTTCAACTACCGCACCTTCGCCACTCAGAAACTCGCGAATATGGGAACGAAATATTTCCCTTTCGCCGATGTCGCGAGCGAAGATGTACCCCTTTCACGCCTGTTGCGCCTCTCACTGTTCCAAGTGACCGTAGGCATGGCGCTCGTCATGTTGGTGGGTACGCTGAACCGTGTAATGATCGTTGAGCTTTCTGTCCCCGCCACTTTAGTTGCAGTCATGTTGGCATTGCCACTTGTGTTCGCCCCTTTTCGCACTCTGATCGGCTATAAATCAGATACGCACGTCTCTGCCCTTGGTTTAAGGCGCATTCCCTACATCTGGAAAGGCACGCTTTGCCAATTTGGCGGTTTCGCGATCATGCCTTTTGCACTTTTGGTGCTCTCTGGTTACGGCGAAGCCTATGACGCTCCGCGCTGGATCGGATTGAGCGCCGCTGCGCTATCGTTCCTTCTGGTCGGTGCGGGCGTGCATATCGTGCAAACTGTTGGTTTGGCTCTGGCAACTAATTTGGTCAAAGAAGAAGATCAACCCAAAGTCGTCGGTCTGATGTATGTGATGCTTTTGCTCGGCATGATGGTCAGCGCTCTAATCTACGGTGCATTGCTCGAACACTACACCCCCGGTCGCCTTGTGCAGATCATCCAAGGGACGGCTGTGATCACTGTCGCGCTCAACCTATGTGCCATGTGGAAGCAAGAAGCGCGCAATCGTGAGCGCGCACAAGAAATGAAAGTCGCAAAGCCCCTGCCCTTTAAGGTCGCTTTTACCAATTTGGCGCAAACAGAAGGGATGATACGTCTCTTAATCGTGATTTGCCTTGGCACCTTTGGATTTGGCATGGCCGATGTTTTGCTAGAACCCTACGGTGGCCAAGCCTTGGGTCTTTCTGTTGCGAGCACCACGAAATTGACTGCGCTTTTTGCAGGCGGCACGCTTATTGGCTTCGCCATCGCGTCGCGGCTTTTGAGCCAAACAAGCTTGCCTCACAACGTGGCCCTAGCGGGGATTGCTTTTGGCATTCCCGGATTTGGCGCAATTATTTTTGCCTCCCTCGATGGTGGCACGATCAGCTTTTTAATTGGAACATTCCTTGTGGGTGTCGGCGCAGGTCTATTTGGCCACGCAACTCTGACCGCGACCATGCGCGCGGCACCACGTGAACAGGTCGGCCTCGCGCTTGGTGCATGGGGTGCTGCGCAAGCGACATCCGCAGGACTCGGCGTTGCATTGGCAGGTGTCGTACGTGATCTTGTTGTCGGCTTGCAAGGGGCGACTGGAAACGTGGCGCAAACACCCTACAATATAGTGTTCACGATAGAAATTATCAGCCTAGCGGCCGCCATCCTTGTGATTTGGCCCTTGCTCAAAAAGACGACGAAACGCAATATACCATCCAACCAAGCGGAGGCCCTATGACAACTCTCATTTCACGCCTATTTGCCGATGAAGCCACAGCACAACGTGCCGTGAAGCAAATGATGTTCCGAGGCTTCCCAAGCCGTTCGTGCATCCTGATCAGCGATAGCGACACGGCAGAAGCGCATCTCGCACGCGCAAAAGTGCACGAGAGCGCCATTGCGCCCTATGCCGCTGCGATTGCTGCTGGCAACGTCGCTTTGATTGTCCAAGCGACCTACAAACCTCTTGGTGCAGCCCGCCTCGCGCGCGACATCATGGGTAAACTAGACCCGCTGGACGCAAGCGGCGCAACTGAAGAGCATGTTCTCCCCTGGCAGCCCGACCACGCACCAAGCGTGATGAAGGACCACCCGCTGTTCTTCTCCGTGGTTGATATTCCTGTGCCGCATGGTCCAATCACCGCGAACTTCGGGATGCGCATGACAAAGCCCCATCGCACAAAACGACCTTTGAGCAACAAGCGCGCCTCGCGCCTGTTTTGGCCTATGCCGCTGGTCAGCAAAAAGAAACGCTCGAACTCGGTTATGAGCGGTGGTCGCAAGATGTCCCGTATGTTCTGGCCCATGCCGCTCTTGTCGAGCAAGCCGCGGCGCAAGTCCGTAATCCCAGGCGGCGGCACACCGTTCTCAAGCCGCTTCGGACTTCGCACTGTCTCTTAAGTCCGGAGAATAATTATGTAAAAACGGCGCTTTTTTCATGTTTAACGACCAAAGAAACTGGCGATCCCGGGAGGAATCGAACCCCCAACCCCCTGCTTAGAAGGCAGGTGCTCTATCCAGTTGAGCTACGGGACCGCGCGGATCAATCTATCGCGCGAAGCGATGGGATGTTGCAAGCAAAAACACAGCCCTAAATGTCGAGTTCTGACAAAATTTCGACCCGATCCGCGTCTCTTGCAGGTGCACTCTTCAAGCGCGCAATCTTCCCATCAAAGCGCGGCGCTGCGCTAGCTTGCAGATGACCATTCTCAAAACCCCATGTTTCGCGCTCTTTCATATGAGGATCTTGTGCGGCTTCCCAAGGGTTCAAAACGACAGCAACGCAAGCGTCTGACCCTTCAAAATGCAACGCCCATTCAGCGCGCGATTTTTCTAGAAAAATTGCCGCGAACCGCGCTGTTTGAGCGCCCCATTGGCGCCCGTCATGCTGCGCGCTCATCGTTTCGTCCGCCTCAAGATCCAAAGCAACGAGAAGTGTCTTGTAAAACTGCGGCTCTAGCGCCTGCACAGTGATATGCCCACCGCAAGCGCACATATAGCTACGCGACCAATGCGGCCCATCAAGCAAGCTCGCGCCGCGTATTTCGGATAGGCCACCACCCTGCCCCAAAGCCATCAACAAATTCATCATATGGGCTGAACCATCCACAATCGCCGCATCCACAACACAGCCCTGCCCTGTGCGTCCCGCTTTGATAATCCCTGAAAGGATGCCAGCCACAAGATACAATGCTCCGCCACCAATATCACCCAGCAGCGTTGCAGGCGTCACAGGCGCATCATCGGGCAAACCCGCGTAATAGAGCGCGCCGGACGTGGCGATATAGTTCAGATCATGACCCGCCTGAAACGCACGTGGTCCCGTTTGTCCCCATCCTGTCATGCGCCCGAAAACCAGATTGGGGTTGTCCGCATGACATACCTCGGGCCCCAAACCCAAACGTTCCATCACCCCCGGGCGAAACCCTTCGATCACCCCATCACTCTGCGCGATCAAAGCGCGTGCAACTTCCAAATCAGCGCGGTCTTTCAAATCCAACGCGATCGAACGCTTGCCACGATCGAGCAAACTCGCTTCTGCGGTGATGCTGCCAGCCTTTCCCTTACGGTGGATCACGGTGACCTCTGCCCCCAAATCCGCGAGCATCATGCCCGCAAAAGGCGCAGGGCCAAGCCCTTCTATCTCAACGATTTTAATCCCGTCGAGCATTTTTCTAGAACGCTTTGAACGTCATCGTCGTCAAGGACCGCTCGATCCCTTCAATCGGCAACAAATGCTCATTGATATATTTGCCAATATCTTCGCCCTCTGGGATATACATCTTCACGATCAAATCATACTCGCCCGATGTCGAGTAAATCTCTGAGTGAATTTCCTCGAATGCAATCTTTTCAGCAACCGTATAGGTCGTGCCGGGTTTGCATCTGATTTGAACGAAAACGCATGTAGACATCTTGGGCAATCCTTATGTTTCTTACGTCAAAGCTGGCACGAAGGTCACGCCAGCGCAATCGCGAAACGTGAGCGCTTGGCCTGCGCCGCGCGGCTGCTATAAGGGCCGCAACTTGCAAAGCTTTAAGGAGCGCCCCAATGCGGACGGCTAACGTAACACGCGCAACTGCCGAAACGGACATTTCCGTTAAGATCAACCTCGACGGCACAGGTGTCTATGACAATCAGACCGGCGTTGGTTTCTTCGATCATATGTTGGATCAACTGGCGCGCCACTCGCTCATTGACATGACCATCCGTGCCAAGGGTGATTTGCACATTGATGATCACCACACGGTGGAGGACACAGGCATCGCGCTCGGTCAGGCCCTCACACAGGCACTTGGCGATAAACGTGGAATTGTGCGCTATGGCGCGTGCCACTTGCCGATGGATGACGCGCAGGTGCGCTGCGCTTTGGACCTCTCTGCGCGCCCTTTCTTGGTGTGGAATGTCGAGCTGCCAACGCAAAAAATTGGTACTTTTGATTGCGAACTCGTGCGCGAATTCTTCCAAGCCTTTGCAACGCATGGAGGTATCACATTGCATGTTGATCAATTGCACGGTTTCAACAGCCACCACATCGCCGAGGCCGCCTTCAAAGCCGTCGCGCGTGCGTTGCGCATCGCGGTTGAGACGGATCCACGCAAATCGGATGCAGTACCTTCAACCAAAGGAACGCTCTAAGTGCTCACAGCAATTATTGACTATGAGAGCGGCAATCTGCACTCCGCCGAGAAAGCCTTTGGCCGCATGGCATCAGAGGCTAACGCAGGTGAGGTCGTCGTCACGAGCGACGCAGACATTGTCGCGCGCGCAGATCGCATTGTTTTACCTGGGGACGGAGCCTTTCCAGCCTGCGTGAAAGCGCTCAAAGGAACGGGCGGCTTGTTTGATGCCTTGCAAGAAGCGGTTACGGTCAAAGCCCGCCCTTTCCTAGGCATCTGCGTTGGAATGCAGCTAATGGCGAGCCTTGGACGCGAGTATGAAGATACTGATGGTCTTGGCTGGATCGACGGTGAAGTGGTCAAGATTGACCCTGCCGACAAAAGCTTGAAAGTGCCGCATATGGGGTGGAATGATCTGGTGATCGACACGCCCCACCCTGTGTTTGAAGGCATTGAAACGGGTGATCACACCTATTTTGTGCACTCTTATCACTTCGATGTCACCAAACCCTCTGAGCGCCTTGCCCATGTGGATTATGCAGGGGACATCACTGCAATCGTCGGACGTGATACGATGCTCGGGATGCAGTTTCATCCAGAGAAAAGCCAGCAGGTCGGCCTGCGGCTAATCTCTAATTTTCTAACTTGGTCGCCGTAAGCGTCTAGTTTACGCGGCTCCACGTACCACCGTCACGACATACACCCAAAACGCAGCCCTGCACTGTGAGCTTGTTGCCTGACAGCTTGAGTTTGCCGTTGTAGGTCTTATCGCGATCAGGGGAATAGGCTTTGCCTTTGGCGTAATTACCGCCACCTGTGTTGACCATATCCCAAATCAGTTTGCGACCTTGGTTCTCGGATTTGAACGCTTTTCCTGATGAGTCAAACGAGTTTGTCAGCACGCCACAAATTTTACTGCCACACGCGGACACGTTGATACGACCGTAGTTACCGTTGTCATCTTTCGTGGTTTGCCAAGTGCCAAAGACCGGATCAGCAAACGCGCCAGTGGCAGCGATCAACGAAAGCGCGGCGGCTGTTAGAAGTGTTTTCATGATTTTCTCCCTTTTGTTTGGACAAAGAGTGCAAGGACGCCTGCGACAAAGCAAGAGTTGACGCTGCGCCCGTTGCAAAATCGACGATCTCGTGCGATGGGATGCGCGAGTAATAAAAAGGCTTTGCGCTATGATCCTCTACCCCGCGATTGATCTGAAAGACGGCCAAGCTGTGCGTTTGCTGCGCGGCGAAATGGACAAGGCGACTGTGTTCAGCGACGACCCTGCCGCGCAAGCGCTAGAGTTCGTGAATGCGGGTTGCGAATGGTTGCATCTGGTTGATCTCAATGGCGCATTTGCGGGTGAACCAGTGAATGCTGCCCCTGTCGAGGCGATCTTGAAAGCGTGCAAAGTCCCCACACAATTGGGTGGCGGTATCCGCGATATGGCAACGATCGAGCGTTGGCTCGAAAAAGGTTTGCAGCGCGTGATCCTTGGAACGGTTGCCGTCGAAAACCCTGATCTGGTGCGCGAAGCCGCCAAGGCCTTCCCGGGTCACGTGGCCGTCGGAATTGATGCGCGCAATGGCATGGTCGCCACAAAAGGCTGGGCCGAAGAGACGAATGTCGAGGTGACAGACCTTGCCCGCTCGTTCGAGGACGCAGGCGTGGCAGCGATCATATACACTGACATCAACCGCGATGGCGCAATGCAAGGACCGAATATCGAGGCGACAGCAGCATTGGCGCGCGCAGTGTCCATTCCTGTGATCGCTTCTGGTGGTGTGTCCTCTCTGGACGATCTGATCGCATTGCGCGATTGCGGAGCTGGCTTGAACGGCGCGATTTCTGGGCGCGCGCTCTATGATGGCGCGCTTGATCTCACCGAGGCTCTCAAGGTGCTTGGAAATGCTTAAAACGCGTATCATCCCCTGCCTCGACGTGGCTGACGGGCGCGTTGTTAAAGGCGTCAACTTTGTTGGTCTGCGCGATGCAGGCGATCCTGTTGAGAGCGCGCGCGCCTACGACCTTGCTGGCGCGGATGAGCTTTGCTTTCTCGACATTCACGCAACCCATGAAAACCGTGGAACGATGTTTGATGTCGTGCGGCGCACCGCTGAGCAATGCTACATTCCTTTAACCGTTGGTGGCGGCGTGCGCGAAGTTGATGATGTGCGCGCACTTTTGCTCGCGGGGGCTGACAAGGTAAGCTTCAACTCTGCCGCTGTCGCCCGCCCTGACGTGTTGTCAGAGGCCGCAGATCAATTCGGTAGCCAGTGTATTGTTTGCGCAATTGATGCAAAAACCGTTGAACCCGGTCGTTGGGAAATTTTTACGCACGGCGGCCGCAAGTCCACAGGGATTGATGCCGTCGAATTTGCCATGCTCGTGGCTGAAAAAGGCGCTGGTGAAATATTGCTGACCTCCATGGATCGTGATGGAACAAAATCAGGTTTCAACCTTCCGCTTACGCGCGCGATTTCGGATGCCGTCAATGTGCCGGTGATTGCCTCGGGTGGCGTTGGTAATCTTGATCATCTTGTCGAAGGTGTCACGCAAGGTGGCGCAAGCGCGGTCTTGGCCGCCTCGATTTTCCACTTTGGTGAATATACAGTGGCTCAAGCAAAGGCGCATATGGCCGCCGCAGGTATTCCGGTGAGGTTAACATGAGCGTTTTGCACGAATTGTTCGAGACTATCGAAGCGCGCAAAGCCGAGGGTGGCGCGCAGAGCTGGACAGCAAAGCTGTTCGCAAAAGGGCCTGAGAAATGCGCCGAGAAGTTTGGCGAAGAAGCGATTGAAGCCATTATCGAAGCGGTAAAAGGCGACAAAGCAGCATTGCGATCTGAGGCCGCGGATGTGCTCTATCATCTGTTCGTTATGCTCGCTGCACGAGATGTGACATTAGCAGAGGTCGAGGATGTTTTGGCGCAGCGCGTTGGCACCTCTGGCATTACTGAAAAAGCATCGCGTCCCTGAGCAGCTTTGGGATTTAAGTTTATTTTGAAAGATGAAGCGGGTTGGCGGTGCTTGCGCTCCAATTTGGATCGGGCCTTGCAATGGGAGCCGCGACAAGGGTCTCACCCAGCCAAATCGCTGGCGTGCCCAGCAATGAGCGTCGCGGCAAAAGAGCTGTATCGCGCCAATTTGGAATATGTCTGAGGCCTGCTTCGCCGAGTGGTTTGATGACGTGCGACGCACAGACCGGGCCTTTGATGAGCCAACGCATTTCTTTTGCTTTGATTGCGTTTGGCTCGCGCGTGAGACGCAAAGTCTCGCCGTGATGGTAGGCTAGGCATCCATGCAGCGTTTGTGCGGTTAAGCTTGATCGCAGATCTGACAACGCACTAAAACGCGGGCGATATAGATTACCCGAGATATTGCACAAAGCGCGGCTTAAGACGCGCGCGGCAGTCTCCAAAGGTGCGATTTGCAACGCGTTGAAGTTGAAAACAGCGTCACCATGATCCGCCCATGCGTTTTGTTCGATCCATCTATCCGCAGCCGTTTCGAGGACGTCAGACGCCGCACGCATCCAGTCAGCAGTTTGACTAAGGCGCTGGGTGGTGAGGCCAAGGTCATCAAGGTGCGGCTGGGCTTGGCGCATTTTAACACGTGTGAAACGCGGGTCTTGATTGGAAGGATCTTCGCTCCAAGTCAGCCCGTGCTCGTGCAGGTATGTTTGCAAATCGTGGCGCAACGTACCCAGCAGCGGGCGTACAAAACGAACGCCGTTGCGCTCAAACATCTCAGGCATCGCCGCAAGCCCATCCACGCCAGAACCACGCGCGAGACGCATCAGGAAACCTTCTGCGACATCGTCCTTGGTATGTCCTAGCGCAACAGCATCAACGCCCTTTTGCAGCGCCCAATCACTCAAAGCCACGTATCGTTCTGTACGCGCACGCGCTTGCAAATCAGAGCCATCGTTGAGATCTAATTTCAGGATATCATGCGGAATTTTGAGACGCGCACAGAGTTGCGCAACCTGTCGTGCCTCTGCCTGCGCGTCGACCCGAAGACCATGATCCACAGTCACAGCCCGCAATGCGTCGGTGCCCGATAACTGAGCACATAGGATCAAAAGCGCCGTTGAGTCACTGCCGCCAGAGACCGCTACACCTAAAGGGCGATAGCCACTCAGGAGAGGTTCGTTGAGCATTAATTGCAGCTCAGCGCGGCCATTTCAGCTTGGGCGCTGCTTGCCGCAGATGTGCCGGCGTGGCGAACACCTACCTCGCCCAAAGTCACGCAAGCCTCGGAAACTTTGCCGAGACGACCCAAAGTGCGACCCAAACGAAACAACGCTTCCGGCGCGACATCGCTGGAGGGGTCACGGGAATAGCCCTCAAGATACGCGCGTGCAGCTTCGCGGGTGTTGCCTGCTGCGTCATGCGCTTCGCCCTGCATTAGGCGCGCCTGACCTTCCAAGGGACTGCCGGGGTAATTTTGCGTAAAAAGCTCGAACTGGGCCGCCGCGCCAGCAGCATCACCACCATCCATCAGCGCTTTGGCCGCGTCAAAATCCGCTTGTTCGCCCATGGCAAGCTGCGCGCTACTAGAATCCGTCCCACTTGGTGCAGCAACAACCGCAGGTGTTGCGGGGGCTGCTCCACCACCGCCAAGCGTACTGGTTTCACCGAGCGTGCTGACGTCACCACCCTCTAATTCAACCAAGCGAAATTCCAGATCGCCAATGCGGTTCGTGCCGTCTTTCACAATGGAATCAATACGAAATTCAAGCTGTTCGATCTCACCTGTGAGGCGTTGTAATTCACCTTCTACAGACGCGATCCGCTCGCCCGCGGAACTGCCGCCAACTGCTGGCGCTGAGCCACCAGTCGTAGACAGCTCCCGCTTGAGGCGCTTCATTTCAACGGACAACACCGTCAGATCCTGACGAATATCCGCCAAGGTCTGCTCATTGCTACTTTGCGCCAAACCCGCAGTCGCAGCGATACAAAGAGACAGCGCGGCCGCTGCAAAACCATTCGTCAAACGAGCCGTCATATGTCTCTTCCCTTAGAACCAGATCTTAACCGGAGAGCCCTGCTGCAAGCACAGTCACCGCGCGTCGGTTCTTAGCATAACAGCCCTCTTGGCTGCAAATCTCAATCGGGCGTTCCTTGCCAAAACTCACAACACGAAGTCGCGAGCTGGCGATGCCTTTGGACACAAGATAGTCGCGAACAGCGTTTGCACGGCGCTCCCCCAGAGCCACGTTATACTCGCGCGTGCCTTGCTCGTCGGCGTGCCCTTCGATGATGGCGGTGTAGTCAGAGTTTTGCGTCAACCAACGGGTCTGCCCATCAAGGATCAAGCGGCCCTGCCCGTTCAGCGTGGATTGATCCACTTCAAAGAGCACACGGTCGCCAACGCTTTGCTGGAAGAAGGCCACTGAGGTTGGATCATTTACCCCGCCCGTGCCTTCAAAACTGTTGCCAGCACTATCATCGATACCCGTGCTTGGGCCTGCGTTCAGGTCAACGAAATCATCGCCCTCAAAATCGGATTTGTTCGAGCAAGCGGCAAGCGCAAGCACACTGGTCAGTAGAACTGCCTTGGTGATCATTTTCATCTGTCTGTCTCACTGCTTATTGTTATGTTTCTAGACGTCTTATTTAGCGTTGAAGCGGTGACCATGATGGATCAGATGCGCCGCCTTCAGTTGGAATGCGTTTCAGGTTTCGCCCCGAAATATCAACGGAGTAGAGCGAGGCCGAGCCAGTCGCACCTTGGGTTTCACGCGTGAACATGATCACACGACCATTAGGCGACCATGTCGGCCCTTCATCAAGAAAAGACGCGGTTAGCAAGCGTTCCTCAGAGCCATCCGTGCGCATCACGCCGATGTGGAAGCGTCCTTTGGATTGCTTGGTAAACGCGATCAAATCACCGCGCGGCGACCACACAGGGGTGCCGTAGCGCCCTTTGCCAAAGCTGATGCGCTTTGGCTCGCCACCATTGGCACCCATGATATAAATTTGCTGGCTGCCAGAGCGATCGCTCTCGAACACGATACGGCTACCATCGGGACTATAGCTTGGCGCGGTTTCAATCGACGGTGCAGAGGTAAGACGCGAACTAGATCCGCTCGCAATGTCCATGCGGTAGATGTCGGTGTTGCCGCCGCGCGCAAGAGAGTAAACCACAGTGCGCCCATCAGGCGAGAAACGCGGTGCAAAGCTCATGGCACCTTCT
>Ga0206127_1003451_pt1 | contig 14645 bp, 13 predicted proteins | sample Helgoland_Spring_6_FD_148646 | JGI IMG/M metagenome (GOLD analysis project Ga0206127, IMG submission 148646) | Pelagic subsurface seawater microbial communities from Kabeltonne, Helgoland, North Sea - Helgoland_Spring_Bloom_20160419_1 | ecosystem: Environmental > Aquatic > Marine > Epipelagic ...
GGTCGTTTCTGGCCGATGATCCTCCCTTTGTTCCATGCTTTGCGTTTTGCGGTGACTGCGGGAAGTTGGACTCTTGGCATAATACGCCCTCCAATCCTCCCTCCATACCCAATCATCAACACCGTGTTGACGCCGAAAGCATAGCATTGGGTTGAATGACCGATGTCAGAAGGCATTGGCTCGCACTATCTCTGCGAGTGCATTAGGCCGCTGTGAGCCCAAAGCGCGGAATGCTGCGGCGCCAACGAAAGTACGTTTTGTCTGCAAGCGGACCTTCAAGTGATGTGTTTTTCATTCAAGTCGCGAAGTCTGGCGGTCCCGCTGGGCCTTTGTGTCTACGGATTCGTCAGATATCCCAGTCTCCAGTGGCACCCAAGTTTTTCAGAACCTGCCGAAAGCCTTCATGCCCTCGGCGCAGGGCTTGGCTTTCAAGATCGACAAGGGTTTGTGGGCTGAACGCGGATTGCTGCAGTATGACGCGCGCCGGGTCAAAAGGGGGATCGAGAAAGGCAAATGCGCCTTCACCCAGGATAACACCATTCAACGGTCTGCGACCCGTTTGGATAGGCGCGCTGTAGGCCCACACGTTTTCAAACGTGAACCGCCGCAAGCCTTGATCCAGCAGGCGGCGGGTCAATTCAGTGAGGGGTAGGAAGCCGTCACCCACGGGGACGCCTGCAACAGTAAGCTGGCCTGCATCTTCGGCCCGGATCATCACATGATCCTTGAAATGGACGGAATAGACATGCGGCAGCACCGCGTCGAGCGCAGCTATCGGGTCTTCCAGAACCATCTGTGAATTGCCGTAGTCGTAGAGGATTTTCAGATTGGGGTGACCTACCTGCTCGACGATCCCGGCCAGTTCCGGCCCGGTGAAATCTTCGTGGTTTTCCAGCACGATGATCACGCCCAAATCGGCGGCCTCTTGCATGACCGCCGCCAGATCATCGCTCGTGTTTTGCATCATCTTCCCCACCGCACCGCCATGGCGAGTGTAAGTACGAAGGGAAGTCGCCCGCATGCGATGGGCGACGTTCAGCATCTCTGACATATGTGCAGGGGCCGTACCCGAGGTGTCCACCTCCAGACTCATGCCATGGGATGTCAAATAGGCTCGCAGGCGATCCATTCGTTCAGGCTCACGCCCACCTAGATGACGGTAGTTTTCATTATTCAGTGACAGGCTGATGCCCTGAAATCCCATTGATCTTGCCAACTCAGCAAAGGCGATGGCGTCAAAATCCGGCTTATGGGCAAAGTGATGCCATAGGCTGAAACTGTGGATTGTGGTCTCAACGATCATGCCTGATGCCCCATGTAAATCAATTCTTCTGCGAGCGCGCGGCGGTATCGGGCGCATATAGCGGCATCTTCCAGCACTTCCGCCCGCCACGCACAATATCCGGCGAAACGCCAAGCGTAGGTGGGCCGCAACAAAGCATATCGCTCTTCAAGGTCGGGGCGTGCGAGGGCGTCCCAGAAGTCACGAACCTGTGCATCGGTCAGAGGTGCGCGTTCGCCAAGGATCTGAAATGCGGGCGACAGAAAACTGTATATGTCTTCGCAGATATCGCCGATGGCTGGGCATTGCCAATCAATGAGGCGCAGACCTGATCCCTCGCCCACAAGGTTCCCGCCGATATCCGTGTGGATTAGGGAGAGCTTTTGTGGTGGCGGCATATCGGCAACTGGCGGAGGAGAAGCACAAAGAAGCGATGTGCAGCGAGCAAACAGGGCGTCCCCTTCGGCAATGATGTCCGGGATCGTCAATGGCACGGTCCGGAATCCTGTCGGATCGGCGGCCTCTTTGCGCAAAAGAAGTCGCGCGACACTTGCCATATCGCCGTCCCACATGTCCCCTTCAACAAAGTCGTACACCAGCAGCGAGGCGTCCGGCCAGAACCCGACCAAATCAGGGGCAACGTCCAGCCTTGTAAGGCGGCGCAGGGCCTCCGCTTCATCCGCGGGAAGATTGGGAAAGAGCGTGCCCGTCATAGGCTCTGCAAATTCCTTGGCGACAAAGCATAGATCACCGGTATCGACACGCCAGACGGTGTTAGTGTATCCGCCTTTGAGGGTCCGAAGTGCCGTCTGGCTGTCCGCCAGCCCGTGGCTGCTGAGGAAATCTCGCAGTTCCGACTCGGTCATGCGAAGCCTTTCAGGGTTTCATGCAAGTCCGCGTCAATCGGGATACCCTGTTTTGCCAAACGCTCCTTGTTCGCCTCTCGCCGTGCATTCGGCAGGCGGGCACCATCTTGTTCGGTGACCGAGGCTACAAGCGCATTGATAGAATTGTCGAAATCGCCACCAGAAAATTTGCCCGGATCAAAAGCCACAAAGAACTGTCCGTTGTCGATGGGCTTTCCGTCATCGTCAGTGAAGGATCCCTGATCCGGCCCCAACTTGCCCCCGGCAAGCGCTGCGCAAAGCACCTCGACCAGAAGACCGATGCTGAATCCTTTGACCCCGCCTGCAGGGGCCATGGACCCGGCAAGCCCGGCCGCTGCATCAGTTGTGGGTTCGCCGCCCGCATCAAGCGCCCAACCAAGCGGAATCGGCTCGCCTGCCTCGGCCGCGCGTTTCACCGCTGTCCAGGCGACCTGTGTTGCCGATTGATCGACCAGAAAGGCAATTTCGCCGCCCGGTGCCGGAACGGCATAAGAAATCGGGTTGGTGCCGATGATCGGGACCTTACCGCCCACCGGGGCGAGATTTGGCACTGCGTTCGTGGCACCCAGAGCCAGCAGGCCAGCACGCGCCAGATACCCGGTGTGAAATCCCAGCGTCGCGGCGTTGTAGGAGTTATAGACGCCCATCGCCGCAACACCATGTGCTATTGCCGCCGGGATCAGATGTTTGAAACCTGCTTCAATCGCCGGATGGGCAAAACCATGCTGCGCGTCCACGCGAAAGCTGGTGTCCGAGAGCGCCTCAACCTGCGGGACAGCCTGGCCATCCACCTTCCCGCTGCGCAGATGGGCGCAGTAATATTGCAGCCAGTAAAACCCATGTCCCTCAAGGCCAGACAATTCGGTATCGAGAATGGCGTCAGTGAAGTATGCGGCATTTTCAGGAGACGTACAACTGCCGGTCAGCGCATTCCAGATCAGGGCACGGGCCTCTTCGGGTGACAGCAGTACACTCATTTCGCGTGCATGCGCTTCTTGGTTTCACGCACACGTTCCGTCGCCTCCGGGCTACCGTCGTGATAGCTGCCGAACCAGTTGTCCCAAGGCATTTCCGGGTTGCCGTAATTGCATTCGAAATACCGGTGATGCAGTTGGTGGTGAAATGACCCGATCTTCAGATGCGCCTTGTCCCCCAGCACAAGGTTGTCAAACCCGGCATGGGAAGTGGCCGTCGCCAAGGCCAGCCAATACCCCATGAAGATGAAGTGGATTGGATGAGCAGGCACCACAAAGAAGATCAGAAGCAGCCCCATATAGCCGATATGTTCGATCGGATGCATCGAAAAGCCGGACCATGGCGCGATCGAAACGCTGCGATGATGTACCGAATGCACGCGCTTGTAGATCCATGGGATGTGCAGCGCGCGGTGCAGCCAATAGAAGTGAAGGGATTGAAAGACGGGCATCAGCAGGAACAGGGCAAAGAACCAGATTGGATTGCTGTCCATCGTGATCATCGGTGCCCAGCCATTGGCATAGCCCATCCAGAGAATGGCGTCATAGAACGTCCAAATCGTGACGCCTGACAAAAGGGTATAGGTGACATTGTCCCAGTATTGATCATTCCACAGAAAGATACGCGCATTCTTGGCCAGCCCGCGCCGGTCGAATTTGAAATCGTCGCCCTGTTTCTTCCACCCGTAAAGCCACAGGTGCAGCCCTTGGGCAAAAAGGGTCATCAGGATCAGATTGCGCGCCCAAAGCTGTAACACCCATCCCCAACTCAGTGATTGCATCTGCTCTAGCGGCGGTACCAGCCACGCCCATGTAGCCCAGGCCATAACCGCATAAATCAGGGATTCGGTCATGGGCAACCAGTTTGTTGCAAACCACTTTACCGTTGCAAGCGGCCTTGGCGGCCATGCAAACAGCGGAGTGACCGCGACGGGCAAATCCGGATGCCAATTCCATACCTTGCTGGTGCCGGCTTTCAGGTGTTCATCATTGGTGGGCATCGAAAGTTCTCCTATCAATTCGATATGAATATACCTGACCTATAATAGGTACATAAAAAACACTGGTATTTGTCCGCTAAATATATAACCTGAAGGAATGAAATCATATCGCAAATCCCTGCCGCCGCTTGACAGCCTGCTGTTTTTCAACGCGGTCGCAAACAATCGCAACCTGAACAATGCCGCCGAAGAACTATTCGTGACACAGGCAGCGGTCAGCAAACGTATCCAGCGGTTCGAAGAATGGCTTGGGACGCCACTTTTCTCTCGTGACGGGCGCAAGCTACAAATCACCGAAGCAGGTGCAGGTCTGGCGGCAGACGTCGAGATCGCGCTAGATTTCCTTGAACGCGCAATCGACAAGGTCAAGGCCCCAGAGCAACCTGTGGTGCGCATTGCAGCCAATGCCGCGGTGTCGATGTTCTGGTTATACGAGCAACTCAAGGTGTTTTCCCTGAGCGACAACTCCTGCAACGTGAATGTGTCGACGACCGACAGCACGGTAGAGTTGCAGTCTGACGATCACGATCTAATTATCCTGTATTGCGACGGGAACGTGCCGGGGTGGAAAACCATTAGTCTGATGGGCGGTGAGCTGGTGCCAGCGGGGACACCAGAAATTGCCGAAAAGGCAGAAACTACCGCGATGTTTGATGGAGCCGCGCCGACCGGCGACGAACCCGCCCTTTTGGAATATGTAAATCTCACACCAGATTGGATCAATTGGAAACTCTGGCTAAAGCAGAAGGGGTTTTCTGATATCTCGGTCTGGCACACAAATTCGTGCACCAGCTATCTTCAGTCCGTGGGTAAAGCGCTCAAAGGCGAAGGCATCGTTCTTGCGAATTCAGACATGCTCGAAGCCGAATTTCGATCTGGCAAGTTGGTCAGAATTGGTGAGGTTGGACTGACCCCAAAGAAATCTTATTTTTTGTGCTACAAGGAAAATGTCCCGCTCGCGCAGTCTACGATAAAGCTACGAGATTTTCTGACCAACGACACGTAAGCTACCCGTAGCGGCCATTCATCCTTGATCATCGAATGGCGTGCGTCTAAGGTTTGTGGCTGCTGTCAGCGCGAGCTGCAGCGGCGACAAACCCGACAAGGAGGAAAGCGCGGGCTGTTTTCGTTACTATGGGGATTGTGCGTTACGGCTGCAGCGTTTGATGCGCAGAGCGAGCGGGATTTTGACGACGGGCGGCGCTTGTCGCGTAGGCAGAACACTTCGCTGAGGCGGTCTGGCTCGATGTTCAGTGCCCGGTGTAGATTGTCTGGACGGGTAGGAGCTTTTGCAAACTTGGCATTAAAACGTTTCATGAATCCTTCGAGAAACGCATTCCCGTCTTCCATTGATGAGATCCCTGCAATCCGCATCTCTTTGATTAATCTATCCTGCAAGGTTCGGTTGGCCCGCTCAACACGTCCTTTGGCCTGGGAACTGTTCGCGCACAATATCTCGATGTTTAACTCTGCCAATGCCCGCCCAAATTGCGTCATTCCTGTCGAGTATTTGCTAGGGCTGGGGACACGGAAAACGGTATGCTTGTCACTGTAAAACGCGACGGGGCGTCCGTGTTTTAGCAGGTAGTTTTCCAGAGCCGCAAAATAACTGAAGGTACTCTCCGATTGCACAAAGCGTAGTTCCATTAATGTGCTTGTCGCATCATCAATGAAGACGAGCAGGGTGCATGGATCGGCACGATCCTCAAACCAACGATGATCTGATCCGTCAATTTGGATCAACTCGCCGTAACATTCGCGGCGCAACCTTGGTTGATGAAATGTTCGACGTTGCTTGCGTGATAGCCAGATGCCGTCTTCAACCATCCATTTGCGCAATGTCTCTCGTGAGACCTTAAAGCTGTGATGTTCTTCGAGCATCTCGGCCGCCAGTGTCGGTCCAAAATCTGAATACTTTTCTTTGATCAACGCCAAGACATAATCGCGTTTGGCTCTGTGAATTTGATTGTTCGGCGTTTTGCCACGGGCTTTGTGTCGGATAGCAGCGGCGCCTTCAATCCGATAGGTTTTTAGCAGGCGAAACATTTGCCGCTTTGTAATGTCAAGCATGTTCGCGCCGTTCTGAACGCCGAGCCGTCCATCATCAACCTGTGCCAAAACCTCGATACGATTTAACTCTCGTTCGCTCATTAATACCCATCCCATGTCGTTCCTCGCTCGCTGTGTTGTTCACAGGCGAGAGTGACATTCCTGAATTGCAGATGGGTGACATTTTAGCTTTGCGCGTACAATCCCAAAGGCGCATAAGGGCGGATATGTTAAATTTATTGTAAAATTTGCCTATAACCCTATGCCATTGGCTGATTTATCAACGAAAAATATATGTGCAAAGATACGTTTAGCAACACACCTTAAGGCTCGTCTGAAATTATATAAAGGATTCTGATGCGTACGGAATTTCAGAACATGCGGTGCGATACTTCCATAATCTGTATCTGAGCTAAATGATGCAAAAAGTTGAAGATCAAGTGTAGCAGACTTTGAATGAGCTGAGTAAGGGGGGCATTTTGCACTCACAACTAATTTCCATGCACTAAAAATTTACAAAGTCATTTTGGTGTCCAGTATTTTGCTGATGTCGTAAATTGTTAGAATATTTCGTAAAACTATAAGCGAATCCAAGTGTAACCATATCTAGATTGGCTAAATATTTGGAGGCTACTATGTCTGAATTAAAAGAACCAACTAGATCTAAATCTCGCTCTGGAGGAGGGCGTAGCGCGCGCCAAGCAAAACGCAATGCGCCCAACTTTGACATGTTGCCAGGTTTGACCCGTAACATTCCATTGTGCGAGGTTATGGACGAAGAACATGTCGAGCGTATAGATAATGCGTCGATGACGATCCTCGAAGACATTGGCGTAGTATTTCGCGATGATATAGCGCTTGAAGACTGGAAAAACGCTGGAGCGGATGTTCGCGGGGAAACTGTGCATCTGGATCGTGGGTTGGTGCGTGAATTGATCAAGACAATCCCGTCTGATTTCACTTACAATGCGCGGGACCCAAAGAAGAACGTCCGTTTGGGCGGAAAACATTCAATCTTTGTACCAATGACGGGTGCTCCATTTTTACGCGATTTAGATGATGTGCGCCGTAATCCTGTATTGGACGATCTGGCGATGTTTCACAAGTTGGCACATATGTCACCTGCGCTGCACTCTTCGGCTCATCACATCGTAGAACCATATGATCACCCGATTAGCCAACGCCATTTGCGTATTACTTATTCATCAATGAAATATTCCGACAAAACTTTCATGGGAATGACCACCAGCGCAAAAAATGCTGAAGATGTCATGGATATGTGTGCGATTTTGTTTGGTGCAGAATTTCTGGAAAACAATCCTGTTACAACAGGGAATTGTAACGGTAATTCGCCATTGGTTTGGGATGAAACCATGTTGGGCGCGATGCGGGCATTTAGCAAACGCAATCAGCCAGTGTTGTGTTCGCCCTTCGTCTTAGGTGGTGCAAATACGCCAGCATCGGTGGCGCCCTCAGTGGCTCAGCTGAACGCTGAAGCACTCTCTGCATTGGCCTATACTCAGGTGATCCGCAAAGGTGCGCCTGCAATTTATGGACATTACCTGTCGACTGTTTCTATGAAGTCTGGGGCACCTATGGCTGGCACTCCAGAGATTAGCCTGATGAATTTTATGATTGGACAGATGGCACGACATTATAATGTGCCTTGGCGTACTTCTAACACATTAGGCGGGGCAAAAACGTTTGATGCACAAGCGGGTTATGAAAGTGCTACTACCTTGTCTGCTGTGATGCATGCGGGTGCGAACTATATTTGGCACTCTGCTGGCTGGAATGAGGCTGGTATGCACTGTTCTACTGCGAAATTCATTGTTGATGCCGAGCAATGCGCAATGGCGTACCGTATGGCTGAAGGCCCACGTTGGGATGATTTTGATGAAGCGATTGCGGCTGTTTCAGATGTGGGACCTGGCGGGCACTATTTGGGTCATCCGCACACGTTAGAAAACTTCCAACGCGGTTTCTTTATGCCAGAATTGTTCGATAATAATTCAATCGAACAATGGCAGGCTGATGGTGCTGTTGAGATTACGGAGCGTGCTTTGAAGCATGCACGTAAACTGTTGAAAGAATATCAAGAGCCGAAGTTGGATGTCGCCAAGAACGAAGAACTCTTGGAATATATTGCGCGGCGCGAACGTGAAATCCCAGCCGCAGATGCTTTGAACCAAGATTATTAACCTCTTCCTGAGTATCCCGCCTGCCTTGTGCAGGTGGGAGTTTTTTATGTGTATTTTAATGCGTCGCAAAACTGCCTGGGTTTTGTCGGGAATGTACAAGCATTAAGTAGAGCGATCGTTCTACACGTATGTGATGATAGATATAAAACAAAGAATCGCTAAAAACCTTGATACCCAATTTGCCGCGATGGGGTTTGCAGTGCCTGGCGTCGACGCCTTGCGCGAAGGCGCTGATGTATCTTTACGCACACTTTATAAGTATTACCCATCACGTGAAGCGATGGTAATTGGGGCGCTGGAGCATCGTAATGAAACTTACTTGGAATGGATAACGGGTGGCCCCACTCTTGGGGCAGATCATGTGTTGCATATCTTCAATCGCTTAGGGGATTGGCAATCAGAAGTTTCTTGTAATGGTTCCCTGTTTTTGAATGCACTTGCGGCTTATCCCGAAAGTGTGGCCATTCGCCAGACAGTTGGTCACCACAAAGAACAAGTACGGCTTGCATTCGAGGCCCGTCTTCGTGCGGTTGCCCCAAATGTGAAAATTACAGAACTGTCTTTGGCGCTTTTAACCATCCATGAGGGTCAGACAGAAATGGCAATGATCCATGATAAAAAGACCGCAATAAATGCCGCGTTGTTATTGGCGCGTGCCCTTTTAAAGAATGAGGATCTAATATGACACTCCCCCAAACGATGGCGGCAGTATTACTGACAGGACATGGTGGTATCGACATGCTTGAATATCGCACCAATGTTGCTGTGCCCGTGCCAAAATCAGGAGAAGTGCTAATCCGCATAGCTGCGGCTGGCGTGAACAACACTGATATCAATACCCGTATCGGCTGGTATTCCAAAGCCGTTACCGAAGATACAAACACTGGCGGTGCCGAGGGTTTTGAAACCGTCGATGATGATGACGCCAGTTGGTCTGGTACTCCGCTGACTTTTCCACGTATTCAGGGTGCTGATGTATGCGGGCATATTGCTGCTGTAGGCGCAGGTGTTGATCCAGCACGTATCGGTGAGCGCGTATTGGTGCGTAATATGCTGCGCACATATGTCGATTACCGACCCTATGAGTGTTGGACTATCGGCAGCGAATGCGATGGTGGTTTTGCCCAATTCACCGTTGCACCGGCACAAGAAACTCATGCGGTCAATTGTGATTGGTCAGATGCGGATTTGGCCTCAATTCCTTGCGCCTATTCGACAGCGGAAAATATGTTGCACCGTGTTAATGTTGGTGCAGAACGTGTGTTAGTGACGGGGGCGTCTGGTGGCGTTGGTTCCGCGGCTGTACAACTTTCTAAACGGCGCGGTGCCACGGTGATTGCGCTGTCTTCGGCATCCAAAGCGGGCGAGGTCAAGGCCCTTGGTGCGGACCGGGTTATCGACCGTAATGCTGATCTTATAGCCGAGTTGGGTGCGGGCACGATTGACGTCGTTGTGGATCTTGTTGCGGGTGACCAATGGCCAGTATTTCTTGACCTTCTTAAACGCGGTGGGCGCTATGCCACGGCTGGGGCCATCGCAGGGCCAATTGCGCAGATAGATGTCCGCACGCTTTATCTAAAGGACTTAACGCTTTTTGGATGTACATTCCAAGAAGATGCCGTGTTCGAAAATCTGATTACCTATATCGAAGCAGGTGAAATTCGCCCAGTGGTCGCAAAAACCTACCCACTTCACGAGATAGCCCGAGCACAAGAAGACTTTTTAGCTAAGAAACATACAGGTAAGTTGGTGGTTATCCCGCCAAAAGAAACGACATGAGAACCGAAAATCTACCATCGTGCAGATGGTTTCATCCGATACGCCGTAGTATTTTAGGTGATCTGATCAGCATTTGGGAGGCATAAATGCACATAAAAGAAATCCACATATATCAACACGATCTACCTGTTAAAAACGGCCCCTATACAATGGCTAATGCTGAAGTTTGGGCACTGGATACCACGCTGGTTAAGCTGGTCGCTGATAATGGGCTTATCGGTTGGGGTGAAACTTGCCCTGTTGGATCGACTTATGCCGAGGCACATGCTAATGGCGCACGTGCCGCGTTAATAGAAATGGCCCCTAATTTGATCGGCACAGAAGTGCTGCCATTGACCATACACCGCAAAATGAACAGTCTGCTTAAGGGTCACAATTACGCCAAGGCGGCAATTGATATCGCAACTTATGATCTATTGGGCAAATCGACTGGTATGCGCGTGGCTGACTTGTTGGGTGGTGCTGTAACTGAAAATGTACCGTCTTACTATGCCAGTGGCGTTGGAACACCTGAAGAAATCGCGCGTCTGGCTGCTGCTAAAATGGCTGAAGGCTATCCCCGTATGCAGATCAAGGTTGGCGGTAGGCCAGTTGAGATAGATATTGAAGTGATCCAAAAGGTTTGGGAAACAGTGGGTACAGGCATGCGCCTCGCGGTGGATGGCAATCGTGGATGGACGACTCGCGACACGTTACGTGTGAGCCGTGAATGCCCGCATATTCCGTTCATTATGGAACAACCATGCAATACAATCGATGATTTGCGCCAGATACGATCGCAGGTTAGCCATGCAATTTATATGGATGAGAATTCAGTTGATTTACAGACAGTTGTAAATGCGGTTGGTACGGGACTGGTGGATGGCTTTGGCATGAAAGTCACCCGTATCGGAGGCTTGAAGCCATTTTCCGTCGTTCGGGATATCTGCGAAGCGCGATCATTACATCACACCTGCGATGATAGTTGGGGCGGAGACATTATAGCGGCAGCCTGTACCCATATGGGAGCCACGGTTCAACCCCGCCTTTTGGAAGGGGTCTGGCTTGCCCAGCCCTATATCGAAGGAAATTATGATTCTGAAAACGGTATCAAAATCAAAAGCGGCCATATCGCTTTACCAACAGGGGCAGGCTTAGGTGTGATCCCAGATGAAGCCCAATTTGGTGCGCCTATAGCGTCATTATAAGGAGAGAACTATGGATTTTACAGGGAAACGAGCCCTTGTTACGGGTGCAGCGGGTGGTATTGGCGGTGCAATCGTCCGCATGTTGCGTGATGCTGGGGCAACGGTTGCGGCTGCTGATCGCGATGTGTCGGGTGTTGATGCAGAGGTGCATTTGCCAGGTGACTTGACCGATGGGGCTTATGCAGATGGTTTGCCAGTTGCGGCTGCGACCGCACTTGGTGGCTTAAACATCGTGGTTAACAATGCTGGCATCATGCGGCGCGGGCCTGTCACAGCCAGCACGGATGAAGATTTTGATGTTTCGGTTGATGTGAATATAAAAGCACCGTTTCGGGTGTGCCGCGCGGCTATTCCTTTGATGGCAAAAACGGGTGGCGGAGCAATCGTGAACACAGCGTCCTGCTGGGGTGTACACCCCGGACCTGATCATGCGGTTTATTGTATGACCAAGGCTGCAATTGCGTCTCTGACGCAATGCATGGGGCGTGACCATGCGCATCAGGGCATTCGTATTAACGCTGTGTGTCCCAATGAAGTAGATACCCCAATGCTGCGTACTGGTTTTGAGCTGCGTGGGTTTGATCCTTCTACGGCTGTGGCTGAGCTGGATAAAACTGTACCCATTGGACGGATTGCACAACCCGAAGACATTGCCGATGTAGTGCTGTTTCTGTGTTCCGATCATGCGCGTTACATGTGTGGCGAGTTGTTGGAAATCAACGGTGGAAAGCCTGTCACGTGATGCGCTTTGAGAGCAAAGTCGCGCTGGTCACTGGCGGGCGCAGTGGGATCGGGCAAGCCATTGCCCGACGTTTGCACGAAGAGGGCGCGCGGGTGTTCACGGCACAACGTGGTGATGATGCGGAGTTTGAAGGTATAGCCGCAGATTTCACTGATCATGCTAGCCCTGCTGATGTCATCGCTGAAGTGATTGCCAAAGCTGGCCAGTTGGATGTGTTGGTTAACAATGCAGGCATGATGCAAGAGGCTCGTGTTGAAGATATGTCGTTGGCCGACTGGGAACGCAACCTGACTGTCAATCTGACGGCACCTTTCCTGATGATCAAAGCCGCTTTGCCGCATTTACGGGCAACAAAGGGCAGTATTGTGAACACAGGTTCGATCGAAGGATTGGGCAGTAACTCACACCATGCTTCTTATTGTGCTTCTAAAGCTGGTTTGCACGGTTTGACCCGTGCGGTTGCGATTGACCACGGGCATGAAGGTATCCGTTGTAATGCAGTAGCGCCTGGTTGGGTAGATACCGAGTTGAACGAAGATTTTATCGAAAGCATGGATAATCCCAAAGCGTTTCGAGCCAATATTGGAAAAATCCATCCTGTTGCACGCACTGGACTCCCCGCAGAGGTTGCCGCACTGGTGGCGTTCTTGGCGGCAGAGGAAAGTGGGTTTATAACGGGACAGATTTATACCGTAGACGGCGGTCGTATGGCCAAACTTAGTCTGCCTTAGAAGAACAATATCAGGCGTTACCCTGTCCCAAGGGTGGCACCTCCATCGATAACAATACTTTTCATCGTGATGTGGTGGGCTTGATTGGATAATAAAAACAACACTAAATCTGATACATCGCTCGGTTCTGCCATTCGACCTAACGAAATACCCAACCTGAATTACTCAAGGTTTCCTTCCAAAACAGCGCTGCGACTGCCTGTCGTTGACTGAAAGTCGGCATAAATTTTTCCTATTGGTAACTGAAGACAGTTATTCGTTGCCTGCACGCCATTCTTTCCAACGTAAATAGGTATTCGCCCCGATTGCTGCGAAAGGTTTGGGGGGAAGCTGTTTGGGGGGGGCTTCGGCAGTGAAATAGCGGGTAATATCTGACGTCTCACCGCAAGCCAGTTCCGCTGCAGCCATGCCCGTCAATGTCCCTCGTGTGACGCCAAGTCCATTTTGTACACAGGCAGAAAATACCCCGTTTTCAATTTCTTTCATTAGCGAAACGCCGTTTAAGCTCAGGCACAGATGTCCTGCCCAGCGGTATTCCATTTTCATCCCCGCCAATTGTGGAAAACGGCTATCAAATTTTTCCTGTTGTACTTTTGTTGTGCGCGCCAAATCGGCCTTAGACGTAACCATATTAGGACGCATTGCCGCGCAGGTGCGGGTAATGATCCGATTGCCACCTTGGCCCGTATCAATTCGGCGCATGGTCGTACCCATCGGGTCTGACGGGGTGATGCCCCACCGTGATTGGCCGCCTAAGTTGGCGATGTCATCCTTTGTCAGTTCTGGCGTCATTGAGGCATAAAGAAACAGTTGCATCAAACGTCCTTTAGCAATGCCGAAGCTTTCAAGGTGCCCATTATTGGCAAGGATAACACGGGGTGCTGTTACAGAGCCTTTAGAGGTATAGCAGCACCAATCTGGGCCAACTTTGGAAAACTTTGTAACTGGGGAATTTTCATGCAACCCTATTGTGTGTTTCAAACCTTCACCCAAGCCGCGAATATACCCCGCAGGCTGTAACATCACTGTTCCCGGCGTATAAAGTCCTGAACGATAATGGCGACTGCCCGTTAGTTCATGCATTGATTGTGCATCTAGCGTTTCTGATGTTTCACCAAGGCTGGATAGGTGTTTGGCGTAACTCGTATTATGGGTGTCACCTGCTGTGCTTGCAGAGCCGTTCACTTTACCGACTGGATCAAAATAATTTGAATCAACCCCGTAGTCCTGAACTGCAATGCGGGCAAACTCAATCGCTTTGCGGTTCATACTGATCATCAAATGATCATCACCAGTTCCAGCATAGTCATCGGATGCCAGATCATGAGGTAGATCGATCATAAAACCAGAGTTGCGCCCCGCGGCACCTTCTGCCAACCGCCCAGCTTCAAGCACGATTATCTTTGCATTTGGTTGTAATTGTATCAACCGCCGAGCGGCTGAAAGCCCAGCAAAACCGCCGCCGACTATGACGAAGTCAGCGGTGGTATTACTGTTTAGTGGGGTGGCTAGGGGCTGCGTACCCAGAATGTCATTCCAGGCGGCAGGCCCTGTATGTTGCGGTAGTTGTTTCGCAGAGTAACCTGTCACCCAACTGCCTCATCTTCGTTGTCGCTTAAGTCAATCCAGATGGTTTTGAGCTGGGTATATTGATCGTGGGCGTGAACCGAGTTGTCACGGCCGCCAAAACCCGATTGCTTATAGCCGCCAAACGGGGTCGAGATGTCGCCTTCGCCAAAACTGTTAACCGTAACAGTCCCTGCACGAATTGCACGGGCACCGCGAATGGCACGTTTGGCGTTAGCGGTGAAG
>Ga0206127_1003460_pt1 | contig 14609 bp, 9 predicted proteins | sample Helgoland_Spring_6_FD_148646 | JGI IMG/M metagenome (GOLD analysis project Ga0206127, IMG submission 148646) | Pelagic subsurface seawater microbial communities from Kabeltonne, Helgoland, North Sea - Helgoland_Spring_Bloom_20160419_1 | ecosystem: Environmental > Aquatic > Marine > Epipelagic ...
AGTAAATACTTTCATTGATTTCTTGTTCAAATATCTTGAGTTCCAAAGGAACGGATATTACTAGAGATAATAATATAGCCAATAAAAGCCTTGGTGTTATTTGAGCGAATTCTTGAAGTTTTCCTTTGGATTTCTTAATGGTTGAAACTAAAAATCTATCTAGATTGAATACCAATGAGCCCCAAAAAATCCCCAGCATAATAGATAAACCCGATGAGTTAAAAGCGGTGAAGAGTGCATAGCCTCCAGAAAAGCAGGCCAAAATACCTGTAAAAAAAACGGTAGCACCTACCCCTGCGTATTTATTCACCTCAGACTTCGGACATTTGCCTAATAGGTCTATGTCTGCCGCTGAACAAAATAAAAAAAACCTTAATATAAATCCATATGTGTGCTTTTGTTCACTCATAATAATCCTGTGTTGACTCTATACTATCACCAATTTTAGGGTCCGATTTAAAGTAGTTTAATAAAACGGATTTTCTTTTTTTGAAAAGTTTTGGAATGGAATGCTGTTCATAAAATTGATTAAAATCAGCCCCTTCCATCTTTTGTAAAAGAGTGGATTTGAGTGATCTATATTTGTTATCCATCTCATCCATATAATCTCTGAATTGATTGTTATCGCTGCCTTTTAAATAATGTAATGCTTTGTTTCTAACATCATCAATGTTAATCTCCAACGATTTCAAAATATTTGGATTGAGATTAATAAATTTTCTTTCAAAAACCGGTATTGGAAATGAATAAATTAATATTTTCTGATTTTTACTTTTCCCTCTAAATTTAGCTTCAATATTGATTTCTATAGATCCATCCGAGCTGAAAATATGCGATCCTTGATTTTTATAAAATCCAAAAGGCTTTACGTTTACTGAATCTGCATGCGCCACCTCCCAAGTCAACCGAACATCATATCCCTTAGCGATACCAAAAACACCCTTATATTGTGACTCGTCCATTGTCACAAACTCATTGGAGGATGGGTTTCGGAATTGTACCTCATATCTAATTTTAAATTCGCTAATGGTCTTTACCTTATATGCTTTAAGCTTTTTTTGATTCCCATGAGTCGCTTTCAACTTTAAGATGGTATCATTGAGGAAAGTAATGGTTTTTTGTCCGGAATACGCTACTTCACCAATGCCATCAATGGTAACATGAGTCGCATTGGTAACTTCCCAGAAAATTTTAGTAGCTGTCCGTTCGTATACTGTATTACTTTCAATGAGAAACTCAATCGTAATATCATCTGATTCTAAACGATACTCAGGTTCCATTGAGGTAAAATGGTTAAGATAGTCATCAAATTCTTTGTCTCTTGAATAAAATACCGCGAAACCTTCATGTCCTTCAGTAAGGGTGTAAATGATTTCATGATCTTTGAAACATAATATTTTACAGGACGATTTCCCGTTTTCTGATAAATAGATGGATGCTCCTAATTTTCTTAATTTTAACAAATTAATTAATAAAAAAGCATCTGATTCCATTTTTTCAAGTCCCCGTTTTGACACGAAAATATCACAAGCAATTTCTCTTCTAAGACATTTTCCTAAAACCTCCAATAAATCAGCAGACAAAACTTCTTCCGAATACAAACTTATCTTATGTCTGGCCTCTCCGAATCTTTTTTTTAGAAATAAGGTTTGATCAGTATTCAATATTTAGGGATAAGCTGATGGTTATTTTTTTTAAAAATGAGTTCAATCTAATAAATAAATATCAAACATTCCTCACTCTACATCAAGCAAATTTTTAAATAAGAATCACATATTTAAATTTCTATGATCAGGAGACCTCTTTATATTAATTAGTGATTTTTATGCTCAAGAAAAATCTACCTTCTATATTTGAATTCAATCGAGTATTGAAGACTAAAATCATGACGAAAATAAACAAAAAGATAATTTGGGTCACCGGAGCGTCCTCTGGCATTGGTGAAGCATTGGTTTACCAATTGCACCAATTGGGCGCAAAACTAATACTTTCAGCACGAAGAGTAAATGAACTGGAGCGAGTGAAAAATGCTTGTACACAAAATAGCGAGGTACATCTCTTAACACTAGATCTCTCTGAAGCTGAAACACTTGAAGATAAATGCAAACATGCGTTAACTTTGATGGGACCAATTGACCTCATCATTCATTGTGGAGGAATCAGTCAGCGAGATAACGTTATGAACACTTCTTTAGCCGTGGATCGCCAAATTATGGAAGTCAACTATTTTGGAACGGTTGCCCTTTCTAAATTTTTACTCCCATCCATGGTGACTCGTAAGCAAGGGCATCATGTCATCATCACCTCCGTTACTGGCATCATCAGTACACCATTAAGGTCTGCTTATGCTGCCTCTAAACATGCCTTACATGGTTTTTTTGATGCCCTTAGAGCTGAGCACGAAAAAGATAATATACATGTGTCATTGATTTGTCCAGGCTATATCAAAACCAAAATAAGTTTTAATGCATTGATGGGAGATGGTAGCAAACAAAATACCATGGATAAAGCACAAGATAATGGGATGAGTCCTCAAAGATGTGCGAGCAAAATCATTAGAGCAATAGAGCAGAATAAAAACGAAGTATATATCGGAGGATTCAAAGAAGTAGCAGGTATTTATCTAAAGCGTTTTTTCCCTAATCTATTTGCTAAGGTCGTGATAAAAATGGCTGTTACTTGACCTTGATAATTAAGACATTGTTATCGAATTGACTCTGCCATGATTAGAGTGATCTGGAACTTAACCTAAGTTTAAAATAATGATTCCACATCATCGAAGGAGTAGGCATAGGAGAGCACCATCATTTATTGTATCGGTCTCACTGAGAGCAATCCCGACCTCAATGCTTATTTAATGCAATTTTCCTCTTCTTTATACCTATGCCCCCTTTGAAATCACTTACTCTAAAAAAAATTGATAAAAACTTATAATCAATTGTAGCTTAGTAGATTATTAAATTGAATTTAATTAAAGTATTAATTTAAATAAATAACAGACCTATGATGTATTCATTTTTGATAATCATCATCCCGGAATTACCTCATCATCTAATCGTATGATTCCCATTTTTTTGGGAATCAAATAGAGTCCGAAGTTCACCTTATTTCCTGATTTTCGAAAAGTAGATAAGGTTTTTAGGGGTTCTTTTGAGATCCCTTCTTCTGGATGACTGGGATCAATAGTGGTGAGTACACATCGTGGGCAATGGTGACTAATTTCAAATTCACAAGTCCCTATTTTTAGTGATGTCCAGTCATCTTCTTCAAATGGGTTACTTCCATTTACTACTATATTTGGGCGAAATCGATTCATCCCTACCGGCAAGGTCATTCGATTATTTAAGTCTCGCAAAGAGGCCTCGGAGGTAAGTAGAATCGGAGCGGCATCTGTATAGGTTATATCAATAAATTGATCCTCCATTTGCCGCATGTAGACTGCATTAATTTCAACCACATGACAGCTCACACCCATGCATTTGGAAAACCATTTTTGGATACGCTTATCTAACTCTAAACCTCCCACCGATTGACCAAATAAGATACCCGTTCTCTTTTTTGAAGATACGGTTTTTCGTGGTACGGTGATAACCTCACCTTTACATTTAAAGTGAATCATGTCATCCATGATTTTCGCTTCAACCTCGAGCAACGTTGGACACTCTCTTGCCGTCAACATACGACCATCCTCATCAATCACGGCAAAGTCACGATCACCCACTAAGCCCGTTTTAATAATTTGAGCATGATCAAGAGATTGAGGTTTTCCTGATTTCAATAAATAGGTGTAGAGATAAGAAATACGAATGGAATTCATTGAATACTATTTAATAATTGAATCTTAAGATAAGTTATATCATCGCTCTTTTTAAAAAATTATATGTTGTCGTGGCAAACTAATAAATTTATTAAAAATGATCGCTTATATGATAATAATTGTATTTCTACAGATCCATTTTTTACTACTAAAAAAAATTAAATCAGAAAATATCATTCTTATAATTATTCGTTAGATTGTTTGAGTAAATAATCGTTTGCCTTCATTTTTTTTCTATCCATCGAGGATAGGCGATGAAGTTATCCTTATCAAAATAATCCCGGTCAAAATGATCTGCTTCGAGCGCAGCTAAATCAATAAAAACTGTACTTTTAGCTCACTGAAATTGATGAAAGAATGTGTATTTATATTATTTAGATCTACCAAATTATATCTAGTCGATCGCCAAGTAGCCAGGTCTGATTGATATGCATAATGTAGTCGATATACTGAACTGAAATTACTACTTTGATATACAAAGAAATTGTTACTCCTAAAATAATGGAATGAACTAGGCAATTAAGGGTGTGAACTTGACCCCAGTCATTTGATATAAGCTATTTTTGATCAGTCCTTAAAAATCTGGGTCTAAATGAAATTCCATTAACTTTCCATTAGCAGGATCCTCAAAAGTGATGGCAGCGGCATGCAATTTCAATCGATCCGACTTCAAGCCATACAATTCGTCTCCCTCAATAGGTATATTTAGACCCTCAGGATGGGCTGAATGTACTCTAAGCTGATGTGTCCTCCCTGTAATAGGTTTCAATAATACCCGTGCTTTAGCTGCTTTAATTTCTAGAATCGACCAATGCGTTTCAGCTAATTTACCGTCAATATAACAAACCATTTGACGTGGACGTTGGTGGTGATCAGGTCGCAATGGCAATTTAATCGATGGGGATTTGTATTCTGGAATGCCATTTAAGATGGCAATGTATTCTTTTTTAATGGTCTTATTTAAAAACTGATTTTGAAAATCAAGATAAGCTGCTAGAGTCTTGGCCACCACCATCAATCCAGAAGTTTCACGGTCCAATCGATGTACCATCATAGGGCCTGTAACCTTCGGGAATGCGGCCTTAACCCTGCTAGCTACAGAATCTAATACGTATTTACCCGATACAGACAACAAGCCGTTGGGCTTATTAATAACCAAATAATCCACTGATTCATAGATTATATCCAAACCTTTTGTCTTTAACGCTTCCTGATAGGCGGGGTTCTCATCAACACGCATCCCCGCTAACATATGGGTTAAAATAGGCTTACATTTACCCAAGCAAGCAGGATAAAAATATCCATGGCGACGCAATTCTAGTTTAGGTGATTGTCCCCACCAAAACTCCGCTAAAGCCACAGGTTTTAAGTTATTGAGAAAAGCATGCTGCAATAGCTTTGGAGCAGCACAGTCTCCTGCACCTGCAGGTGGCCTTTCCTGTTTGGTGTGCTTGAACAATGTGGTTAATCCTTTCCTCTCTTTTCGTTGATTCAGAAATTGATATTGATCAAATAGTTGCTGCTGAAGTACCGCTGACTTGCTCTTCCTTTTTTCCTTTAATTCATCGATTTTTTTTTGATAAAAAGCCAAACGTTCTTTTGCAGCGGTTAATACTTCCCGCCAGGCTTGTTGCTTCCTTTTATGTTGAAAATGCAAGTCCTGACTCTCTTTACTCATTTGTTGTAAGAAATCCTCAAGGCGATCACTACTCAAATCTTGCATTGCCGCCTCTCTTTTAAGCTGCCTGATGTGCTTAGCCTTCTTTTTATATATTAGGCTTGCTTGCATTTCTTTGTTGCTTCTATCTCTTTTAGTATCATACTCAGATAACAAATTCAAATACTGAGGATCATGCTCGATGGCTTTAATTTGGTCATTGATCGCTATAATGGATGTCTCCTTTTCCTTAAAAAAACCATCTTCGGCCAATCTATCATAAATTGGACCCACGAACCCCTCTAAATAATTCCTTTCAGCAAGTTTTCCCGAAAATGCCGCCAAGTAACCTAGCTCTTTTCCCTTATTCTGTACCACTAAAACACCAAACATCTTGCCACAGATTTCACCCGACTCATCAGTCTGATCTCCAAAATCATGGTTCCATTTTTTTTGCTCATTCAAATAGGTCTGTAAGGCTTTGACAGCGCTTAATGCCACTGGGTGCGGTTGGTATGAAAAAGGAAAAGTGAACTTTTCGGGGAGGTCTGTTTCCGCTATTGGGATAGGGAGTTTATGGAAAACGGATTGTATAAAAGTTTCTAAATCTTTCATTTGCGAACACAGAATTAATACCATTTACTATGAAAGTCCAGTATTAAATGAGTTTTTGTTTTGATAAATAGTAAGGTCCATTGAAAAACGAATGATCATAGGCTTATCATTACCGATCAGCGGTAAGCTTCAAAACAGAAAATAAATCATAAAAATGAACCTAAAAACCCTGATTGTCATTCCGCCCATAAAATAAATATAACCGCTCTGTTAAAACTATTGCTGGCAAATGTATATTTGACTCTTATAAAAGTTGACTTTATTGTTAATCCATTTTTTATGAAAGATTTAACCCGACGCAAATTTTTACAGAAATCCTCGCTCTCTGCCGCCGCGTTGGTAACTGCCAACACCTTAAAGGGAGATGTCACAGATGAGCTTAATGATCGTTCGACTCAGTCTCAATATATGGGTGGTTTTGCCGCACCTAAACTTCCTATTGTTCGTATTGCCATCATTGGAGTTGGCGCCCGTGGTCCAGGACATCTCAAGTTTGCTGCGGGTTTACCGGGTACTGAGATTGTAGCGATCAGTGACCTCTACGAAGACTTGGTTACAAAATGGGCCGAAGAAATAAGGAAAATAGGTAAAGGCCAACGTCACAAAAATATAGCTACCTATCATGGTGATGACAATAGGTGGCGTACCATGCTTACCGAAGTGAAACCCGACATGGTCTTTATAACAACCAATTGGTTTAATCATGCTCCCATGGCCATTGAAACTATGAACCAAGGGGCCCATGCTTTCGTCGAAGTACCCATGGCCCTGACTTTGGCAGAAATGTGGCAAATAGTTGATACCTCAGAGCGTACCCAAAAGCACTGTATGATGATGGAGAATGTCAATTATGGGCGAGAAGAATTAATGTATCTCAATATGTGCCGTCAGGGGGTGATCGGTGAATTGCTCCATGGAGAAGCGGCTTACATCCATGATTTAAGATATCAGATGGAAGAGCAAGATCGTGGAACAGGGTCTTGGAGGACCCATCAATACGCCCAAAGAAACGGTAATCTTTATCCCACGCATGGATTAGGGCCTGTAGCGCAATATATGAGCATTGGTCGAACCCAGGATACTTTCAGCACACTCGTCTCCTATTCTACGCCAGCCATGGGTCGTCAAATTTACGCGAAAAAGAATTATCCTGCGGAACACAAATGGAACCAATTAAAATATACAGGGGGAGACATGAATACCTCCATAATCAAAACAAACATGGGGCGTACCATTATGATTCAGTGGGATGAAACCAGCCCAAGGCCTTACACACGCCTTAATTTAATACAGGGCACCCGTGGTTGTTTGGCAGGCTATCCCTTACGCATAGCCCTAGAAGGTGGCGTTGAAGGGGTAACTACAGATCATCATCGATGGGCACAGGGAGATGAACTGGAAAAAATTTATGAGAAATATGATCATCCCCTTTATAAGAAGATGAATACAATGGCCAAGGACTCAGGTCATGGTGGTATGGATGGCATCTTGGATTATAGAATCATTGAATGCTTACAGCAAGGGCTCCCATTGGATCAAAATGTATATGAGGGCTGTTTGTGGAGTGCCGTTGGTCCTCTAAGTGAAAAATCGGTGGCTAGCGATGGTGCCCCACAAAGTTTTCCTGATTTCACACGGGGAAATTGGAAAACGACTCCACCGTTAGAAATTATATCTTGACAAGATTGATCCCAACAAAAACCTGATAGACTTATTTTGAAGTGATTCCATTCGAAATTTTAGATATGGTCTTTAATAAAATGTGATGGGCAGGTACTGCCATATCACCGCGATTGTAACCCTCTAACTCATATAATTCAACATAGGGATTGCCTATACTTTTAAGCATTCTCCAGAAATAGGCATTCTCCTCATATCTACCGTACAACTCCAATTCACGATCTCCAGTAATTAAGATGATTGGCGGTGCATCTTTCCTGATACGTGCTAAAGGTGCCATGTGATCGACCCGAACATCGTCCCATTTCAGCTCACGCTCTGATTTAATGGTAAAATGCGTGATGGTATGTCCACTGTAAGGAATCAATCCTGCAATGGCATCCGCATCTATGCCATAGGTATTGAGATAACTTTTGTCCAATCCCAGCATACTAGTCAAATATCCTCCTGCTGAATGCCCAGCAACAAAAATTAAATTTGGATCTCCTCCATAAAAAGCTATATTTTTAAAAACCCAAGCCACCGCTGCCGCCGCATCATCGATATACGTAGGTGATTTTACTTTGGGGTACAATCTGTAATTCACAGCGACTATTGCTATTCCCTGGTTTTTCAAGCCTTCAGGAATAAATTTATATCCAGACGTCAACCCTCCTCCATGGAACCAAACTAAGGTAGCGAAATCTGTCGTTCCAGGTAGATAAATGTCTAAAACACATCTTTCAAGAGTATACGCATCATCTGTTCCTTGCCTGTAGGACAAGTTGGTTAATAGTTGCGCCTCATCAGTTAAGATTTGAGCCGTTAACTGATGAGCTCCATTAAAGTAGAGCACCAAAAAATATTTAAAAAACCTCACATATAAATTAGATCGATTTACCCTCATTTTTAATCAAGTATTGAATACATATTAAAAAGGTTTTACTTCAATTCTTCAACCAAATAATAGTCCTTTTTATTCTGAGTCTCCGCTCTGACCTGCTTTACTTTTTCAGACGAAATCGCTGCTGCTTTGTTACCAAAACTATTGCGTACATAGGTGAGTACCCCAGCAATTTCTCGATCATTGAGTAAACTACCAAAAGCCATCATAGGTACTTTTCCACTGTAGGATTTTCCCATTACTTTCATTTTACCCATGACACCATTCAATGTGATTTTAATTAACCTTTCCTCGTCTCCAAGCACCCATTGAGTCCCTTTTAGAGGTGGGAATCCAGCAGATTTGATCCCCTTGCCATCAACTTGATGGCAGGTTGCACAATAACCGTCCTTCGCATAAATGCTTTTACCCAAATGATACAATTCAAGATCAGGCCCCTCAAGATCCACCACACGTTCTTCTATGGGTTCACTTTGCTCATCCATTTCAGGAACTGCCGAAATTCCAAAATTGCTGGCAATGGCATTGTAACTATCTATCATCCAATCATCCAATGGCAAAGGTGCAACAGCCGAAAGAACTTTTTGAGCCACTTTCTCGTCAAACCAAGAAGCAGCCACAAGAGCTTCCAAACGCACCTGACTATGGACATCCGATCCTGCTTCTATCAACCATTCCTCACTTTGGGGAATTTGGACATTCATATGACGCATCACCTGAACTGCGGCGGCTCTCAACCTGTAATTTTTTGAATAAAATACTTCTTCTAAGAGATCCAGATCAATTTGATTATTTCCCCAACTCACCCACAATGCTTCCAACAAATGATGATCATATAATTGATCATTTGGATCTAAATTGGCTACCCAAACCTTCAAAGCCTCGGAAACCAACTCGGTCTCTTGACCTCTGAGCGCCCGACGACTGCGATAGCGTGTTCTGTATTCGGGTAACTTTAAATTATCAAGCAGCCTCTCTGTGCTCGCTCCATTTATGAGTGCGGGCACGACTAAAGGTCTGGAAGGATAAGTTACGCGGTAAATACGCCCATGCACATGATCTCTCAAAGGATCACGTGCATTGTGTTGCATGTGTCCCACTAAAACATTGTGCCAATCCACGACATACAAAGAACCGTCTGGAGCAAACTCCATATCAACAGGTCTGAAATTTGGATCGGTCCCTACGATTAAATCCTGTCGATGTTTTGATTCATAGCCCGTGCCCTTCCCAATGAACTTGTGTTGTTTAGTCCCCAGAAATCCAATAGTATTATTGATCAGTAAATCTCCTTGGACCTCCTCTGGGAAGTGGCGACTGGATACAAATTCTAAACCTGAAGTGGGTCTCACCCTATGAGCTTCCTCTATCAAGTTCTTTGACTTTGGAGAAGAAATCCCATAGGTTGGCTTAATAGATCCCGGCATCATCCACCGAACATCTGGACCCGATGTGTCACAGAAAAAGTTTTGGCCCCAAGCATCAAATACAATACCCCATGGATTGGGAATGGATAATTGCGCGGTACGCTCTAATTTGTGTTGTTGCGGACTGTATCTGTAAAAACCGCCGTTGGTTGCCCTTACGGGTCCGTAAGGTGTCTCCACATTAGTATGCAAAAAGACGCCCTCCCCCATATAAATAGCTCCCGATGGATCTACGGTAAAAGCACTGATGGCATGATGGGTATCATGATCGTCAAAACCACTTAATAGGATTTCTACTTCATCAGCTTGATCATCACCATCCATGTCTTTATATAATTTTAAATGATTGCCCTGTGAGATGTACACGCCTTCGGTAGCCAGTTCAAATCCTATGGGCAAATGTAATCCGTCTGCAAATACCGTCTGCTGATCTGCCTTTCCATCCCCGTTGGTATCTTCTAGAATAAGTAATTTATCATTGGGCTTGACATCTCCCGGTTTGTAATGTGGGTAACTTGGCATAGTTGCAACCCACAAGCGACCCTTATCGTCAAATGAAAGCTGCACCGGATTGGCCAAATCTGGAAAGGTTTCCTCTGAGGCGAAAAGTTCAATTTCATATCCCTCGGGTACATTAAGCGTAGCGAGGGCCTCCTCTCCGTATAAATAAGAGACCTCCTCTGTATTTCTGTAATTAGTTTCAACAACAGTCAGTTCTTGTGTTTGGCCATCCGCAAGGGCCACGTCATAAGGGCTATTTTTCATAAAGCTCCAAATAGCTGTATCTCGAATTTGGGTAAGTTCTCTGATTTTTTTTAGCTCATCAGGATAATTGTCTGAACCGAAAGGATCATACCTTCTACCAAAGACATGCACGCCGTTAGGTATTTTAAAATCATTCTGCCAAAACCAATTTTTATCTATCACGCGAGCTCTTACTCCCTCAAAGGCGGTATCATCATATTTTTTACCTTCCTCAAATAGTGCATTAGACAAGAATGAGGAAAATATGCGATAGCCCTCTTCATTGAGTTGCATACCATCAATGGTTAACTTTTTATCTGAAAACCATGCGGTGCTTGGCGTAAAAACATCAATAAAAGATATTTTTTCTTCTAGAGCAACTTGAGCCATGGCATGGGTATACATTTTCAACCTCCTATTAATTTCAATTCCATCAGGTAGATCTTCCATTTTTGATAGATCTTGAAAAGCAATAGGAGATACCAGTACCAATTCCGGCGCATGGAGGTCATTGTATTTTTGTGCTCGGGTATGGGTGATAAAGGCGTGCAATTCATCGATGAAAAGAGCTAAGCCTGCTGAATCCTCAAAGGATTCATTGAAACCAAAAAAACTTATAATCAAATCAGTATCCAACCTATCCAGCCACTGATCTGGAGTTTCAAAATGCCCTTGACTGCCCGAATTTTGAGCCAGCTCATTCTGAAATTGGGAAGCACCCGGAAAAGCCCAAGGCTCGTTTCTACCTGAATGAGGTCTAAAGCCAGGCGTATTTCCTCCATCGCATAAATTTCTAATGACTAAAAGATGATCAGGAAACTTGAGCTGTACTTCCGTTTCAAAAAATCCATAGTGCATCATTCGAGCACCTAAATTGTTGCCTATTAAAGAAATTCGCGTCCCTTTAGTGATCACTAATTTATCAGAAGTGATGCAGCCGCTCAAACCCAAACCTCCAAAAAAAAGGAATATTAAAATTGCGTAAAATGAAATCCCTTTTTTTTCCCTACTCATCCAAAACCTATTCAGCTTAACCTTTAACATAACTTACAATTAAAATTTACCTATAAAACTAAATCATTATTGATAAACTTCGTTCTGTGAGATTATTTAATTAAAAAAAATGAAACTGCGAATCAAGACCTTATAAAAAGTAAACCCATTCTTCAACAAACTTCTTTGATCTAAGATCATTCCTTATTAAATTGTTTTCATAGAAAATATTAATAAGATAAATTATGGCTGAGTTTAACCTCAATATCAATGGAACGGTAAAAAAAATCGATGCCGAACCCGATACTCCTATTTTATGGATACTGCGGGATCACCTAGATTTAGTGGGAACCAAATATGGTTGTGGAATTGCTCAATGCGGTGCCTGTACGGTTCATTTAAATGGTTCCACCATTCGTTCCTGTTCTGTAGCTATAAGTACGATAGGTAATCAAGCAATTACTACCATTGAAGGCGTTTCAAAATCAACCTCAACCCTGGAAAATATAGTGAAGGAGGCTTGGTTGACTCACGATGTGGCCCAATGCGGCTATTGTCAATCCGGACAGATTATGAACGCAACAGCGCTGCTCAAATCTAATCCAAGTCCATCCGATAAAGAAATAGATCGTGCCATGAAGGGTAATATTTGCCGATGTGGTACCTACACAAGGATAAAAACTGCTATCAAAACCGCTGCTGCAAAACTCACTTAACCATTGTAAAAAATGACACTTGTTAAAACAAAATACAATAGAAGATCCTTTTTGAAAGTTTCTGCAGCCTCGAGTGGTGGCATGATGCTTGGTTTTAGCTGGCTTGCCAGTTGTAACCCTACCAAAGAGCAAGCCCTATCCATGCCTGAATCATGGTTTGATATCAATGCCTTCATCAAAATAGGAGAAAATGGATTAGTAACCATATTTTCACCAAATCCCGAAATTGGTCAAAACATTAAGACATCTATGCCTATGGTTGTGGCCGAGGAATTGGACGTAGCTTGGAAAAATGTCGTTGTAGAACAGGCAGCCTTAGATACGCACAAATATGAGAGGCAAATTGCAGGGGGAAGCCAATCTATTCGACGCGGATGGCAAGGCTTAAGAATGGCGGGCGCCACGGCAAGGCATATGCTCATGGAAGCTGCAGCTAAGAAATGGAAGGTAACTATATCAAGCCTTTCCACCAAGGAAGGTATCATCAGACACGATGAATCGAATAGAACCATGAGCTATGGTCAAATGGCAGCAATAGCCAGTACACTTATAGTCCCAGAAAAAGTTGAATTAAAGGATCCAAAAGATTTTAAAATCATAGGGCAACCGACGAAAAACGTGGATGGAGAGAAAATCATTTCGGGCGCACCCCTTTTTGGCTTAGACTTCAAAAGAGAGGGCATGAAAATCTCAATGATTGAGCATTCACCTGCCTTCGGAATGAAATTGAAAAGTTTCAATGAAGAGGCAATCAAATCAATGCCGGGCATCTCTGATGTATTGGTCATCAATACCGCCCCCAAAGAAGCAGCGTGGTCAAATGTCAATGCCTTCACTGAAATCATTGCTATTGTGGGTGACACTACTTGGCAGGTCATGAAAGCCAAAAAGATGCTAACAGCGGAATGGGAATGGGATTCTCCTGCTGAAAATAGTCAAGACCACGAATTCAAACTTGAACAATCTCTCCAAACTGGAGTTAATGAATGGGCACGAAAAGACGGAAATCCAGAACAAACTTTCAAAAATGCAACTCAAGTTATCGAAAAGACCTTTAGCGCACCTTTTCTTGCCCATAATACCATGGAGCCTATGAACTTCTTTGCTGAGGTAAGCAAAGAAAAAGCTGAATTGATTGGACCTATTCAAACGCCTGAGTCTCTGGGGAAGAGTATCTCCAACCTTTTAGATATCCCTATTGAAAATGTAACAGTCATGCTTACCCGAATGGGAGGTGGATTTGGACGACGATTGTATGGGAATTTTGGATTAGAAGCTGCCACAATATCTTATAATACGGGAAAACCGATCAAACTCATTTACACGAGGGAAGATGACATGACTCAGGGAGTTTATCGACCTGCCTATAAAGTAAAATATAGAGCTGCGCTCGATGAGAAAAATAAGCTTGTCGGATTTTCAATCCATGGTACAGGCATTCATGAAAGTCCAGTCTATGAAAATCGATTTCCCGCTGGAGCAATACCCAATTACTTAGTTGAAAAGATGAGTATTGATTCAAATATCTCAACCGGTGCTTGGCGGGCCCCAAGGTCTAATTTTATCGCAGGAGCGGAACAATCTTTTTTAGATGAAGTTGCAGAAGCTGCCGGCAAAGATCCTATTGATTTTAGATTAGAATTATTTGATCGTGCTATCAAAAATCCCATCGGAACTGATAATGATTATGATCCTCAAAGATATGCAGGAGTACTAAAACTTGTCAGAGATAAATCTAATTGGGGAGTCAAAACCGAAGGCGTTTACAGAGGTGTTTCTGCGTATTTTTGTCACAATACTTATGTTGCTCAAGTCCTTGATATGATATTGGTAAACGGCAAACACAAAATCAAAAAAGTTTGGTGTGCTCTTGACTGTGGTATTGTCATCAATCCTGAAGGAGCCATCAATCAAGCTGAAGGAGGTATTATCGATGGCATTGGACATGCTATGTATAGTAATTTAACTTTTGATAAAGGTAGCCCAATACAAAAAAACTTTGATACCTACAGTATGATTCGACACCATCAAGCACCTTCAGAGATAGAAGTGTTTTTTGTTGATAATGGGATTGATC
>Ga0206127_1003461_pt1 | contig 14603 bp, 13 predicted proteins | sample Helgoland_Spring_6_FD_148646 | JGI IMG/M metagenome (GOLD analysis project Ga0206127, IMG submission 148646) | Pelagic subsurface seawater microbial communities from Kabeltonne, Helgoland, North Sea - Helgoland_Spring_Bloom_20160419_1 | ecosystem: Environmental > Aquatic > Marine > Epipelagic ...
AGCGGCACTTGCCAAAAAGGGCGCTTGCTGTGCTGGCCGCGACATTCACGACGCGCGCCGCGTGGCAGAGGAGCTCAATTTTCCACACTATGTTCTGGACTATGAGAACACCTTTCGCGAGGCTGTGATCGACGATTTTGCTGAAAGCTATCTCGCTGGGGCCACACCTGTCCCTTGTATTCGCTGCAATGAGCGTGTGAAGTTTAAAGATTTGCTGCAAACGGCCAAAGATCTTGATGCAGATTGTATGGCCACGGGCCATTACATCCAACGCAAAATTGGCCCGAAAGGTGCACAATTGCACATGGCTGCAGATCAAAATCGAGATCAAAGTTACTTTTTATTCTCGACCACCTCGGAGCAGCTCGACTATCTGAGATTTCCGCTCGGGCATTTGACCTCAAAGGCTGAAACCCGGGCTCTGGCGAGCAAATACGGTCTCGGCGTGGCCGATAAACCCGATAGCCAAGATATTTGCTTCGTGCCTGATGGTGACTATGCTGCGGTGATTGAAAAGCTGCATCCTGGCTCGGCAAAGCCGGGCGATATTGTTGATCAGAGCGGCAAAGTCCTTGGAACCCATGACGGCATTATCCATTACACTATCGGTCAGAGGCGCGGTCTTGGAATCGGCGGGTTGACCGATCCAATCTACGTGGTCCGATTGGACATCGAAAACCGGCAGGTGGTTGTCGGACCAAAAGAGATGCTGGCGACACGGCAAGTGCGACTTAAGGAGGTCAATTGGCTTGGTGATAAGCCTATGACCGCGCAAGCCGAATGGAGCATCGCCGCCAAAGTCAGATCCACCCGCCCGCCGCGCGACGCAGTGCTGCGCCCCTTTTCCGAGACTGAAGCGGTGGTGGAGCTCATGATAGCCGAAGAGGGTGTCGCGCCGGGCCAAGCATGCGTTTTTTATGACCCCGAGGGCAGCCGAGTTTTGGGTGGGGGTTGGATCACCCGCGGCTAAGCCCGTCCCAACCCCGTAAGAACAGCCCGTGCCGCACGATAGTGCAGGTCGGGATCTCCACGACCTAGGCGTGTCATCGTCGCCTCGATGGCCTCCTGCTGCGCCGTGGGCGCCGTTAATATGTGCTGCAAAGCGAGTGCAATACGCTCGGCTGTACAATTTTTTCCGATGAACTCTGGAACAGCGCGGGTCTCTGACACGAGGTTAACCAAGGTCACCGTATCAATTTTAAGCATAGAACCGATCACCAACCTCGAGATAAGGCCCATGTCATAGGCAATCACCATCGGAGTGCCCGCCGCAGCCAGCTCAAGCGATACGGTACCAGAGGCCGCCAGAGCCGCTGTGGCGGCACTATAGGCCACCAGCCGTTCCTCAGCTGCGGATTTCGCGCTGTGTCCGGAGCCTGTGATCAGCAGTTTTTCCTGCGGCAAACCACCGATTTTAGCCTGCAAGAGCGGTGCCAGATGTGGCAATGTCGGAAAAATGAGCTGAAACTCTCCAAAACACGGCTGCGATAAGACCTCGTAGAATACGGGCAACAGGCGCTTGATTTCTGAGGCTCGAGAGCCCGGTAAAATCACCAAGGACTCCCGCGCTGGATCTAAGTTGAAATCAGCTTGAAACTGGGCAATTTGTTTGGCGGTGATTGGCGATTGAGCTGCAATCGGATGGCCCACAAAATAGCAGGCCATGCCTTCCGCCTCCATATAGGGCGGCTCAAATGGCAGGAGCGCCAGCACATGATCGATGTAGCCTGCCATTTTCTTGGCACGCCCGGCGCGCCACGCCCAAACGGAGGGCGCAACATAATGGCAAGTTCTGATCCTAGGGTCAGCACTCCGCACAGCCCGCGCCACCCGCAAACAAAAATCAGGACTGTCGATGGTGATCAAAACATCCGGCTTCCAAGCCAACACTTCAGCCACGGTCTTAAGCAATCGACGCTTGAGGGCAAAATATTTTGGCAAAACCTCAGCCAACCCCATGACAGAAAGCTCTGACATATCGAACAAGCTGTCCAAGCCTTCGCTTTGCATCTCCGGCCCGGCGACACCTCGGAAGCTCACATCGGAAACCAGATGGCGCAACCCGCGCATGAGATCCGCACCAAGACGATCGCCCGAGGCTTCACCCGCCACCACAAACACTTTCACGGCTCGGCCTCACAAACCCAAAGGAAAAGCCCCAACCGGTCCGCCTCAGCAATGATTTTTGCTAAATCCAGCGCAACCACGCCGCCTTGCACAATCGCAACGCCCGCTAGCCCCGCCTGCGCGGCCTGTTCAACAGTCTCAGGACCTATAGAAGGCAGGTCCACGCGCCGCTCTTGCCCCTGCTTGGGAGCTTTATAAAGCAACCCACCCTCAGGCCAATCTGAAGGACGGTCAGATGAGAGGCTGGACAACATCCACCGGGTACCACCAAACGCCTCAACGGCCAGCACATGACCAGACGCCACCACGCAGCCCTGCCCCATATCCAAAGCTGAGAGTCCCGCAATCACCGAATGAGCCCGCGCCACATCGCGTCGCTCTTGTTCAATTGGCTGGCGGATGCTCAACACACCGCCCGGCGGCAGAAGCTCTGGGACGAGATGGGTAAATCCAACCACTTCAAACCCAGCCTGTTCGAAAATATCAACAACGGCGCGTAAAGCGGCGTCATCGCCACTAGAAAGCGCCCCAGAGATTTGCGCAACCAAGGGCTGCGTGGCCGCATCAATTTGCTCGGGATCGATCTTTGGACGCCTAATCGCGCCGGCAAAACAAACCTGCAAGACACCGCGTTCTTGCAATGCCCCTAAGAATGTTCCGAGGGTTTCGAGGCGAAATGTCAAATCAACCGCAAGAGCTTCAGGTGGAAATTGCTCAAGAGCGGCAATCACAGGCGCATGGCACATGTTGCGAACAATCAGACCAGGCAAGGCGCCCTGCCCGCATATCAGCGCCAACATCTGTTCAACCCGGTGTCAAAAAGGAGCGACCGCTGTCGCCCAAAATAAAATCGACAATCTCCTGAACATAGGCGCTGTCTGTTTCCTCACCCAGGCGTTTTGCTCGATCTTGAAATGCACCCTCCCCTTGGGCCAACATCTGAAACGCAGCGCGCAGAGCCGTGATGTCCTCGCGATCTACGCCGCGGCGCTTAAGCCCAACCAGATTAAGCCCATCTAACTCACCCCGTGACGCCTGCACCAGACCGTAGGGTATTACATCATGGGTCACCATGGTCACAGCACCAATAATAGCGCCCCTTCCAAGGCGTACGAATTGATGCACGCCGCAAAGTCCGCCGACAATCACATCATCCTCAATCACAACATGGCCAGCGATCGCCGCAGAGTTTACGATAATGACCCGGTTTCCAAGGCGCGCGTCATGGGCAATGTGGCAGCCTGCCATCAGCAAACAGTCATCACCGATCGAGGTAACACCGCCGCCGCCTGCGGTGCCAAGATTGATAGTGACATGCTCTCGGATGGTGTTGCCATTGCCAATCACCAACCGGGAGACCTCGCCTTTAAACTTCAAATCCTGCGGAATTTCACCAATCACAGCAAATGAAAAGATGCGCGTGTCCGCCCCGATTTTTGTCTGTCCACGAATAACCACATGCGAACTGCAAACGATATTTTGGGCAAGCTCTACGCGGGGACCAATCCAACAAAATGGCCCAATTTCACAGCCCGGGCCTATCCGGGCACCTGGCTCGATGACCGCTGACGGGTGAACCTGTGCGGTGGCGTCAATGCTCACTTGGCAGTCTCCGGCAAATCCATCATGGCGGTGAATTCGGCTTCGGCAGCCATTTCACCATTGACCAAACCACGGCCTTTGAATTTCCAGATTTTTGATCCGCCGCGTATAGTTTCTACATGCAATTCCAGAACATCGCCGGGCACAACTTTGCGACGAAACTTGCATTTATCGATAGCCATAAAGTAGATCAACATATTGGAATCTGCCAAATTATGCGTAACCCCAACCATCACCGCGGCAGTTTGCGCCAGCGCCTCAACAATCGTCACACCAGGCATGATCGGCGTGCCTGGAAAATGCCCCTGAAAATGTGGTTCATTCATCGTGACGTTTTTGATTCCGCGCGCCGATTTCACCCCGTCAATATCTTCGACCCGATCGACCAACAGGAAGGGGTAACGATGGGGAAGAATGGCTTGGATCAACTGGATGTCGGCGCTTGCGAGTTCGGTCATGTATTTCATCCTTACTTTTGGCAAATCTATCAAACCATAACTCGCCGTGCAACATTTGCCCGACCCAGGGTTTTGTTCATGCTCCGAGCACCGGTTCAGCCCAAAGTTTAGTTTCCAGCTGCAGGATCTGCAATCGCTTGACTGGCCAAAAAGGCTTCATCCACCCGCTCAACCAGCAGATCTGTGATATCAATGCCCTCGATGCTGCGTAAAACAGAGCTCTTCTCCAAGATCACCGTTGCTTTGAATTCCCGCATCACCAGTTCAAAAAAAGGCTCAATACGTTGAAAAAATAATGGCTTTAGCTTCTTAAATTGCTCATCCACTTGTCGAATTTTTTCAAGCCTTGCGTTGCGGATTTCCTGGACTTTCTCGTCAAAGGCCGCAGCGGCAGCGGCAAACTCATCGGCCGACAGCGCCGCACGCTCCTCTGTCAGCTGCAATTCTTCGTCTTTCAAGGCGTTTAAAATCACCGCATTTTCAGCAGCCAAGGCTTGGTTATTTTGACGGAACTGCGCGCGCATCGATTTGCCAAACAAAGAAGTTTCATAGGCGCGATCAAGATCTACCAACAGAATAGAGGTATCCTGTGCCTCCACAGGCGCCGCGATGATCGCCCAAAGCAAGCCGAACAGCAGGCCACACAACCGAATTGATCTGGCGCAGGCACCCATCAGAAAGACGTCGAGACAGTGAGATCAAAACTTTGCTCAACGTCGTGTTCCGCTGTTTTAACCGCATCGGTAAAGTTAAAGCGCAGCGGACCAATCGGTGTCTTCCAGAAAATCGATACACCCGCCACTGCCCGTAGAGTGAAGTCATCATATAATATTGGACCTAATGGCGCGTTGGCGGCATATATCGACTCCAGTCCCCATACGGAGCCCGCATCAAAAAAAGCGCCAAACTCGATGCCATATTCTTCAGGCAGACCTATTGGAAATTGTGTTTCAAACCGCGCAACCGCATAATATTCCCCGCCGAGAGCGTCGTTCACAGCACCATTAACCTCGCGTGGACCAAGACCGCCCGGCGCAAAGCCGCGGAACATGCCGGCACCGAGGAAAAAGCGATCCGTGACCCGGCTTGAATTGCCACTGGCAAAGTTCAGCGCGCCGGCTTCAAGCGTCGCGGTTACTTTGAAGTCTTCATTGCGTAGATAGGTTTCACCACCCCATTTTACATTCGTGCGGACAAAACTTGCATCACCAGTAAGGCCAAAATCTTGTGACAGGCGCAGGAACATTCCCGCTTTCGGATTCAAACCTGTACGGCGATTGTCAAAAGAGTAGGTGTAGCCCAACCCTAATGTGTTACGGTCGCCCTCGGTCGCTTCCCCTTTGATAACTTGAGAATTAGTGATCACATCCGTCAGCTCTTCGGCTTCATAAAATAACTTCGGAGTGAAAAATCCAGACTCGCTGACCGGAAATCCCAAGGCTGCATCAAATCCAGCGAAACCGGTATTATATTGGGCGTTGCTCTTACTCGTACCTTGGTAATCCAGCCCAAAACTCAAGCTCAAGTCCCGATTGTAGAGCGACGGTTCTTTGAAAGAAAAACTGAAAGAGCTGGTGCTTGAAGTGGTATTAACGCTGAAACTGGTAGTTTGCCCCCGGCCCAGGAAATTTGCTTCCCTAAAACCGGCCACCAAACCGACCCCAACGGCCGAATTATAATTGGCCCCAAATTTCAAGCTGCCAGTTGGCTTCTCAGTGACCGCAACTTCGACGATCATTTGGTTGGGCGCAGAGCCCTCTCGTGTCGATACATTGGAACTTGAGAAGAACCCCAAAGCCCGGATCCGTTCGGCACTCGCGCGAATTTCACGAGGGTTCAGCGCATCGCCCTCAACAATTTTAAATTGCCGCCGGATCACCCGATCAAGCGTAGTCGTATTACCTGCAATATCAATCCGCTCAACGAAAACACGCGGACCGCGAGTCAGGGTGAAATCGATATCCAAGGCCAGATCGTCATTGTTGCGGGTCACGCGCGGCTCAACACGCACAAAATCAAGCCCCAGCTCCAGAGCCCGGCGCTCCATACGCACAATGGTATTTTCTACGAGGGCGGGAGAGTAGATATCTCCCGGCCCTATTTTAAGCGCCTTTTTAAAATCAGCTGTGTCCACATCTTCTAGATTTGACGTTGTGGTGAGCTTGCCAAAAGAAAATTGCTGCCCCTCTTGAATCCGGAATGTAAGAAAGAAGGAATCTCGGGTTTTAGACAGCTCCGAGGTCACAGATTGGATTTGAAAATCGATGTAACCCCGAGAGTTATAAAAATCAGCCAAGACTTGCTTGTCAAATTCAACCCGATCTTTGATATAGGTGTCGCGCTGTACGAATATGCGCAGCAGCCCTGCTTGTTTGGTGTTCAAAACACGGCGCAAACGCCGATCGGAGAAGGTTTGGTTGCCCACAAAAGAAAGCCGTTCGATCTCCACCACACCGCCCTCGGCGATCTCAAATATCACATCGACACGGTTGTCCGACCGCCGAATGATCCGAGGTTCGACAGAAGCCGCAATGCGGCCTTGGTTTGCGTAGGCCTCGGCAATTGCATTGGCATCATCCCGCACTTGGCTAACCGAATAGACCCGCCGTGACTGCGAACGGACCAAAGCGCCCAGTTGGGAATCTCCAAGTCGATCATTTCCTTCAAACACAACCTCATTGACCGTCGGAAATTCAACGACTGTGAGTTTGAGCCTGGTGCCCTGCACCTCTGCCGAAACGCTTTCAAATAGGTTTGATGCGCGCACGCGCTGCACCGCGTCATTAACTTCACCGGTCGTTAGAGCTTTGGGGGTTTCAATCGCTGTATAGCTACGGATCGTTTCCGTCTCAATCCGACGATTACCATCGACTATAATTTCGTTAATCTCAAAATCATTCGCCTGTGCCGCCTGCACAATCCAGACGCAGGAGATCATCATGACCCCAAGGGCGCGAATTATAACATTTACCCGTGCCGTATGAGCTCCAAAAAGTTTCATGACAAATGTCCCTGTTTATGCCCTGGTTAATATTCTGTGAACTTATCGCCTCACTGGCAATGTGTCAAAAACAACTGCGCCCCGAACAGAGCATTTTCGGCGCATTTTCCGGGGTTTTCATGCATAGCATCTGGTTATGGGCACATGAAATTCATGACCACAGCAAAGGCCGTAAGTGACAAAACCAATACGAGCCCCACGGTCATCAAAATTTGCAAGGCAGAATCACTTGGCTTGCGGCCAGTGATCGCTTCATAGGCGCAAAAAAGCAGATGCCCGCCATCCAAGACCGGAATGGGAAAGAGATTCATCAAGCCTACCGCCGCTGACAAGCCCGCGATCAGCGCAACAAAGGGCACCGCCCCCTGACGCGCCATCTGCCCAGCGGTTTCCGCAATCGCCACGGGACCGGAAATGTTACATGCACTGATTGAGCCAAGTATCATCTGCTTCAAGCCTGCAAGGGACATAGAAATAATCGACCACGTGCGCTCCGCCGCGGCGGAGAGCGCAACACCAAAGGGCAATGGATCGGTGCCCGGTTCGAAGAAGGTTCCACCAGATATGCCTACCAATCGGCGGTTCACAAAATCGCCATTCGCGCTGGGTATCGCCACGGATTTTGCAGTCAGCCGCACATCAAACTTTCGTCCCGCCCGCCAGACCGAAAATCCCATTTCGTCCCCATCGGCTGCTGCCACAGTCTGTTGTAGCTGGGAAAACCCGCTGATGGTTCGGCCATCTATGCGCAAAATTACGTCACCGGCCTGCAAACCCGCCTCAATTGCAGCAGAACGCGGTTGAACCTGCGCCACTAAAGCTGGGAATGGCACAGGACCAAGCACCGTGCCGCGGCCCCCATCGCGCAACACTGTGTAGCGCACGGGTGGTACAAGCGCCTGACCGATTGTTGCAAATTCTTCGTAACTGCGCACCTCTTGCCCCTCAACGGCCAAGATTTCATCTCCGACTTGGAGGCCCATTTCCCCCGGTACAGGGGTTAATTTAGCGATTTTTAAGCTGCCGTCATATTGGCCGTGCCACATGAACAAACCACCGTAGAGCACAATGGATAGGATAAAATTGAAAACAGGACCGGCTGCTGCGGTTGCCGCCCGTGCCCAAATTGGCGCGCCGTGCATGGTTTGGCGGCGCTCCTGCGCACTTAACTTTGGCAAAAGCACCGCGTCAGGCGCGCTGGCAGCACTGGCATCGCCTTTGAAACGCACAAACCCGCCGAACGGCAGCGCTGCAAATTGCCACCGCGTACCATGCCGGTCGACCCGCGAAAGCAGCACGGTGCCAAATCCCACTGAAAAAACTTCCGCATGGATGCCGCACCAACGCCCAACAATGTAATGGCCGTATTCGTGCACCGCCACGATGATCGATAAGGCGATGACAAAAAAGAAGAACATCCAAATAAATCCGCCAAAAGTGGCAGAGAGTGCAGCCATATCAAACATCTATTGTCCGGGCCCTTTCGCGCGTTGCTTGATCGGCCTGCAAAACATCTGGTAAATCACGCGGCGCCGTTCCCAAAAGCCCAGCCCGGTCCATATCGTGCAAAGCCTTTTCAACCAATATAGCCATATCCAAAAATCCAATGTCGCCAGCAATAAAGCGATCTAACGCCACTTCTTTGGCCGCATTGAAAGCGGCGCCCCAAAGATGGCCCTGCCGCATAACCTCGCGCGCCAAACGAAGCGCCGGGTAACGCGCCTCATCGGCCGCATAGAAGCGAAATTGGCCAATCTGCGTGAGATCCAATCGCGCAACATCCAACGGTTGGCGCACAGGATAGTGCAGCGCAAAGCCAATGGCATGGCGCATATCCGGCGGTCCGACATGGGCCATCATCCCGCCGTCGTGAAACCCAACCATTGCATGGATCAAACTTTCGGGATGAATAATTGTCTCAATTTGCGCCTCAACAACTCCAAAAAATTCTTTAGTTTCAATTAACTCCATGGCCTTATTAAACATAGAGGCACTGTCAATAGTAATCCTTTGGCCCATGGACCAATTAGGATGGGTTTGGGCCTGCGCCGGGGTAGCCTTGGCCAAATCCGCTTGCGGCCAATCGCGAAACGCACCGCCGCTTGCCGTAATAATAATCCGCTCAACATTTGCAATATCTTCACCAATTAGGGCCTGAAATACCGCGGAATGTTCGCTGTCTACCGGCAGAATTGTCGCCCCATGTCTCCGGGCCTCTTCCAGTAAGATTGGACCTGCGGCCACCAGCGATTCTTTGTTGGCAAGCGCCAAGGTCGCGCCTTGCTGCACGGCATGTAAACTGGGCGTCAGCCCCGCCACGCCCACGATGCATGACATAATCCAATCCGCTGGCCTATCTGCCGCGCGCGCGATCGCCTGCGCGCCCGCCTCAACCGCCACACCAGATCCGGCCAGTGCCGCTTGCAACTCTGGCAATAAATCTTGAAAGGCCGTGACAACTACTTCGGGAGAAAATTCAAGCGCGTCTTTGGTCAGCTGCGCAATATTGCGGCCGCCGCTCAAAGCCACCACGTGATAGGCCGCTGGGTCGCGCCGCAAAAGATCCAAAGTATTTTGCCCGATGGAGCCTGTGGCGCCGAAGATTGAAACCCGGCGCGTCACGATAGAAACAGCGCCGTAATCAAGCCAAACGTAGCGGCCCCGCCAATGAATCCATCAAGTCGATCTAAAAAACCTCCATGCCCTGGAATGAGTTGCGAGCTGTCTTTAACGCCCTGGCGGCGTTTTACCCAGCTTTCGGCGATATCCCCCATCTGCGCGCCAAATGCCACGCTTATCGCCACCGGAACGGGCCATAAAGCGCCGAGTTGTTGCGTCAGATACAGACCAAAAACCCCTACCAAAAGCCACCCCGCCACAGTGCCACTCCAAGTTTTTTTGGGGCTTACAGCTGGCCAAAACTTCGCGCCACCGATCCATCGTCCAGCGATATAACCTCCAATATCCGATAGTATGACCACGGTGGCCAAGACCGCGATGCCAAGCGCCCCGAACGTCAAGGCAAGATACCAATAGGACAGCATACCAATCGTCAAGAGACCGCCATAACCGATGTACATCCTACGATTATGAGGGATAAATATCGCGCCCAGCATGATTGGAAGAAAACCTGCCGCGGCTGCTAGGGTCAAATTTTGGGTCAAAACTGTTGGCAGAACGGCCATAGGCAACCATCCTAGGCAGGCAACAAGCGCGACCACCAGCAAGCGCCATCGATTTAGGCCAAACATGCGTGCCAACTCCCATTGCATGGCGACCACGGCCACCACGCCAAGGACCAACACCCCGATACGTCCAAAATAGAGAGATGCAGAAAAAATAAATAGCAAGGCCACAGCAGAAGCCATGCGCAGCGGCAGATCTGCCCACCGGTCCTGTGTCATGCGTAAATCGCTCCAAATCGGCGCTCACGAGCCCCAAAATTGGACAGCAATTTGGTGAACTCATCAGCACTAAAATCAGGCCAAAGCGTATCTATGAACTCATATTCCGCATATGCGGATTGCCACAACAGAAAATTAGAGATGCGCGCCTCGCCGCTGGTGCGGATCACCAAATCTGGATCGGGCAATAAATGCGTGTCCAAATAACGCGCTAAGACCTCGGCAGTCACATCCTTCGCAGCCAACGTGCCGCTCTCCACATCTGCGGCCATACGCTGCGCCGCGCGCGTCACCTCATCACGGCCCCCGTAATTGAGCGCGATCGTCAAATGCACTTTGGAATTTTGCGCCGTCAACGCCTCAAGCTCATCCATGAGTTTGATCAACGTTTTATCAAGCTGCATACGATCGCCGATGAACCGAACCCGCACCCCCTCTTTCACCAAATCTCTGGCTTCGCGCAATATGTAACGCTTGAACAGTCGCATTAAACCGCCAACTTCCGCCTGGGTGCGTTTCCAGTTTTCTGTGGAAAACGCAAATATTGTCAGATGCTTAACACCAGAACCCGGACAGGATTGAACGATTTCACGAATCCTTTTGGCCCCCTCGTGGTGCCCGGCCAGCCGCGGTAGGCCGCGTTGCTGCGCCCAACGGCCATTGCCATCCATGATAATCGCAACATGTCCTGCTGATTGTGCCATCATAGCTGTCCGATCTATACCATCATAATTTCGGCTTGTTTGGTCTCCAATGCGGTATCTATCAACTTGATTTGCGCGTCGGTTATGGCCTGGACCTCTGATTCCCAGAGCTTTTGGTCATCCTCCGGCATCCCCGCCGCCTTGGCCTTTTTGATCTGATCCATGCCATCGCGGCGGATATTGCGCACAGACACCCGGCAGTGCTCTGCGTAGCCCGCCCCCACTTTTGTTAACTCCCGACGCCGCTCTTCGTTCAGTTCCGGGATCGGCAGCATGATAATTGTCCCGTTGGTTTGCGGATTGATACCCAGACCGCTTTCGCGAATGGCTTTTTCGACTTTGCCAACCAATGTTTTGTCCCAAACATTGACCGTAACCATCCGGGATTCTGGGACGTTGACTGTGCCGACTTGGTTGATGGGGGTCATCTGCCCGTAGGCGTCCACCATCACCGGATCAAGAATAGATCCGCTGGCCCGTCCGGTGCGCAGCGAGGCAAATTCTGTTTTCAACGAGGCCATGGCACCGTTCATGCGACGTTGAAGGTCATCAATATCAATATCTAGTGGGTCATCCGACATGCTAGCTCTTTCTTAAGTTAGTTAACCGTGAACCTTTGTATAAGTTCCGTTGCCCGATAAAATTCCCTTGAAGCCGCCGGGCTCATCGAGTGAGAACACAATGATCGGTAAATTATTGTCACGCGCCAAAGCGATTGCAGAAGCATCCATAACTTTCAGGCGCTTTTGTAAAACCTCATCATAGGTAACCGACGCGTAGCGGACCGCATCTTTGTGTTGCTTGGGATCTTTATTGTAAATGCCATCAACCTGTGTGCCTTTAAAAATCGCCTCACATGCCATTTCGCTCGCCCTCAGGGTGGCGGCGGTATCGGTGGTGAAATAGGGGTTGCCCGTGCCCGCGGCAAAAATCACCACCCGCTTTTTTTCCAAATGGCGCACCGCGCGGCGGCGAATATAGGGTTCACACACCTGATCCATTGGGATCGCAGAGACCACCCGGGTATGGATCCCCTGTCCTTCTAACGAGCTTTGCATCGCCAGCGCGTTCATAACTGTTGCCAGCATGCCCATGTAATCGGCCGTGGTGCGTTCCATACCCTGCGCAGATCCCTGCAACCCCCGAAAGATGTTCCCGCCCCCAATAACCATGCAAATCTCGGCGCCAAGTTCATAAACAGTTTTCACTTCAGCGGCGATCCGCTCTACAGTGGGTGGATGAAGGCCGTATCCTTGATCTCCCATCAAGGCTTCACCAGAAATCTTCAATAGAACACGTTTGAATTGAACTTGGGAACCGGAAGTTTGGTGCATTGTGCCCTCATGCTATTTTGCACTAAGATGTCCCAAAAGTTAACCAAGAGCAACGGCGTGTGACAGAGCGAATGAAAAAAAGCGGGAAAATGCTATAAATGGTGCGACATTCTTTGCTCTCAACGCTGGGGGAAACACGCCCCGTTTTGATTACAGGGGCGACAGCAAGCGGTAAATCCGCCCTTGCGCTCGATATAGAGGCACAATTGGGAGGAGTCATCGTCAATGCCGATGCGCTGCAAGTCTACAGTGGTTGGCGCATTCTTACCGCGCGCCCTTCAGTTGAAGAAGAAAGCCGTACACCTCATGCATTATATGGGCATGTGGCCAATCATGAAAGCTATTCGGTTGGCGATTGGCTGCGCGACATTGGCCCAATTCTGAGTGGAGACAAACGTCCGATCATTGTGGGCGGCACCGGGCTTTACTTTCGAGCTTTGACTGAGGGGCTCGCAGATATTCCCCCCATTCCTGCCAATATTCGCGCCCAATCGGCGGGCCTCCTGTCCCAGGGCGGTTTGCAGCAAATGCTTGAGGATTTGGATACGGCAACACGCTCGAAGATTGACGTGCAAAATCCGATGCGTGTTGCGCGGGCTTGGGAGGTTTTGCAGGGCACCGGGCAGTCTATTGTAAACTGGCATGCACAGACCCCGCCGCCTTTATTACCTCTAGAATCCTGTCACGCACTGCATTTGAACAGCCCTGTGGATTGGCTCAATGATAGGCTTAAGCGGCGCTTCGAGATTATGATTGATGAAGGTGCATTAGAAGAAGCGCGCCGTAATTTGGAGCATTGGGACTCCAGATGGCAATCCTCACAAGCCATTGGCGCCCCTGAATTGATCGCCCACCTACGGGGTAAGTTTAATTTGGACGAAGCCAAGACCCGCGCAGTGACCGCCTCACGCCAATTCGCCAAACGTCAAAGAACATGGTTTCGAAAACGTATGGTGACTTGGCAAAGGTATGAAGCTAACCAATTTTAAAATCGAGCTTTCAAAGTATTAGGCAAGGTAGAGATATTGCAAACTTGTGGATAATCTCCACGATTCAATATGATAGTTTATCAAAGTGAACGGCCAATCCAGAAACAGATTTGCTAAATAAAACAAACAAACCGGCGCGCTAAAATTTGATCTATCAATTTCCATACTTCATTTAATTCATACAACCTTTTACAGATATTTAAAACTGTCGCATAGTAGCTTTGTGAATGCAAAACTTCTTCTTTTCAGAAGCCTGCGTTGCTAAATTAGTCGCTTTATTTCGCTAAGCGGAAAAATTCCAGATATTTTCCAGGACTTCCGAGAATAAAAAAATTGAATTAGGTTAGAAATATAAATTTTTAATTGGCGCGCAATTGCCCAAAGGTATTAACTTGTGTTTGATTAGTGAAAATTTTGATAAATTATCGGATTCGGAAGAGCAAATGAAGCAGCCTAATATTGTTTTCGTAATGGCCGATCAGCTGTCTGCTAAGGCACTCCCTTTTTACGGACATAAAGTAGTCAAAGCGCCCGCAATGTCGCGCCTAGCTCGCGAGGGTGTCGTATTTGAAAACACTTACTGCAATTCACCGCTTTGTGGACCGTCACGCTTGTCAATGATGTCAGGCCTTTTGCCCTCGAAAATTGGTGGGTACGACAATGCCCCAGAGTTTTCATCGGCCATTCCAACTTTTGCGCACTACCTACGCCTCGCTGGATACAGAACATGTTTGTCAGGCAAGATGCATTTTGTCGGACCCGACCAACTTCATGGTTATGAGGAGCGTTTGACAACAGACATTTATCCTTCCGACTTTGGCTGGACGCCAAACTGGTCGGAACCAGACGCGAAAGTAAGATTTCAAGATATGCAGAACATCATAGAAACGGGGCCATGTCTTCGCTCTTTACAAATTGACTATGATGATGACGTGCAAGCGCAAGCGGTTCGTTGGCTCTATGATCGGTCCCGCGACGGCTCGA
>Ga0206127_1003464_pt1 | contig 14590 bp, 12 predicted proteins | sample Helgoland_Spring_6_FD_148646 | JGI IMG/M metagenome (GOLD analysis project Ga0206127, IMG submission 148646) | Pelagic subsurface seawater microbial communities from Kabeltonne, Helgoland, North Sea - Helgoland_Spring_Bloom_20160419_1 | ecosystem: Environmental > Aquatic > Marine > Epipelagic ...
GAAACTTTAAAACTGGAAGGCCGTGCGCAAGAAATTGGTGCGTCATTGGCGCATGCTACAGATGCCTATTTTCTGGGGCGGGGAATATTGTATCCAATCGCGTTAGAAGGTGCTCTAAAGCTTAAAGAAATAAGTTATATTCATGCTGAAGGGTATGCGGCGGGTGAATTAAAACATGGACCCATTGCGCTTATTGATGACGGCGTACCCGTAATCGTCTTATCTTCTGATGATGAGTTAAACGTGAAGACGCAGTCTAATGCTGCTGAAGTGGCAGCTCGCGGTGCGCGGTTGATTGAGGTTGGCTGTGAGGTTGCTGCAAATCAATTGAAACTGCCTTCAGCGCCAAATCTTTTAGAACCGTTTCTTCAAGCCATAGTGGTGCAGATGGTTTCATATTTTGCGGCTTTGGCAAAAGGGACAGATGTAGATCAGCCAAAGAATTTGGCAAAATCCGTAACAGTTGAATAAATAAGGGCCATTAAATTGAAAAAGATAGCAGTAATTGGTTTGGGTTATGTTGGATTACCGCTTGCGGTAGAATTCGGTAAAACGCGTCATGTAGTTGGGTTTGATATAAATAAGACGCGGGTTGAGCAGCTAAGGTCTGGGGAGGACGTTACTAATGAGTGTAGCGCTGATCAATTAAAAGACTCAAAATATCTAACGTATAGTGCCTCTCTAGATGATATCCGAGACGCACAAATATATATTGTGACGGTCCCAACTCCAATAGACAGTGTAAACCGGCCTGATTTACGACCACTCAATGCTGCATCAAAGACTGTGGGTGGCGTATTGGAGGAAGGTAATCTCGTTATTTTTGAATCAACGGTGTTTCCAGGAGCTACTGAAGAGATTTGTGTTCCAATACTAGAGCAAGAAAGTGGCTTACGCTTTAATGAAGACTTTGCGTGTGGTTATAGTCCGGAGCGAATAAATCCTGGAGATAAGGTCAATACTCTCACTAAGATTAAGAAAATCACGAGTGGCAGTAATTTAGAAGTGGCGACTGAGATTGATGATTTGTATCGTTCAATTATTACCGCAGGTACATGGAAGGCATCCTCACTGAAGGTTGCAGAAGCGGCGAAGGTAATTGAAAACTCCCAACGTGATTTAAATATTGCTTTTGTGAACGAATTATCAGTTATTTTTGACCGCTTAAACATTGACACGCTTGAAGTTCTTGAAGCGGCTGGATCGAAATGGAATTTTCTGCCATTCAGACCTGGAATGGTTGGTGGGCACTGTATTGGTGTAGACCCCTACTACCTTACTCACAAAGCTGAAGAGGTCGGTTACAACCCACAGGTCGTCCTAGCTGGTCGACGTATTAATGACGACATGGCGCGTTACGCTGCCAAATCTATCATAAAACGCATGCTTCAAAATGGGATAGATGTCGCCCGTTCTAAAGTGGGGGTCCTAGGCCTAACATTTAAAGAAAACTGTCCTGATATTCGAAACAGTAAAGTCGTAGACTTAATTCGAGAACTGGAGAGTTGGAATGTGACTGTGAACATTTCAGACCCGTGGGCAGACCCGGCTGAAGTCATCCAGGAATATGGACTTTCACTGGTTGACGCATCGCAAATGCAAGGGCTCTCGGCAATCATCGTTGCTGTTGGACATGATGAGTTTCGAGAAATGGATATGCTTGAATTACGAAAACGTTGTACCACCGAGCGAGCCGTATTTGGCGATTTAAAATCAATATACGACAAGCAGAGTTTGCGTGATGCTGGCTTTGATGTCTTTAGATTGTGAGGAATGATGAGACTAAATAATTTTCCGACTATTAAAGACCGGCGCTTAAAAGTCGGGGTTGTAGGATGTGGTCGCATATCCCAAAATCATTTTGGTTCTATTCTAAAGTATCCCGAAGAATTGGAGCTTGTCGCGGTCTGTGATATTGACGGCGGTGCACTAAATCAAGCATCTGCGGAGTATGATGTTCAGGGGTACACTGAACTCAAAGATATGCTCACCCAGGAAAAGCTAGACTTGGTTGTATTGTGCACGCCAAGTGGATTACACCATTCACAAGCTGTTCTTGCTGCTGGGCACGGCGTGCACGTTGTCTCCGAGAAACCCATGGCTACCCGTTACAATGATGGATTAAAAATGGTTCGGGCGTGCGATGAGGCCGGAGTGAGGCTTTTTGTTGTGAAACAGAATAGACGCAACGCGACACTGCAACTTCTCAAGCGAGCAATTGATGAGAGGCGCTTCGGAGCTATTAAAATGGTGCACTTGAACGTTTTTTGGACGCGTCCTCAAGAATATTACGATCATGGTCAAGGTTGGCGTGGAACTTGGGAATTTGATGGTGGAGCATTCATGAACCAGGCGAGCCATTATGTGGATTTGGTGGAATGGCTGATTGGTCCAGTGGATCGAGTGCAGGCAATGATGAGCACCACTCGTGATATTGAGGCAGAAGACACGGGTGTTTTAAATATCAAATGGAGAAATGGTGCCGTCGGATCAATGGCCGTGACGATGCTAACCTACCCAAAAAACTTAGAAGGTAGCATTACCATCTTGGGCGAAACCGGTTCGGTCAAAGTGGGTGGCGTCGCCGTAAATGAAATTCAAACGTGGGATTTTGCGGATCAGCGGGACTATGACGCTGAAGTAAAATTGGCAAATTATGAAACTACCTCGGTTTATGGGTTTGGTCACCCTTTATATTACAGAAATGTAATCGATGTTATGCGCGGAAACGCCGAGCCAGAAACTGATGGGCGAGAGGGCTTGAAATCATTGGAGTTTCTCACAGCTGCATACATGGCCGCGCGAGACGAGGTTTCTGTTGGGCTACCCCTAACGTTCTAAAGAAAAAAGGCATTAAAATTTTGAAACCAGAAAAAATATTATTTGTGTTTGGCACAAGGCCGGAAGCAATAAAAATGGCTCCAGTTATTCAGAAATTTAACAACATAAGCAGTATCGAGATAAAAGTCTGTGTAACTGGGCAACATCGAGAAATGCTTGATCAAGTTTTAGAGTTATTTAAAATTTCACCAGACTTTGATTTAAATTTAATGAAGCCCAATCAGACGTTGCATGGTCTCACTACAAGTGTGATCCAAGGTATTACAAACGTTATTCACGAATACAAACCAAATCTTGTCTTCGTACATGGCGATACTACAACAAGTTTTGCAGCTGCCTTGGCAGCGTTCTACACTGGTGTTCGTGTTGCGCATGTTGAGGCTGGATTGAGAACTGGGAATATGCTGTCGCCGTGGCCAGAAGAAGCGAACCGTAAATTGACAGCAAGTTTAGCTTCTTACCACTTTGCTCCAACTGAGAGTGCGAAGATTAATTTATTAAGAGAAAATATTCCTACGGAGCAAATTTGCGTGACGGGAAACACCGTCATTGACGCACTGCTTTACATCAATGATAAAATTGATCGCGATAGCGCTATTATTGAAAAAATGCGGAAAAAATTTAATTACTTATCTGATAGTAAGCGTACATTATTAGTCACTAGTCACAGGCGGGAAAATATCGGTGATGGATTGAATAATATCTGTGAAGCTCTTTTGCATTTATCGCAGAAATATCGTGACTGTGAAATAATTTTTCCGGTACATTTAAACCCGATGGTGAAAAGCCATGTGTTTTCTTTATTGTCTAATGTAGAGAATATACACTTGATCCCACCCCAAGACTATCTGTCGTTTGTTTATTTAATGAAACAAAGTGAAATAATACTGACTGACTCTGGTGGTATTCAAGAAGAGGCACCAGCACTTGGAAAGCCCGTAATCGTAATGCGCGATACCACAGAAAGATCCGAGGCAGTTGAAGCGGGTACGGTAGTGTTGTCAGGAGCGAAAACTAAAGAAATAGTCGGCGCGACCAGTAATCTTCTAGATGATGAGCAAGTGTATCAAACGATGGCTCAATCGAATAATCCATTTGGAAATGGAACGGCCTCCAATAAAATCGCTGCTTTCTTTAATTTGTGACGGGAGAAATAAATTGGTTACTTATGATTCACATCAGACTGCAATTATTGATGAAGGTGCTTCGATCGGAAGCAGGACCAAGATTTGGCACAATGCGCACATTTGCGGCGGAGCAGTAGTTGGTAATGATTGTACAATTGGTCAAAATGTATTCATCGGAAACAACGTACGCATCGGAAATAATGTAAAAATCCAAAATAATGTGTCAGTTTTTGATAATGTATTTATTGAAGATAACGTATTTTGTGGGCCGAGCATGGTGTTCACTAATGTTTACAATCCTCGATCTTACATCACGAGAAAGGAAGAGTATCGTGATACGATTATACGAGAAGGGGCCACGCTAGGCGCGAACTGTACAGTGATTTGCGGCACTGAAATTGGAAAATATTCTTTTATAGGTGCTGCCACTCTGGTGCGAAAAGATGTAATACCATTTGCGTTTATCGTTGGTGTGCCAGGATATCATAAAGGCTGGATGAGCAAATTTGGTGAGCAGTTAGAATTACCACTCACGGGAAACGGGGTCGTTGAGTGTCCATATACAAAACAAATTTATACTTTAGTGGATGGTATGGTTACTTGTCAGGAGGCATAAATGGAATTTATTGATCTGCGTTCCCAATACGAAGCTATTAAGGATGACATCAATTACCGCATTCAGAATGTTCTTAACCATGGTGCTTACATTAATGGTCCAGAAGTAACTGCGCTGGAGGATAAATTATCTAAATTTGTCGGAGTGAAACACACAATAACATGCGCAAATGGAACGGATGCGCTCGAGATCGTGCTAAGGGCGCTAGGTATTGGACCGAATGACGTTGTTTTTTGCCCGACCTTCACATTTTTTGCAACGGCTGAAGTAATATCTAATCTTGGTGCGATCCCTATTTTCGTCGACTCTGATCTTGAAACATTCAATATCTGCCCCGACGACTTAGAAGATAAAATACGAAGAACGAAAAAAGAAACTGATTTCAATCCAAAAGCGATAATATCGGTGGATCTATTTGGGCTACCCGCCAATTATGACCGTCTTGAAAGAATCGCAGCTCAATACGATTTATTGTTGGTAGAAGACGCTGCACAAGGGTTTGGTGGTAGTATTCGCGGCAAAAGAGCCGGATCATTTGGTATTGCAGCTACTACTAGTTTCTTTCCAGCTAAGCCGTTGGGGTGTTATGGTGATGGTGGAGCAATTTTCACAAACAGTGACACTATAAATGAATTAGCACGCTCTTTGCGATCGCATGGTCAAGGTTCTCATAAATATGAAAATATAAGAATTGGGTACAATAGCAGGCTGGATACGATACAAGCGGCGGTATTACTTGCTAAGTTAGAGGTATTCGAGAAAGAACTTAATTCTAGAGATTGCGCGGCGAAAAATTATAACAAAATCTATGCCGAACATTTCGTCGTTCCTACCGTGCCGGATGGTTTCAGGAGTGCATGGGCTCAATATACAATTCGGTGCGACAATCGTACAAATACTATAAAAGAATTTCAAAAAAAAGGAATTCCTACGAATATCTATTACCCTAAATGTCTACATGAACAGAAAGCATTTCAGTACGTAAAGGATTTGCAAATAAATTTGCCTAGAGCGATTAATTTATCGAAGTCTGTACTCAGTTTGCCTATGCACGGATATTTATAATGAAAATAATACATGTTTTTTTTGGGGATGCGGACAAGCACCCAATAGTTCAAAATTATCAAAACTTAGAAACAGAGATAATTGACGCTCCGAAGGCAAAGGATTTTGGTCGAACTCAGCGAGCATTGCGTTTAGTGAAAGATCTACGTTGTCGTCTAAAAAAGGTAAACAACAAGGAAAAAAACGCAATCTTGCATTGTCACGATCCAGTATCTTTGATGATTGCGTTATTTTTACATTCGCGCCGCGATATCATATTCGACGCACACGAGGTTTACTCAAGCTATATTAAAAACAAAATTCTTAGATTCATCATATTCCAGGTAGAATGGATACTGGTACGCATTCCAAAAAAGACTATTTTTCCATCGTATGAAAGGGGAAAAATATTTTTCGAAAAAAAAGAAAAATTCTTTGTAATCGAAAATAAATTAAACGACAAAAATATCCCACCAAATACAAAAAAAGAAAAAAAGGAAAAATCAAACGAGATCAGATGCATTTTTGTTGGGACGTTCACTGACATACGGGCTTGTCGTGAAATAATTCAAGCTACTAACCTTGTTAAAAATGAAGGATATGAAATAACTCTTGATTTATTTGGCTCTAAAAATGCATTCATTGAAAATTTAATTCAATTTTTTCCTGATTATATAACTTTTCATGGTCATATTAACCAAAAAGATTTGTTTGAGCGTTACAAAAAATATGATATTGGGTTTGCGCTTTACAAACCAATAAATCTAAATAATCTGTATTGCGCACCTACCAAAATTTTTGAACATGAATATTTTGGAGTAAAAACCGTTGCCTATAATTCCGCTTATATTTCAAGGAAAATAAGATACAAGGAATTTGGCAATTGTACGCCTACAAATAGTTTTGATCCTAGTGATATTTCCGAAGCAATAAAAATTGCTAATGATCGTACACTAGAAAAAGTTGAGCAAAAAAGTCTTTTGTGGAGCTCACAATCAAACGAGATCTTGAAATTATATAAATGATATTTATAGTTTTCATTACTATTTCTTTTGCTAATTTTTTATTAACACTCTTTTTTACGCGTATTTTAAAGCTAAGCTTTGTATCACTGATTTTATCTCTCCCGTTGGGTTATCTACTCGATGTGCAATATCGAATATTTAGTATAGGACATTTTTTAATTACTGGGCTATTTGTAGTGGTATTGTCTAAGTCAATTTTCACTTCGATAAATATAAATAAAAAAGTGTTATATTCATGTGTTTCAGTTTTGTTTGTTTTTTTTATTCTTATATTAACAAATTCAAGGATATCAGTTGGGCGAATTTCATTAGAGTTTGTGCTGCTGGCATTTTTTATTCTAGCTTGTACTTTCCCAAAATCATTATCATTTGAATTACCTTCTGAAAAAAATATTTTGGTGATTTTAGGGTTAAGCGTAGTCGGTGACCTTGCTCTTTATATCGCGTTTCATTATGTCGATTTTATACCTACTGGAATTAAAGGTGAATACTTTCGGCGTACGGGCTTTATTCGATATACGGATATCTTTCATTTAGTAAACTTTATGCTGGCTTCGTATCTATTTTTCAAATCTAGTAAGATCAAAATTTTACCAGTTGTTTTCATGCTTATTATTTGCTTGATTTCGCAAGAACGGGTTCTCACTGTCTGGACAATTGGGTGCTTAATTATATTGCCCTTCAGGTTGAATTTTTTGGGGAGATTAATATATCTCGGTGTTGCCATGGGCTTAGCCTTGGTCGCGGGCAAATTTCTTGATAACTTTCACTCCGAGGAATTTTTGCAGAGAATTGGAGAATTAGTAAGTTTTGAACTATTATTCTTTGCATTACAACACAGGTTTATCGACCCAGTGATGCAGGGCGGTTACATACTATCAATACCAAATATTTTGTTTGGCGCTGGAGGGGGGTTTAATTTTTATATACCCTGGTTTGAATATCGAGGCTTGGCGGTAGAAGCAAACAGTGTTGATAATTTTTATATAACATTTTTAGTAAAATATGGTTTGATTATCATTTCGTTAATTTGTTACACATTATTTTTGATTTTTCGTCCATTAGGTGTCAGTGGATATTGGATTCCGATATATTTAATAGTGCAAAATGGGCTATATGTACCAAATTTTTTAATACTTATACTTTCAATGAACCTTATCTCGTCTTTTGTGCTAAGAGAGAAATAAACTTATGTATGAATATATTATCGCTACTACATTTCGTGGTATTGTTACCGTATTAACGATCACGACGCTGGTACAATGTACAGAAGACGCAAATTTATTTTTCTTACTTACAGCATTGAGTGTTATAGGAAGTGCCTTCGTTGCATTTTCTGGAAGTGCGCTGATTACAAGGCTGGCATACAATAGAAAAGTTGCGACTGCAATTTTTTCGTTGATAACGGTATGGTGTGGTGTGCTGACGATTGTTGCAATATTTGTCGCATCTTTTGTTTTTAATAGCGAGATAGTGCTGAAATCCGGATGGTATTTCTTTTGGAAGCTATTAGAGATGCTTGCGGACTCATTGATGTTAGCATGCGGTAAGCGTCATAAGCTTACGAGAATGATTATTTTAAATACCGCTATTATCGTTTTATTAAATATAATTATGATCTTCGGATTTATAAATACAACGCAGGATTTCCTCCTGGTCACAGCAATCACAGGTACAACACTGTACAGTGCTATTGTCTTTCGGTCACATTTTATCTTTTCAAAAAAAAGCTTCTTTAGTTTGATTAGACTGAGTGTGCGGAGGTATAAACATTTTGTCCTACCTCTAAGTCTCACCACTATTGGCGCAGCGTTAATGTCTCAAGGTGACAAGTTAATGCTTGGCATTTTCGCTGAGCCCGAGTTTGCAAGCACATACGGTTTCACTTTTGTGTGCTGTTTTTACACTTATCGATTTTTTACTGTAGCGTTTCTACAGTATGTTGAGGCGCAGTACTTTAGGTATAAATCGGAAGAAAACTTAATTAAGTACAGCAATATCGGTATTTTGGTTATTTTGTTTTTAAATACTATATTTTATATGATTTGGAGTAAAACTTCTCTTTTAGATAAAATTCGTATATCGGATGATGAGAAAATTGTATTACCATTATTATTAGCTTCAGTTTTTGCGTATTTGTATAATGTTAACAAAATAAAAATTCAAGAAAGATTTCAGACACATAAAATCATGTATACACAACTAAGCATCGGAGTAATAGCAACCACGTTTATAACTTACTTGGTAGTAAATCAATACTTTTCCATGATACCAGTTGTTACGCTGCTGGGCTATGTAACCTGCTTTCTATTAACTCTAATTTATCATCCGTTGTTCCCTCATTTATTTTCAAGAAACCGGTATTAGATGTGTACACAAAAAATTTTCTATGAAGGGCTTCCTATCTAATGGCAAAAAAAAGGATGTTTGGTGTATTTGTATTTTCGTACTATCTACAAGATACGAGAGTGATACAGCAGTGTGAAGCGTTGGCAAGTAGCGGTAGTAGCGTCCGCGTGTATTGTTTGCGACGACAGGGTGAGGTAAAGTACGAAATAAGGAATGGTGTAGAAATTTGTCGTTTTAATTTTCAAGGTCAGGAAAAAACGAGAACAAAGTTCTTGTATGCGCTGTTAACGCTAAGGTTTTTTACTTACGCATTATTTACGAATATGATCAAAATTAAATCTTTTGCTGTGATAATAGTCCATAACATGCCTAATTACTTAGTCTTTTCTGCCGTCGTTAATCGGTTTTTTGGTGCTAAGGTTATCTTAGATTGTCATGATTTAATGCCGGAGGTTTTATTGGCGGATAGCAAAAATTCGGATAGTTTCGTAGGGAGACTTTTATACCGAATTTTGTGTCTTGAAGAAAAAATTAGTCATAAAATGGCTAGTTTACGGATCACAGTTAATCACCAAGTGGCCAATTATCTGTCTGAACGAAATAAAGTATCGTATGAGGTTATTCACAACGGACCGCTTATAGTGCCCGACACCCAAAAAAAGATGGATGTCAGTCGTTCCTCGCTGGTATTCGTTGGAAATATTCATGCACGCTACGGACTGGATAATGTTATTAGAGCGCTTCCACTTGTTCGAGAAAGTAAATCAGACGTTACACTAGATATCTACGGCGATGGCCCTCACGCGCAAAATCTGAAGTCGTTGACGCAAGAATTAGGTGTAGGTCAAATTGTTAGGTTTCATGGCCGTTATGATCCAGTTGAGCTACCTGATATCTTATCTAATCACAGTATTGGCATTGCCACTCTTGTAAAATGTAAACAAAACGACCTGGCTATACCGGTTAAGGCGACGGAATATATCGCTAGTGGGACACCGTTTATTTGCTCTAATTTGGAAACGGTAAAACTTTATTTTCAAAATTTCGGAATAGAATACGTAGATTACGATGATTCACGAAAGATAGCTTTCGGCATACTAAAGATGATAGACGAATATCACTCATATAGAGAAGATTTGAAAATTTCCACGGCAAAGCTAACTAATATAAGCTGGTCCGAAGAAAGAAGGAAGTTTATCGAGTTCGTCTCAAGCGATTAAACTATTATTAAATCTCGGGCTTGAAATGAAAGATATTGAGAGAGATGATGAAAATTAAATTTTATGGTCATAATTGCTACTTGTTATCAGATGGCGATATTGGGCTCTTAATTGATCCTTGGCTAAATCACAGGGGTGCTTTTTGGGGAAGTTGGTTTCAGTGGCCTCTAAACCATCATTTGTTACCAGATCTGCAAAATGAAATTAAAGATTTACGTGAAGTATTTTTGTATATTTCACATGAGCACGGTGACCATTTTGATATATCAACTATCGAAAATATCGGTCCATTAATTACTAAATGTATTATCCCTGATTATAATGATAAATATCTTAAAAATACAGTCCAGGGTTTGGGTTTGAGTTTCGTTGAAATAGGTGACAATGAAACATATAAATTAAGTAACAACGCAGATATTAAGATCTTAAAAGTTGATACTGGTGTGAACCACGATAGCACGGCCATTATAAGGTTAGCAGGGGAACTTTTTGTAAATCAAAATGATTGCAAGATATTTGATCGGCTGGCGCTACTAAAAGATGTTGATGTGGATTATTATTCAGTCCAATTTAGTGGAGCTACAGCGCATCCAGTATGTTTCAAAATGAATAGTAGCGAAAAGGTTCGAATTTCTAAAAGAAAAAAACTTTCAAAGCTAACTGCTATTAGAGATGCGATAGAACTCATTCAGCCCAAATATTATTTACCTTCGGCGGGTCCGGCTGTTTTCCCGTTTTTAGACCATTCGTTTACACTTGATGAGGACAATATATTTATCCACCAAGAAACTGTTGCTAAATTTTTGCGTAACGGGTCTTCGAAGCTAATTAGTCTTCACCCTGGTGATATCTTTGATCCAGAAGAAAATTATCCATTGATTGAGAGGGCTACAGTAGACTCGCTAGAATTAATGGAGAGTAGTCTTGTTTGCGATTGGTATAATGTTGAGGGTTCCACGATAGATGTAGAAAATTTATTAACACAAGTTAGAGAGCGCCTACTACAAATTAAAGATATTGCGTTTGAAGAATGCCCTATGATTTTCTTCGATTGGGAAGACGGTGGATTGTTGATCGATTTAAATCGTAAATTAGTGAAAATAATAAATGGGCCAATAAGTGTAGAAGATAATTATATGCGAGTTTCAGCTTGTAAGCGGTATTTTAATTTGTTGGCAGATAGTGGTAATCGTTGGCAGGAGGTTTATCTGACTCTAAGAGCTACTTATGATCGTAGTCCAATAACCTTCAATACTTTTGTCAATCTATTTTTATTTTCAGATGTAAGTAACATAAGATCAGGGTTTTTGACTACTCTCAGTATTGCTGACGAGAGGATGACCGTTGTGAATCCGGTTGACGGTAAAAATTATGAAGTTAATAGATATTGTCCACACAATGGAGCGGATTTGTCGTCGGTGGAGGCTGATAGCAACGGACGGATCCGTTGTCCAAGACACGGTTGGTTGTTCGACATCAATAATGGTGGTCGATGCGTGAGTGCGGAGGTATCGCTAGATGCTAAAGAAATCGAAGTAGTCACGACCTTGTGCGAGACTATTTCAGTCCGGTTGACGCGTGTACATCATGATAGCTGACCCTTTCAGAGTGACTGCAACCTCCCAGTAGAGCCATCATGGACAACTTACGCCGTGTAACATTGCCGTAAACTGTCACGTTTTTGGGTTTCAAGAGTATTCAAATACGGTGCTTACGAAGTAAGCGATAGAGAAGCCCCATCGCAACACCGAGCGCCACACCAACGATATCTGCAACCCAATCGTGTATATCTGCACTGCGCCCAAAAAAGGGCTGTAGGACTTCAATGAAGCCGCCAAAGGCGCTCGCGCAGATGAAGACAAGGACGAACCCAAAGCGAGCAGTGCGGGCGAGTGGAAAAGCGAGAGCTGCAAAGGTAATGAGGTGTACCAGTTTATCGGTTCCATCCGGCGCAAGGGGCGGATGTTTAATTGGCCAGAGCATGGCCAAAGTGAGTAAAGTGGTCATGGTGAGCGTCAGCGGGATATCGAGGTACTTGCGCATGCAATGCGCCTAAAGCCACTGGGGCCAGAACACAAGGAAAAGGTGTGGTTGCGAGATGCTTGACTATGGCGAAAGCACTACAGTATCGGGGGCTCGGGGATCCCATAAGGCAAGAATCCAGGTATCCACAGAGCTGAAAAAAGTACCCAAGGTCACGCACCTCAATAACAATGACTAAAAAATTCAAACCCACGAAACAAAGACCAACACGTGCAATGTTTTGTGGCGTGACCACTCCTCGATAATTTGGACTTCAGCTGATTAAATTAAAGCAGATCGAGAGCCGTCACCCACATTACTGACACCTTAAGATGCGGCCTGGGTGCCCGTAGCGCTCGCCTAGGGCTTGCCAGCGTCCACCAACTGTAACGCGCAGGTCTTCATTGTTGCGAGAGCGAAATCTTGAGTTTTCGCCGCTGTGATATTGTTCGGCTACAAATTCAAATTGAATGTCGGGGTCTATTAGGTACTGCAAGTTGATTGCCCCAGACTGTTTAGGGCCAGACGTAGCAGTGACCGAAATTGTATCGCTTTGAAGATGGTCACTCTCTGGCTACATGTGACACTCGCTACAATTATATCTCAGTGTGTGGAAACGCGGGGCATTGGGGCCGACGGCCCGATCGCTTGGGATGTATTTGAGTAACGCGCCAAAGGTAAGTGCATCGTCGTTTGGAAAAAAAGGGGAGGTGTCGTGCACTCCCGTAAGGCCACCGATCTTGCGCCTGTTGGGCTTTAGTGGGCGTGGCACGCATCGTGATGGTGCAGAATATTGCGCTTACAAGAGAAATTTGTGGAAACAACACGTTCAATTACTTTCCAGTTGTAGATATTCAGCGCATTGGATGATGTTGATACTAATTTACAAAGCAGGAAAATCACTTATCTATTATTAACTTGCTTAGCGTTGCAGGTCTGTTGGCCTGAGTAAGGTGGTGGTTAGGGTAATCAACACGCTGAGCCTGAGAGGTAGACATAAGCTCTTGTGCATATGCCGCTTATTTTTGTGAAACTGGGTATAGAATAGTGCTTTGTGTTCAGATTATTCATTTACCCAACAGAAGGTTCTCGATGAGCTAAAATTATCTGCTATGTAGGTCAATTTGTTATCAAGACACATAATCCATACTGTGGCCTCCAATGGCGACTGCCTTTTTGATCTTCATGAAAACAGACGATAAAGTCACCATTTGTGAAAATTCGAAGCAGTTAAGGATATCTTTTGCAGAGATTTCGTAACTTTTAATTAAATATTCTGATTTCAGTATGGATTAATATACAGCCAATTTATCTGACACCAGCTCAGAAGGTACAGCAGAGCTTAGCGCATCAATGGTCACTATTGATCTCCACAAATTTGAAAGGTTAACACGCCTGTGAGCTCCCAAAGATGGGCCGTTTAGAGCAGAATACCCATCCTCATTACTTGAGACTAATACGCTCCAGTTACTATTTGTAGCACCACCCAAATTATATCGCATACCCAGATCAAGTTGAGGGGATGTACCTGATTTGGTTGTAAGTCGCACAAACCCTAAATTTTGGTTTATGCCTCTCTCAAGCTGGAAGCTGGCAAACCCAACACCATCTGCTCTGCCGATAGCCCATGCTGTGTTAAAATCACCGAATGCGTTCCAGTTACGCTGTCCGTAGCTCGCCGAGTACCCACTGCTGTATGTATCTGAAATAGAGGCTGCATAAAATTGCTCGCTGGACTCACCAATATTTAAGATCGATCCATTCACCGTTAACTCATTCTGGTCTCCAAGTGATAAACCAACATTGTTGTATCTATATGGAGTTGCGCTTGTGATCATACTTCCAGAGATGGAATATGAAAACTTAGCCCCATCACCATAATTTAGCTGTATTTTAGCGGAAAAGATGTCTGAAATCGGCCAATGAAGTTTAACAGAGCTCAATGCCGGTGTTAGTGAAAAGTCTACCCAATTTGTGGGACTTGAACTGTTAACAAATGAATTTTCTAAAACTTCGCTCAGATAGAAAAGTTCCGATGTATCTTGGTATTTGATTGCTTGTGATATCCCCGCACGAGGGAGCACAATTTTGTATTTATTAAGCCCGCCTGCCGTTGGTTGCCAAGTGATGTTGCCCTCCGTATCAGTCACCAATATTTCGTGCAGCCTGATTTCTTCTGAGGCATTTAGGGCTGTTGTTGCGGTTAAAAGTCCGGCTGCGATAATGCCAAACGTTTTATTGCACATTATTTATAGCCAGAACTGAGGTGGCGATATTACCCAGGACGCGTGACAGTAAATCGGTCAATCCGATGACATTCAATCGATCCGTGCGCGGTACAATTAC
>Ga0206127_1003465_pt1 | contig 14589 bp, 10 predicted proteins | sample Helgoland_Spring_6_FD_148646 | JGI IMG/M metagenome (GOLD analysis project Ga0206127, IMG submission 148646) | Pelagic subsurface seawater microbial communities from Kabeltonne, Helgoland, North Sea - Helgoland_Spring_Bloom_20160419_1 | ecosystem: Environmental > Aquatic > Marine > Epipelagic ...
GCAAGCACAAACAAAGGAATAGCAATTAGTGGAAATGAATCAAGTCCTGATAAAAACTTCTGAGGCATCATGATCAAAATATCATTGGGCAGGAAGAACATCCCAATCATTGTGGTCACCGCCAAAGCCATACCCACCGGCACTGACATTAGTAGCGAAATGATTAATACTATGGTTACCATCCATCCCATCCTAAAGTTCTTTTTTTCGAGTTTTAGAAAATACCTCTTCTTTCCAATTTTTAATCACATAAAAAAGCATTAACAAACCAGCACATACCATGGATGAATAAGGTACCATCATCGATAATCCAGTACCCGGCGCAATTTGATTACTCGCACTCTGGACATATTGAACTGATTTCCAAGTAAAAATCACCAAAAAAGTTACTATTAAAAGGGTAACAACTAATGAGATAAGTTTTCTAATATTTGATCCAAATCGATCTACTACAAATTGTAATGCAAAGTGTGATTTCGTTTTAAATGCATATCCAACAGATAAAGCAGCGGTCCACATAAATGCATATCTAGCTAGCTCCTCGGTCCATGCTAAGGATATCTGAAAAACATACCTAAAAAGCACTTGTAAAAATGTTATTACCACAATAGACACCATTAAAATACATAAGGACAACTCAAGGGGATGCCTATATAGCTTACTCATCTTATCTATTGTCTCTGCCTTTTTCTCAGTAATTACAATTTTCATCGTTATTGACTTAATACTTCTTCAATCAATGCCATTCCTCCTACCTTTTCTGAGTTCTTTTTATAGATTTCCAAAGCAAGTTCTTGAAAAGGTTTCTTGTCAACTTTATTGAAAATTAAACCATGCTTTTCAAGCTCAATTAATGATTCCCGTGTTTTAAGTTCCATCGCTTCCCGCTGAATTTTCTCTGAATTCTTTCCAGCTCTTTTTACTACGTTTTGCACCTCTGGTGGAAGAAGATCATATTGTTTCTTGCTGTAAAGAAGGGCTACTGCTAGAAATAAATGCTCTGTTGATGAAACATATTTTGTCACTTCATAGAATTTCATTCCATGAATATCCGTAAGATCACATTCTGCACCATCAAGTACTCCCTGTTGGACTGCGGAATACAATTCGCCAAAAGACATACTAGTTGACTGCGCACCAAAGGCATCGAAAGATTCCAAAATAACTGGGCTTGCAATGACCCTTATCTTAAGCCCGTTCAAATCCTCTGGTTTTTGAATGGGACGTTTGCTATTCCAAACATTCCGAGTGCCTGAAAACCACCAACCTAATACAAGACAGTCTAAACTCTCTTCAATTTTTCTAGCAATTTGATCGCCCACGGGTCCATCAACTACTTTATAGAAATGATCAATATTTCTAAAAAGAAAAGGAAAATTGAACAAATCTGCTTCTGGTACGAATGATCCAATCGCCCCAATATTTGCGGGTGTAGAAGCAATAACACCCAACTTGATCATTTCGATTGCTTCTTCCTCCTCACCTATTTGACTTGCTGGAAAAATTTGAAAATCAATATCTCCAACTTTAGCCTTTACTAACTCTTTACCCATTGCTTCATAGCCAACTTGATAAGAATGCTCTACGTTCGCATTATGCGCAATTTTCATCACAATCTTTCTACTTTCTGATGACTGACATGCAACTATCATCACCAGTATCATCCAAATTTTCCTATTAATTCTATTCTTTCTCAATACTTAGTTTTCAAAAAACTTACCTTCATAAATTTACAATTTTTTTCTTGGCATCATTTCATCTCTCATTGCAGCATGATAAATAAATGATGCAATTATTACTGCATTGTGCTTTAAACTCTCCTCTCGGACAAGGTCAAGTACATCCATACTCGTATGTATTTGATGAGTAAAATACTCCATTGGATCTTGAATCCATTCAAATGACGGAATATTCATGGCATCAAAGGGTCGATGATCTGTACAGCATGCATTCTCAATAGTGGTAGTCTTTGCACCCAAATGATGAAATGGCTCAAGATATTTATCAAAAATAGGACGAATTGCCTCATTCCCTTGAGTGAATATTCCTCGAATATTATGACCATTATTATCATGGTTAAAATAGACTGAAATCTTTGACTGCTCAGGCTTCTTTGTTCCTTGCAAAATATCACCAACATATTTTTTAACATAGCCCATTGATCCGTTCAAACCCTGCTCTTCTCCTCCCCAAAAGGCTATTCTAATTGTTCTTCTTGGCTCAATCCCAATTTCTTTTAGAATTCTTACTGCCTCGAGAATCGTCGCACATCCTGCACCGTTATCTGCAGCGCCGGTTCCACTATGATATGAATCAAAATGACCCCCAACCATTACAATTTCATCTTTCAAACCTTTATCTGTGCCAGGAATCTCTCCAATCAAATTGACATGGTATTCAGGATCGCTATAAAAGGTGCTTTCGAGGTTGAGTTTCAAATAAGGTTGACTACCCATATCCAACATTCGAATGATTCTCCCATGCTGCTCCTTGGCAATCACAAAATGAGGAATCGGTTTAATTTGATTTTTCTTAGTATAACGCAGTTGTTGGGCATCAATAAGTCCATAATTCAGTATTGATGGTCTAATAACCGCAGCCACTCCTTCAGATAACATGAATTTTTGAACGCGATCAGCTTCAGTATCTACAAGATATTGATCCAACTTTAATCTCTCTATAAATGGTTTTATACCACTGTTATCTAATCCATCTTTATTATTAGCATCTGTATGTCTGGCTGCATTATCAAGTTCGGCATCTGTGAATGGGCCTGTTCTTTCTCTATTTTGCTTCTCAACTTTATCGATTGGCTTTATCAATATTCTGCCAGTTAATTGTCCTTTTAACTGATTCAAATCTTCATAATTATCATAATCAACTATAATAGGGATACCCGTAATCTCTCCTTTAGTACTACGAGTCCATGCTGAGGGGAGTCCCACAATAGACATATACCGAGGTTCAATCATTTCAATAGAGTATGAATCAATGCCCCAACCACGGAGATCATCTGCATAAGAATCGAAATGTACATTCTCAAGTCCAAACTCTTCAAACCTGTTTTTAGCCCAATCTGCAGCTTCTCTGAAATCCGGAGATCCAGACAAACGTGGACCATAAACATCGCTCATGTAAACAAGCGTTTCCATAACCCTAGACTTTTGAAAACCTACTGCTTTAATTCTAAAGATTACCTCTTCGTCAAGGCTTTCTTGTGCAAATAAAAAATAAGATACGATGCTCAGAAAAAAGAGCATCATATCCTTTATAAACCATTGAAGAAGCATGGTATATTCTTAATTTTATATCTAACCTTATTATATCCGCGAAATTCGCAGTGTCACTGTTTAGTTAATTTTCTTAATTAACCTGCCGGAATATTTGGATTGACATCCGTTTCACTTCGCGGAATTGGCATATAAAACTTATAGTATGAGTCGCCTTCAAGGTGCCATAATCCAAATCTTTTCTGATCAGCTAAGCGTGTTCCTCTAAACATTAATGTCTTATCACGCTCTTCGATTAAATATCCTAAAGCCCCAGTAACTTTTACATCGGTTGAGAGTGCTCCTTTTACAGCTATCCCACTTTGGGCCGCTCCTCCTAATGGGTTGTCATAACTTGTCAAATCCGTAAGAATTGCTGGTGTTAATCCATGATGCGTACGCACATTATTAATATGAGTAAGTGCGGTATTATTATCGCTTCCGTTAATAGCAACTTCTGCAAGTATGAGCTCAACTTCTCTCCAATCAATAATAATTAGAGGTGCATCTGCAGAAGAATAAATATCCTGAGTACAGATGGCACCATCATCCTTATAAGTGGCCCATTCAGTGTCATCCCCTATCGCTGAGGCACCTGTTTCGATAAGCTTTTCCCACAAAGGAAGACGCTCATTTTGGTTTGCTAGGCCAGCTCGTGGATTTGATGTTGTTGAATTACCTAATTCCCCAGCTTCTCCCTCTGGTCCACGTAATGATTGAGATATAGTTCCATCGTCAATATTTTCCTGAATTAATTCAGAAATAATCTCTCCTTCAAGACGATCATCTAAAACATACTGAATAAATCTTGGATGCACGCTAAACAAGAAGTCATTCGTATTATTTGTTCTACCAGACTGGAGCCAAAATTGATTAGGAAAGCGCAAGTTTTGAGTAATTTCTAAGGTCTCCTCACCTTGCTGCAGTCCTTGATCTGCCGCCGATTTTGCTGATGCATAATCACCATCAAATAAATGAGAACGTGCAATTAAAGACCATAGTACTTTATCAGAATTAGGGACATCACCTGGATCGAGTCCCATTGCGGCCATAAATTTCTCTCGGGCCTGTACATGTAATTCATTTGAGCTAAAAAAAGCACCAAATTCCCCATTTTTTAATTGTTCAGATGTAGTTATGGCAGCTCCGGGAGTAAGCCCTGTTGTAGCTTGAGCGCCCCAATGATCCGCAAGATATAAACGCATTAAACCGCTGATAAAATTACCCCACCAAATTGCTCTATCTCTCATAGCTGTGTCGTTGAAAGTACCGATACGTCCGACTCTTCTAACTAGATCATCACCAAGAAAACGCATGTCGTGATAATTAGTCCAATCACCTTCATAAAACCCTAAGTCTGGAGGAAAGTCCTGAACAAAGGAAGTATGATCTGGGGCGCCACCAAGAATGACACCATGTATCATTTCGTCTGAATACCCAGCTGCTCTCCATAGTATTCTACCAATCCCAACCCCTTGATCACCCGTACTACCGGCTGTTCCAAGTAAACCATTGATTAATAGTTCAATTTGTTCTTCGCTATCAAGTTGCGAGTCCGCAATTTCATTAACTAAGGGATCAATATCATCTACAAAATCATCACAAGACGCTACGAAAAAGGCAAAGAAAATAGTACCTAAAATTTTTATATATAAATTTTTCATTTTCATCAAAATTTAAAGTGAATTATATTTAAAAAGTAAGTGAAACGAACATTGAAACAGATCTACCTATCGGTAATGTCGCCGACTGAATCCCATTGGCGGGACCATTATTAAAACCAAATGCAGTGGCTTCAGGATCTATTCCAGTATAACCACCCATCCAACGATCTATTTTTTCACCAGACTCAGATTCTACTGCTCTTATTTGGGGTTTACGTCTATACCATTGGAACAGATTAGTGCCAACTACACCTAAACGCAGATTCTTTATAACATCTGATGCTTTTTGTATATTCTTAAAACTATAACTTAGACTCAATTCCCGAAACTTAAGGAAATCACCTGGTTGAATCGCATTAGCATCGGCAAAAAATGAGGATGCTGCAAATTGATCAGCTGCCTCATTATACTCAGCACTACCCGGCGAGAGGACAGCATCATCTGTGAAATCGCCAAATCCTAGCTTAGTTGACAACTCATCAAAATAGAGCGAATTAGAGCCTACCCCACCAAACCAGTCAGTGTCCAATCCATAAAATTGTTGGTCAATATCCTGCTCATTATAAATAAACAGACCAGTTTTCCATTCAAAAAAAGTGAAAAGAGTAAACCCTCCAGCACTGATACTAGTTGTAAGACTACCAACGTATCTTGGATCATTTGTTCCAATGAAAACATCTCCATCAGATGATTTAGCACCATAAGCTTCTCCCGAAGGTAAAACATCTCCGTAATTTGGAGCAGTCTCGAATTCCTGCTCATTAGTACCATCTGAAAATAGTGCCCCTAAGCTAACCTGATTAAAATATGCCCCTTTAGGTAATCCCTCTCTATACCACTGACGACCACCGCCAGCACCCGCTCTTACTCCGCCAGCGCCTCCCATATCTGTCACTTCGTTTTGTTGCCATGAATTATTTAATGTGAAATCAGCTCTCCAACCACCAAGAGCCTCTCCTGAAAAATTTGCAAAAAGTTGAGTTTCTAAACCAGAGCCTTCCACTTTACCAATATTGGCTAGTGGAAAGCTAGCATTTTGACCAGATGAAGTAACATTGGCTTTCGGAACTATAGAATTTATCACATCTTCTTTGTAGTAAGTAAGTTCCAATCCATAATTACCAAACTGAGCGTCAATTCCAAGTTCCAGCTGCTTCACACGCTCTGGTTCAAGTGAAGGATTACCAAAAGATGAAAGATTAGATCCGATACCATATTGGGTTTCATTCAGAGTCCAAAGAATTGGAATCCCATCTATTCGACCTGGTAAAGTACCAGATTCTCCATATGCTATTCTTGTTTTCAATAGAGAAATAGAAGAGGGAAGAAAATCAAATTTATCTAGTCTAATTGCAAAATTTGCTGCTGGATAAATAATACTTGACGATAATGAACCCAAAACACTTGCATAATCCTGTCTAACCATTACTGAGGCTAGGTATTTCTCATCAAAAGAAAAACTATGTGAAGTAAAAATTCCTGCTGATCTGTAGTGATTAAAACCTTCAGTACTCGTACCAGCGAGTTGGGCACCATTGAGAGTTGAAACCAAATTAGATGCAAAATTACTTCTCGAGTTTATGACCTCTTCCGTTCGATCATTAAAAAGTTGAGTACCGATAGTTGATGTTCCAGTGAAACGACCAAAATTATAACCATAGGAAATATCAGAAGTTAGAGTAATATTACGTGTATCAAAAGTTCCTATTCTTCTTTCGCCTGGCTCATCTGATCCTTCAACCGCTTCAGTAGTTCTCTTTTGCACAAATAAATTTGAGTTTTGAACATTATTTAAACCAACGGTCAATCCAGCTGTTAGTCCGCTGAGCGCATTATCACTATCAACAAAAGGACTAAACAGTGTGGCTATAGAACCAGTAAAATTATGAGTCATATTAAGATCTTCTGATCTCCCATCATAGTATGAAGGATTAAAAGGACCATCAAAATCTTCATTATAAGGAACTCTAACAAATGAAAGATATCCAAATTCACCATCACCCCTTCCTCGCTGAGGAAATACAATCTCTGTCTGACCATACTGAGCACTGGATTTAACACTTAATTTATTTGAAGGAGTAAAATCCATATTCAACCGGACATTGGTCTGATCAAAGCTATTATTGGCAACATGTCCTTTCTCATTATTTTTATCTACTGAAAAGAATGCTTTAATTTGATCACTTCCTCCTGATACACTGAATCTATTTTTAAAAATTGCACCCCTCTCAAAAAAATTATCTTCTAAGTATTCGTGATTTCTAAATTCAAGTTCTTTAATATCACGCATATCATTAAATCCAATAGTCGATCTGTAATTCACCTCCCAACCCTTATTCTTACCCCGCTTGGTAGTTATTAAAATAACCCCATTAGCAGCACCTGTGCCATAAGAAGCAGCACCAGCAGGTCCTTTGATGACTTCTATATTGGCAATATTTTCCGGGTTTAAACCAACTAAAGATGAAATTCCACCACCTTCCCCTTGACCTGCTCCAGAATACACAGAGTTACTCATTCTGACTCCATCAACAAAGATTGCAGGCTGACCATTACCATTAATTCCTCCACCTGATCTAACTGTGAACCGAGTTGCAGCACCAAATCCACCTCCAGTAGATTGTAACGATACTCCAGCTATCTTTCCTGTCACCAATTGACCTACAGAATTATAGTTGGATAGTTCTGTATATTTTTCTGCATCAATTCGCTGAACAGCAATAGCCGAAGTTGCTCTTGAGTTTTTCGAAGCAACACCCGTAACTACAACTTGATCCATCATCAGTTGATCGTAAGAAAGAGCAAAGTTTGCAATTAACCCATAATCATAGTTTTTACCAGATTCAATTGTTACCTCTTGCGTCATCGTTTTATAGCTTACCGAATTAGCAATCAAATTATAAGTACCTAAAGGAACATCAGATATAGTAAAATTACCATCATAGTCAGCAATACTACCTGTAGTAGTTCCTTCAATAATTACCGTAGTACCAGGTAATCCTTGCCCCGTGGACTCATCTGTAACCTTTCCACTAATGGAGACTTGAGACTGAGAATATGATATATTACTCAGCAAAAATAAAGTTGTATATGCCAAAGCTCTAAAAATTCGCTTATTGTAATTAACCAAATAGATGACCAGCGATAAGACTGGAGCTAAGTGTGTCAAGTAAATTTGTTTCATAGTTTAGTTTTTAGTTAAACAAAAATTTAATCAATTATCCAGGGTAGACCTGGTAAAGTCTTCTATATAATCACTCAATGCATCAGAGGCTTCACAAGCCTTATATTGATTCCCTCTAGCAATTTCTCGCATCATCCTTGCATGAAGTTTAGCTGATCTCTTAAGATCACTTACTTCCCTATTAATGTACCAGAACCTTCGGCAATGAGCATGAAGTGTCTCAGATATCTGAGTCCCAAAGTAATTTCTTGCAGCTGTTCGCATGATTTGATCAAATTGACCATCGAGATGCATAAAACCTACTACATCTCCCTTTTTTGCAGTAACTTCAATATCCTCAGCAATTTCTTTTAATCGCTCTTTTTGTTCGATAGTAGTCCGTTTAGCTGCCTTTGCAGCAATCATACGATCAACTACTCTTCGTAAATCCATAATTTCTAACTGATTCATTATATCAACCTCACTTACGATCATTCCTCTTCGTGGTAAAATTGAAATCATACCTTCGTGAGCCAATCTTTGCAAAGCTTCACGTACAGGCGTTCGACCAATATCTATTTCTTCGCTCAATTCGACTTCTGAAATGAGACTTCCTGGCTTTAGTTGAAGTGTAACAATTTTTTCTTCTATCAAATGAAAGGCTTTGTCGGCCAAACTATTAAGAGGTTTACTTCTCCGTCGGGAGGCAAAATCAATTTCCATATTAATTTGTCTAAGGTTTAAATATTGTGAATTTTTTAATGATTCAATATAGTTTCTAGAGTAAGTCATTATCCATTTAACTCTGGTAGCTTAGGTCTCGAATCAAGTCCTTTTTCGATGATTTCTATCACTAGCTGTCGCTCTTCATCAGCTAATGGTAAACGAGGAGGTCGAACATTTTCATTTCCAATTCCGACCATAGTCTCAGCTAATTTTATATTTTGTACAAGTTTGGTTGATACGTCCAAATGTAATAAGGGCATAAACCATCTGTAAATAGCCAAAGCCTCCTTGAACCTTCCTTCTTTTTGTAAATTATAAATAATCACAGTCTCTCGAGGAAATGCACATACCAATCCAGCTAACCAGCCGTCTGCTCCAAGAACTAAACATTCGAGTGCTAAATCGTCCACACCACAGAAAATCTGATATCGGTCATCTAACAGATTTATTAAATCAGTTATTCGACGTATATCTCTAGAAGATTCTTTTATTGCCACAAATTTTTCTTCATCGGCTAATTCAACAAACATTTCAGGGGTAACGTCTACTCCATAGTCGATAGGGTTGTTATAAACCATAATCGGTAATTCGGTCGCCTTTGCAATATTTCTAAAATATTCTAAGGTTTCACGCCTGTCCGATTTATATCTCATGGGGGGCAATGCCATTATTCCATCACCACCATTTTCAGCTGTTAATTGTGCAAACCTACAAGCATCTGCAGTATTGGCTTCAGCAAGTGTGGCTAATACTGGAACTCTGCCATTACTTACAGAAACAGCAATCTTTAATACTTGCTGCTTCTCATTTAAAGACAAAGTACTGTTCTCACCTAATGATCCCACAACTACCAATCCATGCACACCAGATTCTATTTGATCGACTAAGTGTCGCTCCATTGTTTGATGATCAATACTAAAATCTTTATTAAACTTAGTTGTTATTGCAGGATAAACACCCTGCCACATAGGGTTCATCATATTTTCTTTTTAGAATAATATTATAACTAATGTACACATATTTTTTTAATATATAACTGATATATCAAATATATATTTATGAAAATTAATTTATTATAATAAATAATTGAAATATATGTGCTAAAAATAAGGGGGGTATATATAGTATATTCAGTAATACTCGATCATAATTAAGCTTGATATAATACTAAAGTAATTAACTCCATCATTGACAAATAATACCAAGCATGGTCATGAAAAACGGGGTTAAAATTTACTAGATAAGGACTAATTGATTCATTCCAAATTATATGATAAATATTCGAAGTCTACCTTACAGAAATCAAGGTCAACATACATCATAGAGAATCACATAATATCAATGTTTCCGAAAACCTGATTTTTAGGGCTTATTAAAATTGGCCTGTAATCAACTCATCATCCGTAAGTGCCGTTTTAAGCACCTCAAATTTTGGTGGTGATATTCTCTGAGTAAAAGAAGCGACCAACATAAATATGGCACATGAAATAATCGGAGGTAATAAGGTATCAATACCAATTAAACTATCAGGTATTATCAAATACAATATCAATCTTGAAAGTGTCCCTGATAGGATAGCCGCAACCGCTGCAGCAGCATTCGATCGCTTCCAATACATTCCAAAAACGAATGGTACGAAACAACCTGCCAAAATGATGTCAAAGGCTAGTATTAAAAGTGTCCCAGGTTCGGGTCGATAAAAAGCAAAAATCAAAGAAACGACCATTACAGGAATAGCTACAAGACGTGAAGTCTGGAGTAACCGCTCATTGTCCCAAAATGATTTTGAAAAACGCTGAAACAAGTTTCTAGTAATTGCATTTGACATCGCCAGTAAAATACCGGATGCTACTGCAATACTTGCCGCTATGATCCCTAAAATCAACAATACTCCTATCCAATTCGGCATATGGTCAATTGCAATATTTGTCAATAGTGAAAAACCAATTTCTTCATGAAAGTAAAAGGAATACAAACCAATTATTGATACTGGAGTAGCAACAGCAAAAGTCATTATTCCTCCCAAATAACAACTTCTTCGGGCGGCCTGGGGTGATTCCGATGATATAATCCGCTGAATTAGATCCAATGCAACTATATTGCCTAAGGCTAGTGATATGATGGCAGCCCAATTCACTAGTGCTCCCCTTTCAATATTTAGGAGCCCTACTAAAGATTTATGCGTTGGAGGAACCACCTCCATCAATTCATTCCACCCATTGTTAAATGTGAGCCAAGAAAATGCCAAGACAATAGCCAATACAAAAATGGCAACTTGAAAAATACTCGTCCAAAGTGAGGTGATAAAACCGCCAGTTAAAGAATAAGTTAATATATATACCCCAATCATTATCAATATTACTGCATAATCAAAACCAAAGATTCTACCCGATAGAATGGCAAGACCCGCTAAGTTCCCTGCCAACAGAATACAACCTCCGATTGACATTGTGATGGTGGCAAGGCCCTCTGTAGTTTTATTATATCTTCTACCATAGAAATCAGGTAAAGTCATTATATTCATCTTCCAGATCGGTTCAGCGAAATAACGTCCTAGAATAAACATACAGATGGCCAGCCCAATAGGTATACAAGCACCTGCCCAAAAACCATATTCTGCACTTCGAGCGGCAGCACCAATTGATCCATTGGCATCAATCGAAGGAGCGATCAAACTTATTGCGACCACCCATACTGGCATCATAGCCCCTGCTTTAAAATAGTTGACCGCTTTTCCTCTAATTTTAAAATACGACCAAATTCCAATACCTAGGGTTACGAATGAAAATATTATGACAGATATTCTTATAAAATTCATCCTACTTGTTTCATTTTAATGAGTATATGTCGTCAAATAAAAGTGGACTTTTCAGAGATAAATTAAGCGAGTGTTGACACTAATTTAAATAAATATTTTGATTCTGTTTTTTCCGTTCAATTAAAGTTTGTTGTTTGATTCTTTTCCTGTACCTAAGTTTTCGTTCTCCCGTACCATAATAGACCTCAGATGGAGTAAGGTTATTGATGGACTCATGGTATCTTTCATTGTTGTAATACCGAACAAATTGCTTCATTTTATGCTCTAACTGCCCAAGGCTGTAATAATTATCCAGTTTCACTACATTCTTCATAGATCTGTGATATCGTTCAATTTTACCCTGAGTTTGTGGATGACGCTATCCTATTCTTCCAATCATCTGTAAAGAAAAAATCTAGCATGCCGTTCGGGCTTTTTAACTATTTATCTTTATAAAATCATTTCTTCCAACGTAGACTTTGGCATCGGGGATAAAGCATTGTGCGTAGAGCTCATATAAGCCTCTATAAAGCATTCTCCTTCCCGCTAAATAAGAATAATAATTCTGTATTGATACGTCTTCACAATAGCTTTAAAGCTTACCTATGGAGAGGTCGTATTAGCTCTTCTAATGTACTTATTTAAGGACAAAAGAAAAACCTAGTATTAATAAGGGCTTTAAAGGCTTTGTATTCAAGCTTAGAATAGATATCAAATCTTAATAGAAGGAATAAAAAGAAGGATGAGGAAAAAGGTTGTATTCTAGAGATAATACCAATAGGTTCTAAAAGATTAAGATGATACGTCAAGGCATAAACTAGAGAAATAACAATAGAGTAAAATAAGGTGATAATCATAGATTGAACTGAAGAAGTTATAGTAATCTAAGTAGGTACTAATTAGTAGAAGTAAATAGTAGTATATCTATAGAATAATCCCCTACTAACACCCTACTCCAACACAGATATAACCTATATGTAATTCAAAAATCTATTTTCTTTCTGTCCCCTGGGTGGGGGGGGGGTGCATTGTATTAAAACATTATTCCTTAGTTTCTATACATAGTTATAACTGTTTTGGTATTTTGATCCCTTTAGGTCTTAACTCTTTGTAGTAGTTTCAACTAACGAAAAGAGCTTTAGAGTCAAGCCTAGAAATATTCTTGTCATTATCTTAAGGCTATATTTATTAGTGCTGTGTAATAGCTACAACACATAAAAGTTCAATTCTAATTTTATATTTTTTATATTATATTTTCTATGTTTTAACTATGACATAAATATTGCTACTCTTTATCTTAATAGAGTTAATCCTATGACTTTTGTTTTAAATTTAATATCACCTTGTTTGTATTGTAATTATTACAGATTTTTAATCATGTAGTGTTTAGATTATAACAAGAATATTTCTAGGCTTGACTCTAAAGCTCTTTTCGTTACGCTCCTCGCTTCGCTCGTCACTATATATATAGCTAATATTCTATTTTTTTTTACCATACTAAAGAAAGAAAAGAAAAAAGAAAAAGCGTAAAAAGAAAAAAGAAAAGAAAGAAAAACCCCCAAAAAAGAAATACTCCACGCTCACATACCGAGCATTTATCTGATCCAAGCACTGGTATCTAGTGTGCAAGTTTAGTCTTATCGGAAGACGTCCCGTGTTGGTGGCGGTAATAAGCCCCCAAGAATATCTCGGTGGCCTACAAACCATAAATAAACTACTATACCAACACCGCAAATATATATAATGTGAATGTAATTAACATAACTTTTCACAAAACCAGTCCAAAAATTACTTTATGTATTATAAATGCACGTTTAATGCACAATGATTAATTATATTTGTCATATAGAAAACAAAGTCAAATTCAAACCCCTAGGAGAAAAAGTACTTGTTGAAGCTCACTCAGCAGAAGAAGAGGTTAACGGTATATACGTGGGTTCTCAGGACAACAGGAAGGGTACAGTAGTCTCTACAAATAACTCTGTACAATTGGAGGTTGGTGACGTTGTCTTGTTCTCAAACTCAGCTGGGATAGAACTCGCTGTTGATGGTGATAAGCATCTACTACTAAGCGTTGACGAAATCTTCGGTCTCATTGACCCAGAGAAATAGGTCTGTTCTCATGTTTGTTTGAATAATCCGAATTTATTGCATTAATTTCACAATAGATGAAAGATTTTATAATCCCTACAACCAAGAGGTTAGGGTTATTATGGGGGTCGGCCGCCCTGGCGAAATGCGGAAACGCGAACTCATGATCGGGTGCATCAAAGTTTCGATTTTCAGTTTCAAATTTCGTTTTTTATGGGAGTTTTCAAGAAAGGATATTAAAAATATGCCCTCATTGCAATAGAACAAGTATTTTTAGAAAATTATACATTTCTAATAGAAATATTGATATGTCATCGCCCGTACATACTGAGCAATAATAATTTTTTGATCTTTAAAATTTACTTATAGTTTCCTCCAAAGTTTTTTTTCAGGGATATTCTGGCGCACTCAATTTATCATTTATGTTATAGTCGCTTTGTCTCTTTACTATCTCTATTATCCCTCCTCTATGTGAGGAGTTAAAGAGTCCCTTTTGCATAACTGCAAGGCTTCGCTAATATCATTTGTTTTGTACTTATTCAACAATTTATGAATTGAAAGTTTTACAAGTTAGAAAGTTGTTAAAAACTAATATGACACAGCAGCAGATTACTGATGAAGTTAGTTGTAATAGGACTAAGATTTCAAGGATAAAGAAAGGACAATCTTATCAGAGTATTAGGTAATCTATGGAAGTTTACTTACTTTGGTTTCAGAAAAAGCTGATTATAGGCTAATTAGAGCTATTAAAAATTCTATAAAGGAATATTGCCATGCTTTTTCCTCGGCAGTGTGGCTACTTTATTTTTTAGCATTTCAAAAGCTCTGATCAGTCGATGCCGTGTTTCTCTTGGGAAGATTACCTCGTCTATATAACCA
>Ga0206127_1003474_pt1 | contig 14573 bp, 9 predicted proteins | sample Helgoland_Spring_6_FD_148646 | JGI IMG/M metagenome (GOLD analysis project Ga0206127, IMG submission 148646) | Pelagic subsurface seawater microbial communities from Kabeltonne, Helgoland, North Sea - Helgoland_Spring_Bloom_20160419_1 | ecosystem: Environmental > Aquatic > Marine > Epipelagic ...
GATTTTAAGACCATTTTTGATATCCGTGAATCTGAGGCTAAGTCTGGTATGCTCAAAATGCCGACAAGAGCCACTTTATATGTTTTGAGTGGAGACATCAACGCGCAAACTCAAGAAATCGAAAACACCTACCTGAGGTATGTCATTTATATTCCATTTGCAACTCCAGAATCAACAGGACTTCCCACTAAACCTTCAATTCCAAGTGAGCCTTGGATCATGGACCCAGGTACGCACAGGGCACACATAATGATTAGTCCTGAACGAAAAAAACAGATTTAAACCTACTGCTATGCATTTCGCTGAACGAGTATTTTCCACTCTTTTATAAAGGCCAATGGCTTTAGCATATTGTCAGTTTTTTTGACACTCCTACTCCGCTTGTAATTTTCTTTTCCCTACTGTGTAATAGTATTTATTTAGTAAGCTACTTTAACTATAATTTGACGTAGAATAAATTTAAAATCATGAAAAAGATTATAACATCTTTCATCCTATTGATCCCTTTTTTACTTGCTTCTCAGAAGCTAGACATGAATCTATTCGAAAATATTGAGCCAAGGAGTATCGGGCCGGGAGGTATGGCCGGAAGGATTACTTCTATTGACGTTGTCCATTCGCAATCAGAAATTATCTATGTAGGAACGGCTTCAGGGGGTCTTTGGAAATCCACGTCAGGCGGCGTTACCTGGGAAGCTATTTTTGATAAGCAAACAACCTCCTCTATCGGAGCGGTCGCCATTCAACAATCAAATCCATCAGTAGTTTGGGTAGGGACGGGTGAAGGTAATCCCAGAAACTCATTGAATGGAGGTGATGGAATTTATAAAAGTCTGGATGGGGGTAAGCATTGGATTAAGATGGGCTTAGAAAAAAGCCGTAACATTCATAGAATCATTATACATCCACAAAATCCAGATATCGTGTATGTTGCAGTGATTGGTTCTCCATGGGGTTTGCATCTTGAACGTGGCGTGTATAAAACAATGGATGGAGGGATGAATTGGGAAAGGATCTTGTTCTCCAATCAGTCAAGTGGCGCAGCTGACCTAGTAATGGATCCTCGCAATCCAAATAAACTCATCGCCGCCCTTTGGGATCATCATCGAGATCCCTGGTTTTTCAGATCTGGAGGTGATGGATCAGGTTTGTTTATCAGTCATGATGCAGGTAAAACTTGGGAACAAAGGTCGGATGAGGATGGACTTCCTGTAGGAAATTTGGGTCGAATAGGGCTCGCTATAGCTCCCAGCAGTCCAGAAATCATATATGCATTGATCGAATCTAAAAAAAATGCTCTATATAAATCTACTGATGGAGGCTTTAAATGGAAATTAATAAATGATAAAGACGAAATTGGCAATCGACCCTTTTATTACAGTGATCTTCGGGTAGATCCTAAAAATGAAAATAGAATATATAGTATTTTTACTTATGTCAATGTGAGTGAGGATGGTGGTCGTTCCTTTTCTGAATTGATGCCCGCTTATGGCGTTTCCAATGGAGTTCACCCCGATCACCATGCCTGGTGGATTCATCCAGATGATCCAAATTATATGATCGATGGCAACGATGGTGGACTGAATATAACCCGAGATAGAGGTGAAACTTGGTATTTTGCACAGAATATACCTGTTGCCCAATTTTATCATATCGCAGTTGATCATGATTTACCCTATAATGTTTACGGAGGTATGCAAGACAATGGCTCCTGGGCGGGTCCTGCCTATACTTGGAGGGTACAAGGTATTAGAAATAGTTATTGGCAAGAAATCTCATTTGGAGATGGCTTTGATGTGTTGCCTGATCCAGATAATAGTCGTTTCGGCATCTCTGCCTCACAGCAAGGAAGTGCCGTTATTTACGATCGCTTGACGGGCTATAACGAAGGTATTAGACCTACACATCCTGAAAGAGAAGAAAAACTAAGATTTAACTGGAATGCCGCTATGAATCGCGATCCTTTCCATTCAAATACCCTCTATTTTGGTTCTCAATTTGTTCACAAAAGTACGGATGGTGGACAGACGTGGGATATTATTTCCGAAGATTTAACCACAAATAACCCAGATTATCAAAAACAAGGGGAAAGTGGTGGATTGACTGTGGATGCCACTGGCGCTGAAAATTATTGTACAATATTGGTTATCGAACCCTCTCCTATTCAAAAAGGATTATTGTGGATAGGGACTGATGACGGGCAGGTGAATGTAAGTTTAAATGGAGGTGATGATTGGCAAAACATCACGACAAATATACCCATGCCCACAGGCGCTTGGATCAATCAAATAAGAGCTTCTAACCATAATCCTGCCGAAGCATTGCTTGTGGCCAATGATTATCGTCGATTTAATGATGCTCCTATAGTCTACAGAACTAAAGATTTTGGGAAAAGTTGGGAGCAAATAGTTGATCAAAATGATGTTATTGGCTATACACTTTGCGTATTACAGGATCCTATTGAACCGAATCTTTACTTTTTAGGTACCAGTGATGGTTTATACGTAAGCTTTGATGAGGCCAAAAACTGGAATAAATGGACCGCTGGCTTTCCTACTACCAATATCATGGATCTAGCCATCCAACCGAGAGAACATGATTTAGTCATTGGTACCTTTGGTAGGGCCGCCTATGTGTTAGACGATATCCAACCCTTAAGGTCGATCGCTGCTCATCCTGTCTACCTCGATGATCCAGTGAAATTATTTCGAGCACCTGACGCTTACCAAGTTTCCCGACAGCAGCCTACGGGTTCCCGTTTTGGTGCCGATGGTATGTTTCATGGAGAAAACAGGTCATCTGATGCCAGAATCACTTATTACCTTCGGGTACCGGAAAGTATAACGGTATCGGATCAAAGCACAACGAATAAAAAAAAGAAATCCAAAAAAGAGCAAATACCCGAATCTATTGTGAAGAAAAAAGTGACTGCTGACTCGATTACCTTTCAAATTATGAATGGATCATCTGTAATTCGAACACTTAAACTAAAGACTCCCGAAAAATCAGGATTTCATAAATTATCATGGAGGTTAGATGAAAAAGGCATACCCTATATTTCCAGAAAAAATTCAAGAACTTCGAATGCAGAGGCCGGTGGTATCGACGTGCTGCCGGGAGATTACAAAATTAAAGTTCACTATGGCGAACATACAGATTCAAGTATGATTAAAGTCCTTTTTGATCCCAGAATTGATATCAGTCAGCAGGCATTAATCGAGAAATATGATGTCCTTAAAGCCTTAGAAAAATCAGAAATGAAAATGTATGTTGCGGTAAATCGTCTCAAAGAAGGATTGAAATTAGCCAATAAATATAAGTCAGATTTTGAAGCATTGGACAGTATCCTATATCAGCCTGAAATTAAACTTTGTGAAAATATCCAAGACAGTATAAATGTCTTGTTAGACCATTTTTTTGGTGAAGAAGATGAAAGGCAAGGCATCACGATGCGTTCAGATAAAAGTTTAATGAGTCTTTACCGCCAAGCTTTTCGCCATACTGCCAATGCGGGTCACTCGCCTGCTACTACCGAGTATGCTTTAATTTTAAAGTTTGAATATCATCTAGTTCAAGTATTAAAGAATGTAAATGGATTTTATGAAAAAGATTGGTCGGATTTTAGAACCACTGTAGAGCAATTATCTCTAAATCCTTTTAAGAATTACAAAAAAATTGAATAATTTAAAGGGCAAACTCTACTTGCAACCTGAACCTCAAAAAATCCTCTGATATAAAGTCAAGATCATGGTAGGACAAGTCTGCTTGACACTTCAGATTATGACCCGAAAAATATTTAGAAAACCCAAAAGCATATTCAGTTTCATTGTTTAAGGTAGAGGTTACTTCTGCATTAATATTTGTGAATCGGGCCGCAAATTCTACGTTATTGGCAAATACATATCCTGCTTGTAAGTTTAATCCTTGACCTAATCCAAAATCACCCTGGCTGTTTGTTGAATTTCTTATGGCATAAACTGCCTGAGAGGAAAAGCCATTCTTTTTAACTATTGCATCTACAAATAGAGTATTTAAATTATCTGTGATGTAATCTTCGGATACAGGATCAACGAGAAAACTACCTAAATTACCCCTACTCCTAAATGCATTATTGTTGTAATCTGCAGTTATGCCAATTGCCATTTTCAATGTTTTTTCTCTGGCCAAATCTGCACCATAATAGTCTCCCTTACCTGCAAATTCTCCCATCGGCAAAAACTCTATTCTCCCTGTATACTGATATCCATTTTCATCATTGATGATCACATTTCTTCCATTACCCAACGATAATGAGAAAGCCTCTTTGACAACAAGATTTCCAATATTACTCTTGTGGTGTAATTGAAGACCTACATCTCGATCCAAATTAAATCGCGCATTGACCAAACTTCGATCTACGAACTGAAGTTTTTGAGAGGAGAATACCCGCTCTCTGTTACCTGGCAATTTAGTTTGACCAAACCAGAGCGACCAATTTGAATTTATGTGGTACTTTAGGACCGCATCCAGAATAATATTGGCCGTATTACCAAACTCTGTTTTGCTTCCTCCTTTAATATCCCGATTGGATAATGCCAATTCCACCTTATAAGAAAACTTGGGAGATAAAGCCCAGCCCTCCGCTTTTAATCGAGATCTTCTGATCATCATGGAACGATTCCAGACATCATTTTCGAGATTAAGAGACGAAGAAAATAAACTTTGAAAACGAAATCCAAGTTTCCCGTAAAATGAAGAATCCTTAGCTTGAATTTTTATCCCTTTTCCAAAGGTTTCATAAGCTATGCCTTGAGCATAACTATTTAAAGAGATGAGCGATAAAATCAAAAAAATAAGATGAGCTAATCGTTTTTCCATGTTTTCATTTTTACTACAAATTTGACCCGTGTTATGTTACCGAATTATTAACAAATCATTATTAAAATGTCATTCGATTTTTAATAATTTATCAACATGTCTAGAATAAAAAGATCAAATTAGGGATTTAACATAGTTTTTATTCATATTCATATAGCAAGTGAAAATATTTAAGCTATTAGTCTTTTAGCTCTCTAATTCTTTAAAATAAGTTTTATCGTTAAAATAATTGGATGATGAGTTAAGTTTAAGTTTTAAAAATAATTCTATAACATTATGGATAATATATTCTTACTTATGGTAGTGGCTTTGGTTTTTCTTGCCATTGCAGACTTGATCGTGGGTGTAAGTAATGACGCAGTGAATTTCTTGAATTCTGCCCTTGGTTCAAAAGCACTTTCCTTTAGAACGATCATGATCTTGGCAAGTCTAGGCATTGCATTTGGAGCCATCTTCTCGAGTGGCATGATGGAAGTAGCGCGTAAGGGAATTTTTAATCCAGGAGAATTTATGTTTGATGAAATTATGTTCATCTTCATGGCGGTCATGATTACCGATATTCTATTGTTAGATTTTTTTAATTCATTGGGCATGCCTACCTCAACGACAGTCTCCATTGTCTTTGAATTATTAGGAGCTTCCGTAGCTATGGCCTTAATCAAAATCAGTGCTGATGGAGGTGAATTTGTGGATTTAATTATCTATATCAATACCTCCAAAGCCGTTCAAATTATTTTTGGCATTCTGCTCTCGGTGGTGGTCGCCTTCTCTGTGGGAGCCCTGGTACAATGGGTCTCTCGATTACTGTTGTCCTATGACTACGAAAAAAAGGCAAAATGGGTTGGAGCTTTGTTTGGAAGTATTGCCCTTACCGCAATCACCTATTTTATCTTATTAAAAGGAATTAAGGGCACCTCGTACGCCGGACAAAGTTTTGAAGTACTTGGGGGTGAAACCATCAAAAGTTTTTTAACGAACCAAATATTTCTCATCATTATGGTAAGTTTGACTTTGTGGTATTTTCTTTCTTTGTTATTCATTAAGAAGCTTAAAATAAATATCTACAAAGTGATTATTGGTGTCGGCACATTTGCCTTAGCACTGGCATTTGCAGGAAATGATTTGGTGAATTTCATTGGTGTGCCAATCGCTGCATGGCAATCCTACGAAGCTTGGGTGATCTCGGGCGTACCTGCCCATGAATTTAGTATGCAAGTACTGGATGCCAAAGTACCCACCCCTACGCTCTTCTTATTTATTGCCGGAATCATTATGGTGTTGACCTTATGGTTTTCAAGTAAGGCCAAATTAGTAGTAAAAACCTCAATTGATTTATCCAATCAAGGTGAAATTAAAGAACGTTTCCAGCCCAATTGGGTATCCAGAGGGTTTGTTCGGTTTGCCATGGGGATGTCGAACGTATTATCAAAAACACTTCCTAAAACTCTTCAAAATAAAATCGAAATTCAATTTGAAAAACCGATCATCGCATTGGCAAAAGATAAAACACTAGAATTACCCGCATTCGATATGGTCCGGGCGGCTGTAAATCTGATGGTGGCAGGGGTTTTGATCTCTATAGCAACCTCATACAAATTACCCCTCTCGACCACATATGTGACCTTCATGGTTGCCATGGGATCTTCCTTAGCAGATCGAGCTTGGGGTCGTGAAAGCGCCGTCTACAGAGTAGCCGGAGTATTAAATGTCATAGGTGGTTGGTTTTTTACAGCGCTCGTTGCTTTTTCAGCTGCGGGTGTGATTGCATATTTAATCCATTTAGGAGGTCCTACGGCCATTGCTGTTTTACTCTTTATTGTACTCTTAAATTTTAGTTCAAATTATATTTCTCGCGTAAAAAAGTCTAAAGAAATCAGTGCAGAAGACCGATTGAAAAAAGCGGAAAGTAGTTCGGTTCAAGGTGTCATTACCGAAAGCGTAGCAAATATCGCCAATGTAGTCAAGCGAGGTAATCGAATCTATACCAATGTCATGCATGGTCTCGCTGAACATGATTTAGAATTGCTCAAGAAAAATAAAAAGCAAATTGTCAAACTTTCTGCCGAAGTAGATGAGTTGAGTGATAATGTGTTTTACTTCATTAAAAATTTGGACGAATCAAGTTTAAGTGCAAGCAACTTCTATCTCAACGTATTAGGATATCTCAAAGATATGACTCAATCACTTGAATATATCTCTAAAGTCAGCCATAAGCATGTTAACAATAATCATAAAAAATTAACCCCTACGCAAACTAAAGAACTTAAAGATTTGGATGACCGTTTTGAAACTTTCTTCATTAATATAATCAATGCCTTTAGGACAGAATCATTTGAAGAAATTGGTGTCATTTTAAATAGAAAAACTGAATTGATCAATTCAGTTTCCGACAAAATCAATAAGCAAATTGAACGAACTAGAGCAGATGAATCTAGTCCAAAAAATACAACATTATATTTTAGCTTGTTAATAGAAACCAAAGATTTATTGAATGCAACCATGAGCATATTAGATGAATATTATAATTCATATGACAAATCAGGTTTACCTTCTCATATGACCAAAAAAGATAAGCCTAATTGATTAAAAAAAATAGGTCCAAAAAAAGGGGTTTTTTTCGTCTTCTTAATTATAGGTTGTTCATATGAACGCCTGATGTAATAGATAGTTAAAGAATTTTCGCTGTTCTTGATATACACCCTAACTACAACAAAAGTTTGATCGTTTTATTTTAACATAAAATGGTCAAATTTGACTCTTGTCTCTAATTATCGAAATCATCAATTCCCAACGTATTCCAAAATCAATCTTCCTTAAAATAGAGAGGGGTTAAGTAATTAACTAATTTTGTTTTAATTGTAAAATCCTGCTCATTTCATCCCCCTTTTACGTAATTTAGTGAACTAAACTTTGATTCTGTTGAAACTAAAAGTTGATGCGTTTTTATTGATAGGTCTGATTTTTTTGACGCTCGTTGTTCTTTATTTTTTGATAATAACACCTGAGGTCTCTTATTATCAAACGTCACACTTAGAGTTCAATGGTCTGATGATCTCAGGTAAAACTGCGAATGATCATTCTTCTTATAGCTTTATTTTCGGTTTTGGAATGATCTGGGTCTATTTAGGAAGTCTTTTGTTGTCAACCAGACATCTAATTAAACAAAAGCGTAAGAACATTCAAATCGTAATGACCTGCTTTTGTTTGCTCTATTTATGCCTACTTGGATTATTGATTTTTTCAAAGGATCTCAACCTTCAATCTTTTTATTTTGGATTCCCAATATCAACCGCAGTGATGCTTTATTTAATTGGATTTTTCCCTTTATCCCTATCATACATCTATATCCGTTATTTTGAAACTCTTATAATAACTGAGGCGTCTTTCAAAAGTTTTCAAAATTTCACAAAGTCTCAAGACAAATAATTTGGAAGCATTTAGAAATCCCATCATTCTCGCCTTTGTAGCCGCTTATATGCTTTTAACTGTTTTCGTTGGTATTTGGGCCCTTCGAAAAACCAAATCTACTCAGGATTTCTTTATGGCTGGAAGAGACTTGGGCATCATGGTTACTGGATTTGCTGTTTTTTCAAGTCTCTTGAGCGGCTTTGGATTTGTGGGGGGACCTGCCCTAGTATACAAAATGGGAATGAGTTCAGTATGGATGTTTGTATGTGTGATCATGGGATTTAATTTATCCTTTTTTTTACTTGCAAAACGGTTACGTTTGTTTGCTGAAATTCGTAATTCCATCTCTCTGCCCGATGTAGTTAGATTGAGATATGACAATGCGTTTACTCAAGGGCTCATGGCTTTAGCTATCATTTTAGGTGTATTAGGTTATTTAGCCACGCAGATATTAGCAATGTCCATCGTGCTGCAAGAAATATTAAATGCTTCTGACCTCATTGAATACATAAGTATCGGTTACTGCATGCTCATTTCATGTTCTATTTTAGTTTTTTATAGTATTACGGGAGGTATTGTTGCCTCAGTTTATACTGATCTGGTTCAAGGCGCCATTATGATATTTGGTGCCATCTTAATTTTTTTTAGTGTCCTCAATTTGTTTGAAGGGGGCTTTCAAGAAATCAGCCAAATCATAGGTCAGGACGATGCTGGAGCGATTGGACCTTGGGGTACTTTAGGTGCCATGGGTTCCTTATCGTGGCTATTTGTTTTCATGATGGGCGGAGCAGGCCAACCACATGTGATTACTAAGATGATGATGTACAAAAACATCTCAGACGCAAAATATATTTTACCTACTTCGATTATTGGCTATTTTTTTTCTGCTCTTTTATGGTTATCGATTGGTTTAGCCATGAGAGCGCTGGTAATCAGTGGGATGCACTCGGAATTATCAAATGCAGATATGGCGGCTTCAGTATATTTACAATATTATACCAATCCAATATTGGCAGGGCTTGTTTTCGCGGGTCTTTTCGCAGCGATCATGTCTACTGCAGATGCCTTTCTAAATATTGGTACGGCGGCCATTATGCATGATCTTCCTAATGCCATTGGCATTAAAATTAAAAATGATCTTTTTTGGGCACGTGTAGTTACTTTCATGTTAACCCTAATTGCGGCCCTATTTGCCCGTTATTCAGGAGATTTAGTAGCTATTTTAGGGGCTTTTGGTTGGGGGACTTTTGCTGCAGCCATTGTACCTGTAGTAGTCATTGGATTTAATTGGAAACGTGCCACACCTTTAGCCGCTAATGTATGCATTATAAGTAGTCTATTGATCAATTTTAGTGTGAAAATAATAGATATTAAGGTTCCCTATGCAATTGACATAGGTGCTATATCACTCATTATTTCCATGCTTTTATTTGTAAGCATCTCGCTTCTGTCTAAAAAGCCTGTTGTCAACAAGTACGTTGAGGCAGCTATGGACTTATAAAAGCTGACTTTTAGGATTTTATTACCTCTGAAGTAGAAAATTTTATAATTTCAATATATTCATGATAACCCTTTTCTGTCATTAAAGGTATGGCATTACTCCATAAAATATCAAGTTGAGAGGGACTATCTCGAAAGGTATCCGCTGTCATTAAACTATAGGTCTTCCAAAAGACACTGATCATCCATATGGTACGAATGAAATAAGCATAATTGATTTTTTCATTTTCAGGGTTCAATCTCCCTGTTTTTATATAATAATTAATTAATAGTTTTGCGTCTCGAAATCTTTTCCGCGTAATGATACGATAACTCTTTGTGATTTCGGGGAAAGTTTTGAATATGTATTGTAGGTTATTATAGTAGAAATGGTATTTCGCCTGAATCTGACTATAACTTTTGAAAATTTCCTCAAAATGATACAGCGTAATATAGCCGCTTGGCATAATGTCTATGGAAGTCTCCTGGATTAACTGATGTTGAATGGCTTTCAATAAATCTGTCTTTTTTGTAAAATAATAAGTGAGATTTCCAGGACTAATTGATAAGCTATCGGCAATTTGTTTAATACTCACATCATGAAACCCTTTTTCATTGAATAGCTTAAGTGCCCGATCTATTATTTCTTGTCTCCTTTTGCTCATTCCTACAAAGAAATTAAATAAAAATTAAAGACATAAAATTTTTTGAAAAGATATAGTTTTTTACGCGTTTTTAGCCAAAAGTCCATGCATGTCCTTTAAATTAGTGGTATTATATGTTATTTAAACCATGAGATTAAGCTCATTATCGAGAAAATTAAAATTGAAACCTTCAGAATTAGAGCTCTTTTATGAAAATAAAGGAATCGAATTACTGGCCTCTAGCAATTCTAAACTTAGTGACGAGCAAATAAAGATTGCTCTGGAATATTACGATTTGCAAGAAGAGGAAGAAGTTGTCATTGATAATTCTGCTCACCTAGATCAGTCAAGTGATCACGAGCTTATTATTTCTCAAGATCTGGAAATAAAATCGAATGCAGAGGATACCGTGGCCTTCGATATCGAAGAGACCAAATTAGAAGGTGTTGAAATAATTGAGGTAAAAGAAAAACTAAAACCCTTCAATGACGATGACTTAAGTAGTGATAAAGAAATAGTAAAAACATCAGATACTGATGTTACAATAAAGAAAACTGATGAGAATATTGAGGTCATCAAGGCCCCAGTAATCAAACTTAAAGGACTTACGGTTAAGGGTAAAATTGAGTTGACTCCCGGAAAAGTAAAAGAGAAATCATCTAATGTAGCAAAAAAAATATCTCCCAACTCTCATAACTCCAAAACGAAAAAAATTACTTCTAATTCATTTAATCCATTAGATGAAGCTCGAAAAAAGAAGGCAGAAAAAGAGCGTGAACTCAGAAAAAAAAGAGCAGATCAACTGAAAAAAGAAAAAAGAGCGCGGTACTTAAAAGAACACCCCCCGCGTAAGGAGCCGGTAAAAAAGAAATTAAACAAAAAAGCCAAAAAAAAATCTACGGTTCATATGAGTACACCTGCGCCAACTAATATCCCAAGTCAATCAGCAGTCATCCCTCAAAAGGAATCTAATTTATTTCAGCGTATTTGGCAATGGTTGAACACTTACTGATTGTTTCAATAATTCTCTTATCAATTGTATTTTCCTCCTTAAGCGTAGTAATCCTATCACTTGCTAAATAGATCACACAGGCTGCATCTTTTTTTTTATTATACGCTGCCTGCATCACACTATTGATTATATTTGAAATGTTATGCATGCAGCATATAATTTAACTACCCAATAGAAATGGAAAAGATATTAGAAAAGAACATTGTTAAGGGCGGAGGATTTTTATTCAACCATCCTCATTTTTCAGAAATATTTATCCCTGAAGAATTTAATGATGAACAAAAAATGATAGCTAAGGCCACACAAGATTTTATTGACAAAGAAGTATTTCCATTTGTTGAAAGAATAGATGCCTTAGAGGAAGGATTTATGTCTTCAATCATGACCAAAGCGGGAGATTTGGGTCTTTTAGGAGTATGTATTCCTGAACAATATGGTGGTTTAGGTATGAGTTTTAATACGGGTATGTTAATTGCTGATATCGTCGCATCCACTGGATCATTTACTACTGCATTTGGAGCCCATACGGGAATCGGAACTTTACCTATTTTATATTACGGTGATGACGCTCAAAAGGAAAAATATTTGCCCAATCTCTCATCTGGTAAATGGAAAGCTTGTTATTGTCTCACGGAACCTGATTCGGGATCTGATGCAAATGCTGCAAAAACAAAAGCTGTGTTGTCTGAGGACAAGCAGCATTATTTTATATCTGGTCAAAAAATGTGGATTTCAAATGCTGGATTTGCTGATTTATTTATCGTTTTTGCTAAAATTGAACACGATAAGAATCTTACCGCATTTATAGTAGAAAAATCCTTTGGAGGAATCACCATGAATGATGAAGAACGAAAAATGGGAATAAAAGGGTCTTCTACCCGTCAGGTATTTTTTAACGAGACAAAAGTGCCTGTTGAAAATATGCTTTCAAATCGTCAAAACGGCTTTAAAATTGCCGTAAATATTTTAAACATAGGTAGGATTAAATTGGGCTGTGGAGTGATTAACGCTTGTAAACAAATTGCAAATCAATCAACCCAATATGCCAATGATAGAAAGCAATTTGGTGTATCCATTTCTTCATTTGGTGCTATCAAGCAAAAATTATCTCAAATGGCCGTCAAAACCTTTGGTATCGAATCCGCTTCATATCGTGCGGGTCAAAACATCGATGATCAAGTTGATGTTTTAATAGCCCAAGGACACCCAGAACATGAAGCCAAACTGCAAGGCGTTGAACAATTCGCTATTGAAGCAGCCATAATCAAAGTACATGGATCTGATGTTTTGAATGAAATCGCTGACCAAGGCGTTCAGGTATATGGAGGTATGGGATTTTCAGAAGAAGCTCCTATGGCTCGAGCTTACAGAGATGCTCGGATTGCTAAGATTTACGAGGGTACTAATGAAATAAATAGAATGCTTTTGGTAGGAATGATTATTAAAAAAATAGCTAAAGGCGAATTTAATTTAAAGGATGAACTTAATTTCTTCAACATAGGGATGATCCATAAAGATACTTTTGATGCTGCTCCGCTATCGAAGGAATACAAGGCGATTAAAAATCTCAAAAAAGCCACCTTAATGATAATAAGCAAAGCGCTCGAAACTTATGGCGCCAAAATCAATGAGGAACAGGAGGTACTCATAAATATTTCAGAGATGATTATTGAAACTTACGTGGCCGAATCTACTTTACTCAGAACCTTAAAGTTGATTGATCAATCTGTAGAAAATTCAGCCAATTTGTTCATAAATCTTACCAAACTATACCTATTTGATGCGGTCAGAAAGTCAAAAAATGCAGGTTATGAAGCCTTGGCTTGCATGATAGATGATGAGGCTCATTTGGATTCATTATTGAAAGTCATGGATCGATTAACCAACTATAATCATTTGAATACAAGTAGACTTTCTCGGGATATTACAGATGAGATGATTCTGCAAAATAAATTTCCTTACACACTATATTCTTAATTGAGCAAAAGGTATTTTTCATCTGTTCATAAATTACTCAACTAAATATTTTTAAATGGAGTAAAGCCCCTACTTTTGTGGAATACTTGTATATATGGAAGCATTCAAAACATTAACGACAAAAGAAAAAGCCCTAAAACTTAATTTAAATACTGAAATATATGGAACCATTGCAGAAATAGGTGGTGGTCAAGAGGTAGCTAGTCATTTTTTCAAGGCAGGTGCTGCCTCAGGTACCATCGCCAAGACCATGTCAGCTTATGATATGACTTTTAGTGATGCCATTTATGGGAAATCTAAAAAATATGTTTGTGAAGACAAACTCGATAAAATGCTCAGTAGAGAATACAATCTCTTGGCTGAGCGTTTGACGGAACGAGCCCCTCACTCGAATTTTTTTGCCTTCGCAAATACAGTTGAAACTTTAAACTTTGGCAAGACTAATGATGGTCATGGCTGGATTGGATTACGCTTCCAAAAGCAACCCTTAGCCCCTCCTAATAATTGTATTATTCATGTTCAGTTACTAGATAAAGATACCCAGTGGCAACAACTGCTGCTAGGTATGCTGGGTGTGAATTTAATTCATGCATGCTTTAGTTATGACAATCCTGAAAAAATTATTTTGGCTTTGGCAGATAATTTAGACCAAGATCGCTTTCAGATAGATATGTTCTCCATCATAGGCCCTGATTTTGAACAAATTGACAATAGACTAATGAGTTTACTTCTGGTTAAAAATGGCCTCTCTCAGTCTGCTATGTTTGGACCTAAAGGAAACGTACTTCAGGCTTCTGAAGCTTTATATAAGAAAAATGTTTTGGTCCTAAGAGGCAGATTTAGACCCGTGACCAATGTCAACGTAGATATGATGATTAATGGCTTAAAAGTCATTAAGGAAGAATCAGAAATGGAAACAACACATCTTCTGGCCCTAACTGAATTGACACTACATGATTTGACTTTGGCAGGTGAAATTGATGAGGCTGATTATTTAGATCGTGTGGATTTATTATGTGTCTTAGGGCAAACCGTTTTGATATCAAATTATCGTGAACATTATAAGCTGGCTTCTTATTTATCTAATATCACTCAACGTATGAAGTTGCGAATTATTTGTGGCTTAGGCAATCTTGAAGGCATTTTTGATGAATCCTATTATGAGAATTTAAAAGGGGGTATCATTGAATCCTTTG
>Ga0206127_1003477_pt1 | contig 14563 bp, 10 predicted proteins | sample Helgoland_Spring_6_FD_148646 | JGI IMG/M metagenome (GOLD analysis project Ga0206127, IMG submission 148646) | Pelagic subsurface seawater microbial communities from Kabeltonne, Helgoland, North Sea - Helgoland_Spring_Bloom_20160419_1 | ecosystem: Environmental > Aquatic > Marine > Epipelagic ...
TATGCGTACATCAAGAAGCAAGTGCCTCGCTGGAGGATCGATCCAATTCGGCCAAGCCCTCTGAAACTACGTGAAGTGACGGCAATCAATCGAGCCGTGCGTGCAGTACATTATCGTGGCATGCAGATTTACGACAACTCGGATGACAGATCAGAATAAAAGTTTGGTCGCGAGGTCACCGAATATCTTGATATCGAAAGCTATGCTCGTCGGCAGATTGAACAAAGAGCTCGCAAACTTTTTGAAATTCCTCGCAAAGTTGGAGGATTTCGGCCCTTAGCTGACCTTGACGTCCACCTCAACATGCTGCAGGTGCGGCCCGTTAAACTCGAAACTCGTGCACCCAGCAGCATGAACGTCGGCCTGTGAACTTTTTTGCTGTCGATCATGCTGAAACTAGCAACGGCTCTTTAGTTTACTGGTTGGTTTCCCAATTGCTAACTTACGCGACCTGCGACATTGATTGGCTCTCAATAAACCTAGTGGATTTTTTCGAGGGGCGAATTCTAGATGGATGGCTACACCATGGCTTAACGGACAGGTAACAATTTGTTGCCTGTCCGTTGGTTGCGGCTTTCTAATAAAAACAGTCGAATATACGTACCTACACGCCCTAATAGAGCCTAATTGGAATTTTAAGGCATAATAATGTTTAGAGTGGTTGAACCTATCGCCGTTAGGTATAGTGTATTGACAGAAACAAATGACCCAGAACCCAAAATCATATGATCCCGCAATTTCCAGTATTGACCAATACCTGATAGGCGAAGGCACCCACAAGCAGCTTTGGCGTGTATTAGGTGCGAACACGAAAATACATCAAGGTACTGAGGGTGTGCACTTTGCGGTTTGGGCCCCTAACGCCAAACTAGTCAGTGTGGTCGGAGATTTTAACGATTGGGATGGTGGGCGAAATTCCATGTGCCCGACTGGTGGCACCGGTGTATGGGAAATTTTTGTTCCAGATTTGCATGAAGGTGCGCTTTACAAGTTTCGGGTCACAGGTGCTGATAGCATAGTGCGTGACAAGGCCGATCCGGTGGGGTTCGGGTCCCAGCACCCTCCAGAAAAAGCATCGATCGTGCGTAACATCGACAGCTACGACTGGCAGGACAGCGCATGGATGGAAACTCGTGCGGCCCACAATGATCGAGGTCAGCCAATATCGATTTACGAAGTTCACCTGGGATCGTGGCGTCGTCGGTACGACGACAATGGCAGACCGCTGTCTTATGTTGAGTTGGCCCGTGATCTGGTTGGATACGTCAAACACATGGGGTTCACCCATATTGAGCTGTTGCCAATCACCGAATACCCATTCGACGGATCATGGGGGTATCAACCTGTTGGGATGTATGCACCGACGATCCGCTTTGGCCTGCCAAATGAATTCCGTGCTTTCGTTGAAGCCGCGCATAACGCAAGCATTGGTGTTTTACTGGACTGGGTTCCAGGGCATTTCCCAACAGACCCGCACGGCTTGGAACGATTTGATGGAACGGCCCTGTACGAACACGCTGACCCACGCGAAGGGTTTCATCAAGATTGGAATACCCTAATCCCAAACTATGGTCGGCGTGAGGTCAAAAATTATTACGTCGCAAACGCACTGTACTGGTTGGAAGAATACCGTTTGGACGGGCTGCGCGTGGATGCGGTTGCGTCCATGTTATACCGTGATTATTCGCGCGTCGACGGCGAGTGGATGCCCAACAAGGACGGCGGCCGCGAAAATTATGAAGCGATCGAATTCCTGCAAGACCTGAACGTCGCGGTCTATGGCGCAGACGCGTCAGTGATGACCATTGCTGAAGAAAGCACTTCGTTTCCGGGGGTTTCACAACCTGTTCACAGTGGTGGTCTTGGGTTTGGGTACAAATGGAATATGGGCTGGATGAATGACACATTGCGTTACATGGAACGCGATCCGATCTATCGCCATCACGACCATCATTTGATGACGTTCCCTATCGATTGGGCCTTTACTGAAAATTTCATCCTGCCGATCAGCCATGACGAAGTGGTGCATGGTAAAGGGTCGATGATAGATAAGATGCCAGGAACAGATTGGGAGAAATTTGCTAATCTTCGGGCTTACTACGCGTTCATGTGGACCCAACCTGGTAAAAAGCTGCTATTCATGGGGTGTGAATTCGCTCAACCCGAAGAATGGAACCACGACGCCGACCTCAACTGGGAAGCAGCAGAACAACCTGCCAACAAGGGGATTCAAACGCTGGTTCGTGATCTAAATGAACTGTACCGAAACACACCCGCGTTGCATGAAAAGGATTGCGAAACAGGCGGGTTCGAATGGGTGTGCAATGATCCCGTACAGTCAGTCACGGCCTACCTTCGCAAAGGCACGGATGAAGCGCAAAGTGTATTGGTTGTCTGCAACTTTACACCAGTTGAAAGACTAAACTTTCAAATAGGTATTCCGACCGCGGGACGGTGGAAAGAAGCCCTAAATACTGACGCAGCCATTTATGGCGGGGACAATCGTGGCAATTTGGGTGGGAGGGTAACTACCAAGAGCGCCGCACACGGGCATATGCAGTCCTTGTCCCTAACGCTACCACCGCTGTCAGTTATCGTTCTGAAAAGTCCATCATAATCCTCACAATCAGGAGTTTCCAATATGCGCACACAAAGAATAACCCAACGATCGATGGCGTTTGTTCTGGCAGGCGGGCGGGGCAGTCGTTTGAAGGAACTGACGGATCGCAGGGTGAAGCCAGCGGTGCCCTTTGGCGGCAAGGCACGTATCATCGATTTTGCACTGTCCAATGCTGTGAATTCAGGTATTCGAAAAATTGCTGTGGCAACCCAATACAAAGCACATAGCTTGATCCGGCATACCCAGCGCGGTTGGAGCTTTTTCCGTGCTGAACGGAATGAATTTCTAGACGTACTTCCTGCATCGCAACGTGATGGGACAGAAAATTGGTACAAAGGCACCGCCGACGCAGTTACCCAAAATATTGATATCGTAGACAGCTATAATGTAGATTACGTGGTCATTCTGGCTGGAGATCACATCTACAAAATGGACTATGAAATTATGCTGCGTCAGCACGTCGAAAGTCGTGCTGACGTGACGGTCGGGTGCCTGACCGTGCCGCGCGCAGATGCAGCCGCTTTTGGTGTTATGGCCACTGACAAAGATGGGCGAATTACCAGTTTTCTTGAAAAACCATCTGATCCGCCCGGCACACCAGAAGATCCAGATATGTCGCTGGCGTCGATGGGTATATATGTTTTTGACTGGGCCTACTTGCGTGAGTTGCTTCAAAAAGATGCTCAGGACCCGAATTCCACCAATGATTTTGGCAGCGACTTGATCCCGCAGATCGTGGAAAACGGCAAAGCCATGGCCCATCGATTTGACGAAAGCTGTGTCCGCCAAGACGGCGCACCTGCATATTGGAAAGATGTCGGTACAGTTGACGCGTTTTGGGAAGCGCATATCGACCTAACCGGCTTTACACCGGAACTTGACCTTTGGGATAAAACTTGGCCAATCTGGACCTATAACGAAGCAGTTCCCCCAGCAAAGTTCATTCACAATGAAAGTGGCAGGCGTGGTATTGCAATTTCATCCATGATAGCCGGTGGTTGCATTATTTCAGGAACCGAAGTGCGAAATTCAGTTTTGTTCACGAACGTTCACACGAACTCCTATGCGGTGTTGGATCATGCGGTGGTCCTGCCAGAAGTGGTGGTGAACAGATCAGCTATTTTACGCAACGTTGTGGTGGATCGCGGCGTAGTTATCCCACAAGGACTGGTTGTTGGAGAAGACCGGGGTGAAGATGAAAAATGGTTCCGTGTTACAGATCGGGGTGTCACCTTAATCACCCAAGATATGTTGGACAAAAGGGCTGACTCACAGTGACGAATGTTCTTTTCATTGTGTCCGAATGCGCACCGCTGGTAAAGACAGGTGGATTGGCTGATGTCGCGGGAGCATTGCCCAAGGCATTGGCAGACCACGGTGTACATGTACGCGTTCTTTTGCCCGGGTACCGTACAGTTCTGGCACAAGTCCAAACGTCGAAAGTTGTGGCTGAACACTCTGATTTGTTTGGTGGCCCGGCAAAGATTCTGGCTGTCAAAATAGCAGATCTGGATCTACTTATCCTTGATGCGCCACACCTATATAATCGTGATGGAGCGATTTACGGGGATGCGACGGGGTCTGATTGGTCAGACAATCCTGAACGGTTTGCGGCCCTGTGTAAGGTTGGGGCATCGATCGCAGCAGATGGAATTGATGGCTGGCGACCTGATGTGGTGCACGGTCACGATTGGCAAGCTGGGCTAACGCCAGAATATATGCGCGGCACCAACACAACTGTACCTTTTGTGTTTACGATCCATAACATCGCGTTTCATGGAAATGCACCGGCTGAGAAATTAGCAACCCTGGGCCTTGATCCGTCCCGATTTAAATCAGACAATTTTGAATTCTGGGGGCAGATTTCGGCATTAAAAGCGGGGTTGATAGGTGCGGACAGGATTAACACTGTATCACAGACTTATGCAGAAGAATTGCTGACCCCTGATTTTGGCATTGGCATGGATGGGGTGCTACGATCACGTCAGGCTGACTTATCAGGTATCGTGAACGGGATTGACCTAAGCGAATGGAACCCAGAAACGGACCGCAACATCAAACCCTTTAAGGCCCCAACCGGCAAGGCAGCGAACAAGCAAGCACTGCGCAAGACGTTCAAGCTTGGTGCGTCATCTGGACCTTTGTGTGTTTTGGTGTCCCGACTAACAGAACAAAAAGGCATCGACCTGTTGTTAGACGCGCTGCCCGTACTTTTGGATAATGGTGGGCAATTGGCACTGCTGGGATCAGGTGATCCAAAGTTAGAAGTTGCGTTGGCGAAGGCCGCGGAAAATCACAAGAACCTGTCTGTCAAGATCGGTTATGACGAAGCCCTTTCGCACCAGATGATGGCAGGCGGCGATGCGATCCTTGTCCCTTCGCGATTTGAACCGTGTGGCCTGACTCAGCTTTACGGGTTGCGCTATGGCACCGTGCCAGTCGTTGCCTTGACGGGCGGGCTTGCCGATACGGTTATCAATGCATCCCCTGCTGCCTTGGCAAGGAAGGTCGCGACTGGAATCCAATTCTTTCCGATCAACGCACAAGCATTGTCAAATGCATTTGTCCGCTTGATTGATGTATTTGCAGACAAAAAGATGTGGCGCGTGCTGCAGCGCAACGGGATGAAACAGCCTGTTGGTTGGAAAGCATCTTCGCAGGCCTACAAAGATATTTACGACACATTGACGGAAGCAAAACACTCATAATGTCCCAATTTGAAATCCGACCAGGTCAGTCCGCACCCCTTGGCGCGACGCTGGATCCTGATGGTGTAAATTTTGCAGTTTTTTCACGCCACGCAACAACCGTCACTTTGTGCCTTTTTGACGATGCAGGAACTGAGGTTCAGCGCATCTCGCTTCCAGAACGTCAGGGCCATGTTTGGCACGGATATGTTCCTGGAATGACGAAAGGTCAAAAGTACGGATTTCGAATGGACGGCCCGTTTGAACCGACCAAGGGGCACCGTTTCAATGCAAATAAACTGTTGATCGACCCATACGCAAAACAGTTGACGGGCCACCCAATATGGAACGATGCCCTGTTCACATATCAGCCAGGGCACACTGACAAAGACCTCAGCTTCAATTCGGCCGACAGCGCCCCATACATGCCACGCAGTGTGGTTGTCGACCCGTATTTTGACAGGGGAGCAGTGACTGCACCGGGCCATCCTTTGAAAAAATCAGTGATCTACGAAGCGCATGTCAAAGGTCTGACTGCCGGTCATCCGGAGACCAATAATCCTGGAACATATGCGGCGATGTCATCTGAACCGATCTTGGATCATTTGAACAAATTGGGCGTCACCGCCGTTGAATTATTACCTGTTCAGGCTTTTCTGAATGAAAAGTTTTTACTGGATCGCGGACTCACGAATTACTGGGGGTATATGACATATGGGTTTTTCGCGCCCGATCCGCGTTACATGCAAGGGTCCGATATTGCCGAATTTCAACAGATGGTACGCCGGTTTCATGCGGCCGGGATCGAAGTCATCTTGGATGTGGTTTACAATCACACCGCCGAAGGGTCAGAACTTGGTCCGACCCTGATGTTTCGGGGTTTGGACAACGCGAGCTACTATCGACTGCATGATAACCCGCGCTACTACATTGATGATTCAGGCTGTGGCAACACATTGAATTTTGAAAACCCTGCCGTCATCCGTCTTGTGATGGATAGCTTGCGGTATTGGGTTCAGGTTATGCATGTTGACGGGTTTAGGTTCGACCTGTGTTCGAGCCTTGGCCGAACAGCGCAAGGGTTTGAACGCGATGGCCCATTTTTCCGCGCGATTGGGCAAGACCCTGTCCTAAATCAGGTAAAACTGATTGCTGAACCTTGGGATATTGGACCCGGTGGATATCAGTTGGGAGCGTACCCTGCGCCATTTGCGGAATGGAATGATAAATACCGCGATGATGTTCGCGGATTTTGGCGCAATGATCCCGGTAAAATCAAACCAATGGCTGAACGATTGGTTGGATCCGCCCCGTATTTTGACCATGATGGACGCCCTGCAACATCTTCGCTCAATTTCCTGACCGCTCACGACGGTTTCACGTTGCAAGATACTGTCAGCTATAATCAGAAACACAATTTGGCCAACGGCGAAGACGGACGGGACGGACACTCCAACAACCACTCCGAAAATATGGGTGTCGAAGGACCCTCGAATGATCCTGATCTGGAAGCTGCGCGATTACAACGCAAACGTAATATGTTTGCGACACTGATGTTGTCCCAAGGCACACCAATGCTACTTGCTGGCGATGAACTTAGCAATTCGCAGAGCGGCAACAACAACGTCTACTGCCAGGACAATAAATTGGGTTGGGTGAACTGGCCTGATGAAACAGATCCGTTCTTGGAATTTTGCCAGCAAGCCATCACGTTTCGTGACGAACATCCGTTGTTGCGACAGACAAGGTTCCTTCATTCTCGGCAACGCAAATATGATGGGGAATCTGATCTTTTTTGGCGTCGCGCAGACGGAAAACCAATGAAACAGACAGATTGGGATGATCCGAATGCGGGGATGCTTGTTGCTGAATTGCGAACCGCCGCTGGATCCCCATCTTATGTACATCGCCAACGGGCACTGTTGGTTATTTTGAACCGAGGGGATGCCGTTGACATAACGGTTCCAAGCCTGCCGATTGGTGAACATTGGGTCCGAAGTTTCGACACTGGTGCTGTGGATGCGACAAAGCCAATTTCAGGTACACTGATCAAAGCAAACAGTGTTGTCGTTTTTTCAAAGGAACGCATCAAAACAGATGTATAATAAAGGGAGTATGAAACATGCCAACGCAAATCGTTAGGACGACCCCTATTGAAGGTCAAAAACCGGGTACGAGCGGTTTACGCAAACAGACCGCAGTGTTTCGGCGACCACACTTTCTAGAAAATTATGTGCAAGCGATCTTTGATGGGATCGGTGGGATCGAAGGGAAAACACTGATAGTTGGCGGGGACGGCCGGTTTTACAACGATCAAGCTATCCAGATTATTCTACGCATGGCGGCGGCAAATGGAGCCACAAAATGTATTGTGGGACAGGGGGGGATATTATCAACCCCTGCTGCATCGCATCTGATCCGCTTGCGCAAGGCGGATGGTGGATTGATCCTGTCGGCAAGTCACAACCCTGGTGGGCCTGATGCAGACTTTGGATTGAAGTATAATGGCCGCAATGGTGGACCCGCATCTGAGCGGATCACAGACGAGATTTTTCAACGCACCGCGACCTTGGATTTCTTTAAGATAGCGGCCTGCGACGATATAGATTTGACTGAAATCGGAATCCAATCTGTCGAAAGTATGGAGGTCGAAATCGTTGACCCAGTTGCAGACTACGCCACTTTGATGCGATCAATTGTGAACTTTGACAAAATACACAACTTGTTCGCTAACGGGTTCACCATGTGTTTTGATGCAATGCACGCCGTAACAGGCCCCTACGCACATGCCATTCTGGAGGACATGTTGGGGGCTGCCAAAGGCACTGTTATCAACGGCATCCCAAGCGAGGATTTTGGCAAGGGACACCCTGACCCGAACCCGATTTGGGCCAAGCAATTGATGGACAAAATGTATGGCACAGATGCTCCAGATTTTGGGGCCGCATCTGATGGGGACGGCGACCGCAACATGATCGTTGGCCGCGGCGCTTATATAACGCCGTCTGATAGTTTGGCACTACTGACAGCCAAGGCACATTTGGCCCCAGCATACCGGGGTGGCTTGGCAGGGGTCGCGCGATCCATGCCAACATCGCGTGCCGTGGATCGCGTCGCCGATAGTTTGGGGATTGCATGTTATGAAACTCCAACTGGTTGGAAATTTTTCGGCAACCTTTTGGATGCAGGCAAAGTCACACTGTGTGGCGAAGAAAGCGCAGGAACAGGATCAGATCATGTCCGCGAAAAAGACGGACTGTGGGCGGTGCTTTTGTGGTTGAACATTCTGGCAGAAACCAAAATGTCAGTAACCGATTTGATGAATGATCTTTGGGCTACCCACGGTCGGTGTTACTACTCACGATTAGACTACGAAGCGGTCGAAAGTGACAAAGCAACCCAAATGATTAACGGTTTACAGGCTAAATTGGGTGACTTGGTCGGTCAAAAAATCGGTACATTGGACATAGAGACCGCAGATGAATTTAGCTATCTTGATCCTGTTGACGGATCCACGTCAGCAAACCAAGGGTTACGCATTTCATTTGTCGGTGGCGCGCGGGTCGTGTTTCGATTGTCAGGCACTGGCACCCAAGGTGCAACAATCAGGATCTATCTGGAACAGCTGGAAATCAACCCTAATCGACTACAGCAGGACGTAATGTCCGTGCTACAACCCGTACGGGATGCGGCGCTTATCCTATCTGATTTGGTGGCAATCACTGGGCGTACGGCCCCGGATGTGATCACCTGATCTGAATCACGCGACCATCGCTGTGGGACAAATACGCAAACCCATTACCATCTAAATTTAGGGCATCACCTACAACGGCTGCGCCCGATCCACAGGCTATTTCAGCAACGGCAGACAACGGAACAATTTGCGAGTCTTTAGACAAGTTGAAAATAAACGTCATACATTGCCCGTTATGTATGCGCATGAATGCCAACAACGGTTCAGGCAGCGAAATGAATGTCGTTTTACCACGAGACAAAACATCACTATTTTTACGCAACGCAATCATAAATTTATAAAACGGCAAGATCCCATCATCGGTTTGTAGGTCTACCGCATGTGCGGCCTGTGGCGGTTTTACAGGCAACCATGGTTTGGCGTCGGAAAACCCTGCGTTGGGTGTATCGCCTTCCCATGTCATAGGGGTACGACATCCATCGCGCCCTTTGATTGCAGGCCAATACCGAATTGCGGGGGGATCCGTCAGTTCTTCGAACACCAGCTCGGTTTCGGTTTGCCCCAATTCTTCGCCTTGATAGATACCTATTGTGCCTTCAAATGACATCAGCATCGCACAGGCCAATCGTGCAATCGCATCGTCGGATACCGCGTGATCGCCCCATCGAGTGACCTGACGCGGAACATCGTGATTGCTGAATGACCAATAAGGGTGACCGTCTGGTGCACCTGATTGAAATCCTTCGATACAATTGCGAAAATGCTCTGCATTGAAATCGGGGCCCAACATGGCAAAGCTATAGGACATGTGCAAACGTTCAGTGCCCGCTGTGTATTCACCCATAATTTCAATCGAACGCCGACCCATTTCACCAACTTCACCGACCATCATAATGTCATCATACTGATCTGTAAGCGCACGCAAGCGTTCCAAAAACACCAAGTTTTCAGGCCGTGTCTTGTTGTAAATGTTGTTTTGCATCCCATACAAATCAGTCGCCATAACCTGCGGGGTGGCCTGTGCGGGTGGGTTTGATCGCAATTGTTGATCGTGGAAATAGTAATTTACCGTATCCAAACGGAAACCGTCCAAACCACGATCCAGCCAAAACTTACACGTATCCAGAATCGCATCAACGACATCTGGATTGTGAAAATTCAAATCAGGCTGCGACGCAAGAAAGTTATGGAGGTAATATTGCCCTCGTCCTGGATCAAATTCCCAAGCGGGACCGCCGAAATGGCTATGCCAGTTTGTTGGCGGCGATCCATCAGGTTTTGGATCAGCCCAGACATACCAATCGGCTTTGTCATTATCACGGCTCAGGCGGGATTGTTTGAACCATGCGTGTTGATCTGACGTGTGCGACAACACTTGGTCGACAATGACTTTCAGCCCTCGCGCATGCGCGCCCGCGATCAAATCATCAAATGCAGCCATATCGCCAAATAATGGATCAACAGAGGTGTAGTCAGATACATCATACCCCATGTCAGCCTGTGGCGATGTGCAAATTGGAGACAGCCAGATGCAATCGACTCCCAATTCAGCAATATGATCCAATCTTTGTGTGATCCCAGCCAGATCACCAACACCATTTCCGGTGCTATCCTGAAAAGAACGGGGATACACCTGATAGATTACGGCGCTTCGCCACCATTCTTGCATTAGTTTGCTCCTAACTTCGTTTTTCCTGTCCTAGTTTTTAATACTAAAGGCGTAAACGGAACAAAATTACAGGCGCGGAAAAGACGGCATCATTGTCACAGACAGAGGTGGTCCTAGTTTTTCGACCAGTTTGCAGCCTTGTTAAGGTAGATCAAGGTTTCGTGTCAGGCTGCTAATCTCATTGGTTCTATTTTGTTGTCATAGGCCTCGTCAGGGGTCAAGATGCCGTGGGTCGAATGCGGCCGTTCAACATTGTAGTAAGCTATCCATTTATCGATACCCGCCTTGGTCTCTGAGCCTTTCTCAAAGGCGTGCAGATAGATGCATTCGTACTTGAGGGATCGCCAGAGCCGCTCAATCATGCGGTTGTCGATCCAACGGCCCTTACCGTCCATGCTGATCTTGACCTTCGCATCGCTCAGCACATCGATCCAATCACCACTGGTGAACTGGCTGCCCTGATCCGTGTTGAAGATCTCCGGCGTACCGTGTTTGGCTAGGGCGTCCTTCAGCGCATCGACGCAGAACGCGGCGTCCATGCTGTTGGAAAGCCGCCACGCCAGAACCTTACGACTGTACCAATCCATAATCGCCACGAGGTAAAGGAACCCACGCCGCATCGGTATATAGGTGATATCAGCACACCAAACTTGGTTGGATCGGTCGATCACCACATTCCTCAGCAGATAGGGCCAGATCTTGTGCTGTGGGTGCTTCTTGCTGGTATTGGGTTCCTGATAAATTGGAACCAACCTCATAAGCCGCATCAGACGGCGCACGCGATGGTGGCCACATTTGTGGCCATTTCGCTTCATGTACCGCGCCATTTGCCGCGAGCCATACCACGGCGTTTCCAGGAACTGCTTGTTGATGATCCCCATGAACCGCAGGTTCTGCGCACTCTCGCCCTTCGGCTGGTAGTACAGGTTCGACCGTGCCAGCGTCAGCAGCGCACATTGACGCCGGACACTCAGCTTGTGGTCCTTGCTCACCATTTTTTGCCTCGCGTCCCCAGAAGTTGACGCGAGGCATCGGCCAAAAAATCCCGTTCCACAACAAGCTGCCCAATCTTCGAATGCAACTTCCCAATCTCTGCCGTATTCATCTCGGGCACGCCATCGCCGCCTCGCCGTTTGAATGCTGATGTCATGTTGTCCAGGGCTGCACGCTTCCACGTGCTGATCTGGCCCGAATGTACGCCGTACTTCTTGGACAGTTCAGCCAGCGTCAGCTCTTCGCGGATCGCAGCAAGCGCAACACGCGCCATAAACTCAGGTAAATGGTTCTTTCGCTTCGTCATGTCAGATCGTCTTTCTAATCAGTCGATCTACCTCAACAAATGGTCCGAAATCCCGCGACCACCTCTGACTGTATTCTAGAAAAAAGCTTTGGAGGCAACACCACCATCTTTAACATTGTTTATATAATCCGCTTGTTAATGTCTTCTGCTTGAAAATTGTCCCATAAGATAACTGCGTTTGCTAACGAGCAATAGTTGATTGGCTCGACTGAGCATCAAATTTCAACTTCCCGAAAATAAACCTTCGTTGTGAGACACAGATTGAATAGAGCACGAAGTCGCGATGGGGACCGTGCGTAGAATTCGTGAGTTAGCTCTCCTAGTTAACGTTTGCGTTCGCGAAATTTCCTTTGAACCCGCGCAAGCAGCGAAGGTCCGCAATCCGCCACTTTTGATCGATGGACAAAAGACGAAGCAGCCTCCAATTTGCTGGAGATCAAATCCAACACTCGACGTCAGGAAATACGTGCCAGCCCCCCTCCCATTAAGACCAGTACCAATGCTGCGCGAGACGGTACCATCGTTTCTTTCCCGCATCGCCACGATGAATGGTGGGGACTGCACGGGTTTTACCTCGGATATGGGGTTTTCGATCAAAAGAGCAATTCATCTTGATGATTCCGCTTTAAGGCAGCTCGCAAATTGCGGCGATTTGAGCCCGGATCAACTGGAGGACCTCATTTCTTGGACAGGACAACAGATTGGAGATGTCCGGACTACTTTTCGCGACGAAGTTTTTGTAACACGTGCGATCGTGAACCCCGTGGTCCGAGGGTGCCCCATCTGCCTTCGTGAGGATGCTTAGAACGATACTGGCAAACCTTTGCAGCATATGGTGATGCGAGGGCACTGGCAGTTACGAGAAGTAAGCGTCTGCCTTGTCCACAGCCATCTTCTGGTTCCTTTGTGGGAGAAACCCAACCGAATAGCTCGGTATGATTATTCAGAACGGTTCCCTGAGGTCCTTCCAAAACTCATGAACGGCGACTTTGACCAACCAGCGGTCATGCCATCACCGTATGATCATTGGATCGATGAACGCTTGGCGACAGGCCAAGATAAGACTTGGCTTGCCCAACACTCATTGTACGCAGCGACAACATTATGTCGGTTGCTGGGTACGGAATTGCTTCGATTAGATCCGCCCACTTTGCTGGACGCCATTGCGCAACGACGATCGGCACAGGCCATAGGCTTCGACGTTGCCCGACAAGGCGAAGTCGCAATACGCGATGCATTGGATGCGCTGGCCGCCTTTGCAAATGGTGCTCACGATGGACCCAAGAAGGCTTTCGGCGGATTGTATTCCAGTTTGCGCAAAGACTATTTGGGCGAAGAAGCCTTTGCACCTTTTTGAGGTTTACTCAGGGATTGTATCCTTGATGTCTGGCCCGTCGCGGCCGGCGAGGATCTCCTCGGCGTAACCCAATCCGTGCGAACGTTGCATTCCATCAGTTCTGCTGCGACGGAAACGGGGATTGGCGCGTTTCTTCTCAACCAATTCCTCGTCGCGGCCGGCGCATTTGATGAAGACGATGTGAGGCCCGTTGCCCGTAAAACATTCGATGCGGCCAAGTATGCAGGCTTGCTTTCAGAAATCCCCACGCTCGTTGGCCCAATTGAAATGGAACAGGCTATAGGAGCAACCCGCTCCCAGTTCGCATCTCTGGCGGCAGATGGTGTTTTGGTTCCACGCATCGACGTTCCAACGATCAAGTCGCCATGGCGTGTTTCCGATGGATTGGCGTTGGTCGCGGAGCTAAAGAAAATGGCTGTGCCAGTCGATCCGACCGACAAGAAATGGGAAAGCATTCAACGCGCTAAGAGCCGTTCGTCGATCAATGTCGGCATCATTATTGCAGCGATCCGCGGCAGAAAAATTCAGCTCGGCCTGCGTACAGATACAACTGGATATGGCGGCCTTTGTGTTTTGAAAGTTGATGTCGATGGAATGGCCCTCAAAACCCGCTCAGTTCCCAGTCATTCACATATGACTGCAGCCGCATTTGATCGAAGTATCGGGAAACGTGGTGAGGGTTGGTTCGAAAAATTTTCTGCCGCAGGACACACACCCGCAACCAATATGCCTCATCCCAAATGGGGAGGCTTGCGAACCTATGTCTCTCAAGCCGATCAAGAAGCATTCCACGCGCGTTTCGTGACACCATCAACGCTGTCCAAAGAAATTGAAGAAGATCGCCGTGGAATTCTCTCTAAGCTCAAAGCCGCTGGGATTGCACCATTCGCGCCAAACGGCGAGGATTATGGTCGGCTCTATTTGCGAAACGAAATCAAAGGCATCTTTTAAAACAAACGGATGCAGTAGCCGTTTGGAAAATCGTCAACCATGAATGAGCGGATCTGAGACGCAAGAAATGAAAGCCCTTATTTATAAGGCTTGAGCAACCTATTGCTTTTTTTGCGCATGCTTATGCTTTTTCTGACAATGACACAAAAATAGGTTAGTGGCGGTCCCTGAAGGACTCGAACCCTCAACCTGCCCATTAGAAGTGGGCTGCTCTATCCAGTTGAGCTAAGGGACCGCTGATGCCGTTTTGTGTTATCTGCCGCGTCTTGGCCAGAGTGTTCAGCG
>Ga0206127_1003481_pt1 | contig 14553 bp, 15 predicted proteins | sample Helgoland_Spring_6_FD_148646 | JGI IMG/M metagenome (GOLD analysis project Ga0206127, IMG submission 148646) | Pelagic subsurface seawater microbial communities from Kabeltonne, Helgoland, North Sea - Helgoland_Spring_Bloom_20160419_1 | ecosystem: Environmental > Aquatic > Marine > Epipelagic ...
CGCCCAAACCCATTTCTCGTCGTCTGCCATGAACCGTGACACGCTGCATCCACTGCGCACCTCCATCTTCACGTTTGATCAACCAAAGACCGCCGCCATCCGAGTGCTTGCCAGCAGCGGCTGTCCTTATGAAGCCAGCAGACAGCTTGTTTTTTGCGCGCATTTTGTGTCCACCCAATTATCCACCCTAAGGTGCGAGATACGGATAAACAGGTCAAGACATGAATGGACACATTGTGTAGTGTTTATAGGTGGATGATCTCATGCATGGACAAATTAAAACACATAAAAACAATAGGTTGGTGCCGTGTGGGGGCACCACTTAAATCACATAAATTATTGATTATAATAGATTAAAAATCTCAAATGATCGCGACGTTACACTTGGCGTTACACTTTTGATGTGACTTAACTGCTAGCCGGTCTGATCAAGAGAGTTACCGACTAACCGGTCCTGAACCTATTGAGCCTATTGGGTCGCCCTTCGGGGGGGGTAGTAATCCCTGACACGCTCGATGGTAGGCGTTCATGACGACAGAGGTCTTGACGTCACTTGATCTTCTCGTGCTGTTTGACGATCATGATGAGACTTTCTCGCCCACATCATTCCAGAGGCCTCAGGTATGACACGCATCACAACAGCCGTATGCACCGTTCTTTCATTGCTGCTATGCCTATTTGCTCTACAATTGAGGGCCGCTAGCTTTGAATGCGATCGTGCAGCTACAGTGGTGGAACAGGCCGTATGTGACAATTTTCAGCTTAGTGTTGATGATCGTGTGATGAGCTTTCTGTATTCGCAAAGATTACAGGCTCCCACGTCAAGCAGACAGGTGGCAAGAACTCCAGATGGGGGCAGTGGCCTATCCAGTTGGTTTGCACCAGTTCGCTTGGACGAAGAGGTCTTAGACCTTATTCGGCAGGAACAAGTTGATTGGCTTCAAAACGAACGACGGAGTTGTGGGGGAGACGAAGGTTGTTTGCAAACAGCTTACTCCAAACGAATTGATCAACTCTTAGAGGTTGTAAGAGTGGAGGTGCCAAGTTCGGCCTCTGGAAACCGAATAAATTTTTATGAGGAGGGGGCTGAAAAGGAAGCGCTACGACTTTGGGCGTCAATATTTGAAAACATTGAGCGCCATAATTTGTTTCCGGATTTTCAGTCAGGAGAGGAATACTTTGCACGAAACGGTACTGCCCAACATTCACGTTCAGCCACTCAATCACCAGTTTTCTACGAAAATACCGACCAAGCATCTCAAGGTCCACTGGATTGGGGCGTGAACATTAATTACGACGCACTCACGAGCTGTATCGGCAGCTCTGGACTGTCTGACATCGATTGGTGGGGAGGGCCCATGCGGCTAGACACCTTAGCACAGCTTAACGACTGTTTGGAAATGTACTGGGTTGACCAAAACAATTTTGGATCGGGGGGAATTGTATTTCCTCGTGTGCATACTGCTTTTGCAACTGAAGCGGATCATCCATTCCGGCTAGCTTACGGGGGGTTATGCGAAGGGTTCCTCGAAACAGATTTCGTTTGCTCTGACCCTAGCCGCCGTATTCTAATTGAAACTGTCGAAACTATGGCATCATGGGCCCTGTCTGAGGGTTACATCGATGAAGCGATTTTAAGAGAACTACTATGGCCTTGGAAAGAAAATCACCTCTTCAACTCATTTGTTGATGAACCCTATCAACGCGAAGCTTTCGAGCGGGCCAGTCTTTCGATCATTAGCGATTTATCCCACATGGGGACCTTCCCAAGCGATTTGGACTACGGACGCTGCCGCTTTAATTCTGATGACGTGATGGTTTGCCCTACGCTAGATGTTGGGGCGCGGGGTACACTTCGAGTATCTGGGACTACGGATATATGTAAGATTGGAGATTTTGAGTATCAGCTTGAGCGTCGCGACGCGAGCTACAGCCTAGGCATATCAGGGCCTCCTTTCGATTATACTCTCGAATATAAAATGAACATCTCAGGGGCCGGAACTGGACCGTGCGCTTACTCTTACTTTGCCTCAGAAGGGGGGGGACAAATTTCCATCGATTTTGGCGCTGGATGTTATGAGGAGGGTGCCGAGCTTCCCAAAACTATGAGCGTAAGTATCAAAAACTATGGAGATGGACCCATTCCAGCCAGTGTTTTGGACCATCTGGCCGCGGGGGATTGTGAGTTGCAATTTACCGGTCAATTCGGGGGGCGGTTGTAATCCCTGACACGCTCAATGGTAACCGGTGTGTGTAACTTATCTTCAGCGCGTTTACGGAAATTTTGTTTCAATTGTTTTTGAATACGAACATGCTCCTCACGCGCGCGCCCGCGCGCGAGGTGACAATATCTTTATGTTGTGCATGCCGGACCTTGTCTCTGAAGTTTGAAGATATTGCGACGATTTAAGTTGTTGTGCGTAAGTCTGGGCACTCCCCTCTTAATTGGGACTGCCTTGCTAGTAGCGTTCGGCGTTAAAGCTTCACTGAGGCTCCATCCATGTAGACTAATAGTATTCGTCGCTCTAGCCACAAATCTTCTCACGCTGTTTCGCTAGTGCCATTTGCTCGTCGGTGGCGAACTCTAGATTGTATATTCGGGACACTCGCCAAAACCGCAGAACATACTGACACTGGTAAGCGTGATTTGGTGGCAACCAATCAAGTGGCCCTCTAGCGCCTTTTGAGCGGTTGGTGCTGTCATCAACAGCAATTAGGTTTATTGGATCATTCGCAAAGGCCACACGATGTTCGCGGGTCCAACTCCACGCCCCTCTCTGCCAAGCCCAAAGCAGGGGTACCAAATGGTCCACGTCAAGATCGCTAGAATCCATAAAAACAGTGTCAGTATAGGGATCAATCCAACGACCACGCAGAACCCGACATCCATTATCTGAATATAACAACGCTCCAGTAGACAACGCGGCCAGCAACTCATGCCGCGTGTTCAGGCAATCTCTATCACTGTTTATCCAGCGCCCGAACTCTCCTCTATCATATGCTGGAATACTGGATTGCTCTGCAGAGGACGATTGGACTAACGCTACGATGCATAGCGTAACGAGTAATTTTGGGAGCATATAGGTTTTGATCCTAAATGTAGCAGTGTATCGGTTGCAATTGTCGTCGTAACACTAGTCATGCGCTCGTCAAGCTACGAACAAGGGCGGACCGCTGCAAGCACGCGCTCCAACGCCGTCCAAGCGCATCTTTTTGGGGGCCGGCTGACCTCTCCTCTCGCGCTACATATTTGCCGCTGTCCAAGCGTCCGTGTGCTTATTTAAGATAAAAGGTACTCCCAGCTATATGCCCTTGCGGGTACGCAGAGGCATTTTTTATTTTTAGCGCCAGAAATGCGATAATGGGGTGGCTCTAGCCTGTAGATATGTACGGACTCTTGGGACACTTCCTGTAAATTCCCTGATTTGGGATGGAGGAAGTATTCATGACGAACGAAGAACGCGACATTCAACGCAAACTTTAGGTGCTTCAGCACGCGGAGAAGATCGGCAATGCCCGCAAAGCTTGCCGGTATTTTGGCGTCGGCAGGTCCAGCTTTTACAGGTGGCGTGATGCATACCAAAAGCATGGTGAAGCTGGCTTGAAGAACGCCAAGTCAATTCCCAAGAACCCAGCCAGTCAAACGTCTGCTGAGATCGTTGACAAAGTGCTTTATCTGCGGCGCAAATATCACCTCGGGCCAATAAGGATCGTCTGGTACTTGGCGCGCTACCACGGCATCAATATCTCCGACGCCGGCGTCTATCGTATCCTTAGGCGTAACGGCCTTAACCGTTTGCCCAGAGGCACACGAATGCGCAAGCTGCACACCAAACGCTATCAGAAGCAGGTGCCAGGTCATCACATTCAAGTGGACGTTAAGTTTCTGACCTTCAAAGGAAAAAGAGGCGAAAAGGTCCGTCGGTTCCAATACACAGCGATCGACGATGCAACCAGAGTTCGCGCCCTCAAGATCTACGAAAAGCATACTCAGGCAAACGCCATCAACTTCATTGATCATATCATCGAAAAGTTTCCATTCCGCATTCGCGAGGTGCGCACGGATAATGGTCATGAGTTCCAGGCCAAGTTTCACTGGCATGTCGAAGACCTCGGGATCAGGCACGCCTACATCAAACGGGGCACTCCTCAACTCAATGGTAAAGTCGAGAGATCTCACCGTTCCGATCAGCAGGAGTTCTATCAACTTCTCAGCTACAAAGGCGACGTTGATCTGGAGGCTAAACTCGACGAATGGGAGCGCTTCTACAACTTTGCTAGACCCCACGGCGCACACAATGGCCAGACCCCTTACGAAGCGCTCAGAGACAAGCTACAGTAACAACGGAAGTGTCCCGCAGGTTCGTCTAGGCTACAATATCCAGTTACCTAGCCCCGTTTAGAGGATATGCTTAACAACATAAGCGCCGGTTGTTTGATAGTGCGAAAGTAACAGTTGGTTAGCTGTCTCAAAGTCATTGGCTAGAACGGCATTCAAAATCTGCTGGTGCTCATCACCAATTTTTCGACCTTCATAGCCAGATGTTCGCGCCGCAATATAGCGATACCTGATGTTTAGATCGTAAAGCTGGCTGCAAAATCTCGTAAGTAGCGGAGATTGGCAGTTATCAACAAAGGCCATATGAAAGGCTTTGTGCAGCTCTTCAAAGGCGTCATGGGGACCAGAACTCGCGCGGGTCATGCGGTGATGCTTTAAGAGCAATTGCTCGGCCCAGTCTTCAGACATGTTGTCCAAACTCTGCCGAAGCGCCATGCTTTCTAGTTCACAGCGAAGTGTTAGAATTTCTTGGAAATTCTCTCGGCTGGTTTCAGCGGCTCTAAAACCGCGTTGACCCAAAATTAGTTCTCATGCCTTGTTCCTTAACATTTATTTCTATTCAATTTGTGCAATTATATTTGACCTGTATTTATAGGTAGAGCGGATTGTTAGTCTTGGCCAGTCACCAGGCTTGCGGTGGGGCCTCGTTTCCATATTGCGGCTACGATTAAAGGAATGGATGTAATAAAGCCAAGCCCCAGTATGATCCACTCGGCTTTACCGAAGCCTCCCGACATTGCCTCTGCACCGAAATGCGCCAATAGAAAACTGGCAGGCAAAATGCCTGCCAGAGTAGCGACGAGAAAACGCCATAGGTGTAGCGAACTGAGCCCAGCGGCATAGCTCATTGCATCGAACGAGATGAAGGGTAAAAGCCGCGAACCGAAGACTGCCAGCATGAGGAAATTTTGCGATCCAAGAAAGTTAAATTTGGGCTTTCCGCTCAGCCAAAGTTCCACGTAGGAACGACCGAGGTTTCTAGCGATGATAAAGGCTGTAAGCGCACCCAATTCAGAGCCAATTGCAACATAAATTGCACCATAGAAGTGCCCAAAGGCAGCACCACTTACCAGAGCAATTGGTGCGCTTGGTATTGGACTGGCAACGATAGAGGCCGTCATTAGGGCGACTATTAAGAACGGGCCCCATGGGCCGGCAAAGGCGATCCAACGCTCAATCATTGCGCGGTCTACGGTGGGGAAGCAACCAAGCAACCAAGCAAGAAACAATATACTTGCGCCTAAAGCGACGGTGACAAAAAGAAAACGACGCCGATCTGTTTTCATCTAAAATTCCAAAAGTATGCGGCTACGCGTTTGCAGGATGCCATCGTGACCTAAATGTCTACGATTAAACGTTCGGTGTTTCATTCACACCAATTGCGAAGGTAGGTCTGATAAAGCGGCATCTATCTCTAAAATAGGCAGTCCAGAGGCGATCCATCCAGGCCCGCGAGCAGATCCAAGCATACCTTCCGAGACGTCGATGAAACCGCTATAATTTGCTTGGCGAAGGCTTCGCATCACGCTTCCTGATCGGCCACCTGTTGCACAAATCAGGGCAATAGGCCGACCGTCTGCCAACGTGCGTGCTGCGAATAAGCGCTCCGAAAACCGAGCGTCGTGCAGGCTGATTGGCCAAGCTTTTTCAGCAACACCGGTTTTTGTCCACTCCCCCTGAGATCGAATATCAATCATCCTGATCAGGTCAGTTTGCAGCGCGTCATGAGCGTCTCCAACCGACCATATTTCGTAGGTTTGAGCGGCAAGCAATGTTGGAGTAGCGGCCATCGCCGCTAGCGATAAAAGTGCAGCGCGCCTACTTACTTGCGCTGCACTGTTTTCACTAGGTCTATTTCTTGTCGTCGCCATGATGCTCTTTCGTCGAGGAATCCATACCTGCGCCGTTGCTCATTTTAGCCATGCGCCCACCGGCAGCCATCATTTCTCCGGAGGAAACTTGCCCGTCGCCATTTGCGTCTAGATGCTGAAAGCGGTCAACCATCCGACTTTGCATTGCGGATTTATGTAAGGCTTCAAATTCCTCAAGGTTCAAATTTCCGTCTTTGTCGGCGTCAAATTCTTTGAGTTTGGCATCCAAGTCCATGCTGCCGTCTATTCTGGCCTTTTGCCGCATCATACCCATCATGTCACTATCCATCATACCCATCATGTCAATGCTGCCATTTGCGCCGCCCCCCATGTGGTCCATGTCACCGCCCATTTTGCCCTTCATGTGCATTTGCATCATCTGTTTCATCATGGACATCATGTCGCCGTTCATCATGTCCATACCGCCCTTATCGGAATTCGACCCCATCCGAGAGTGATCCATCTTGGGAGTATCGACCATCGAAGATTCGGCCGTTGTATCCGCTTCGGAGTTATCGTTTTGCTTGTGCCCCGTGTCTGCGAACGCTTGGAGTGTGAAGCCTGCTGAAATCAGGACACCCAACAACAAGATTTTCTTATTAGACATTTTTAGCCCTTTCCATTTGCTCTCTTAGATATTGCGATGTGCGAGCTCTGGGTAAAGGCTTTGACAGGCGCTGAATTGTAAGGAAATGTCACGGCGCTTGATACATTTGGTGACAAACCAGCCCCTAACAGCACGTCCTTTTGCTTGATATGGGAAATGGACGCTAACCAAGAGGCAAAACCTGATGACACCTGAAATCGGCCACTTTGCTTTGGCATTAGCACTTGCGATGGCGATTGTTCAAAGCGTGCTTCCTATTTGGGGTGCTAGTCGTGGCAATGTGCTTTGGATGCAATCCGCGCGCTGGTCTTCCCTAGGTCAGGTGATTTTCGTCGCCATCGGATTTGGCGCATTGATGCAGGCTTTTGTAACCAGTGACTTTACCGTCAAAAACGTTGTTAACAATTCGCATTCGTTGAAACCGTTGCTGTTTAAAGTAGCAGGCACATGGGGTAGCCATGAAGGATCGCTTTTGCTGTGGGTTCTGATTTTGACCGTCTTTGGAGCTGCGGTATCCGTTTTTGGAGCCAACATTCCTGAAACGTTGAAGGCGCGAACCTTGTCTGTTCAGGCATGGATCAGCGTAGGCTTCATCACCTTCATGTTGTTCACTTCAAATCCGTTTGATCGGGTTTTTCCACCTCCGATGGATGGCCAAGACCTGAACCCATTGCTGCAAGACGTTGGCTTGGCGATGCATCCTCCGCTTTTGTATATTGGATATGTCGGCTTTTCGATCGTATTTGCGTTTGCTGTGGCCGCACTGATTGAAGGAAGGGTTGACGCCGCTTGGGCAAGGTGGGTGCGCCCCTGGACGCTTGCAGCGTGGATGAGTTTGACCGCAGGCATCGCGCTGGGTTCTTGGTGGGCTTATTATGAACTTGGCTGGGGTGGCTGGTGGTTCTGGGATCCGGTCGAAAACGTGAGCTTCATGCCGTGGCTCATGGGAACGGCGCTTCTGCATTCTGCAATCGTTACAGAAAAAAGAGGTGCGTTCAAAAGTTGGACAATTCTGCTCGCAATTTTGACCTTCTCGTTATCGCTTCTGGGAACGTTTATTGTTAGATCAGGCTTGCTGACTTCTGTTCATGCATTTGCCGTCGATCCGGAGCGCGGGATGTATATTTTGGGCTTGCTCGCAGTTTCTATCGGTGGCTCGCTTGCGCTGTTCGCTTGGCGCGCTCCGATGTTGGAGGCGGGGGGATTGTTCAAACCGATCAGCCGCGAAGCGGGTTTATTGGTCAACAACCTAATTCTTGCGACAGCAACCGGTGTGGTATTGTTCGGTACACTTTATCCCCTTTTCTACGAGGCTTTGACGGGCGGAGAGAAACTGTCCGTCGGGCCACCCTTCTTCAATTCTGCATTCATACCGTTGATGTTGCCCTTGGTTTTCGTAATGGGACTTGGGCCATATCTTTCGTGGAAGCGCGCAGACTTAGCGGGCGTCCTCCAGCGCCTGCGGTTTGTCGCGGTTCTATCAGTGCTAGCAACGTTGGCCGTTTGGTTTTTGACCGAAGGTGGTCCTGTTCTTGGTTATCTTTCAGTATTGCTTGCGATATGGCTTTTCGCCGCAACAGTCCGGGAATGGGCGATGCGTGTTCGATTGTTCGAAGTCCCGTTTCCAGAGTCACGCCGACGCATTCGTAACCTGCCGCGTTCCTCGCACGGAATGTCCATGGCGCATGCTGGCTTGGCCGTTGCTATGTTCGGTTTCATTGGGTCGAGTGTTTGGAAAACAGAAGAGGTTGTTTTTGTTAAGCCAGGAAGTGAAATTTCTATTTCTGGTTTCGACGTTACTTTTGAAGGTGTCGAACGCGCGCGGGGCCCCAACTACTTTGCAGACCGTGGCAGTTTGACAGTCCGGCGCGACGACAAGTTTATCACGCAACTTTATCCTGAACGGCGCACATACCCTGTTGCGCAAAGTTCGACGACAGAAAGTGATATTCGCACAACATTTGCGGGTGATCTCTATACATCTATCGCAAACCCCGCATCCGAAGAAGCGGGAGCAGAAGGGGCGTGGACACTTCGCATTCTCTACGAACCATTGGTAGTGTTCATCTGGATAGGCACAACGATGCTGGTTCTGGGAGGCGGGTTGTCGCTTTCTGATCGCCGCCTACGCATTGGGGCTCCACGGCGCAAAGCACCAGAACCAATAATCTCCCCGGCGGAATAATATGAAACGTGCATTTGCAATTGTCCCGCTTCTCGTTGCGGGTATTTTTGGTGGCTTCTTTTTGTGGGGCCTCAATCCTGAACGTGATCCTAACGGTATTCCTTCCGTTTTGATTTCCCAGCCTGTCCCTAAATTCAAGTTGGAGCCTGTTGAGGGACTTGAAACTTTGGGACTTTCAAAGGCGGATTTGACTGACAATTCTGGACCAGTCATCGTGAATGTCTTCGCATCGTGGTGTGTACCATGCCGCGCAGAGCACGAAGTTCTGACGAAACTGGTGGAACGTGATGGTCAACGGCTTTTTGGGATCAACTACAAGGACAAGCCCAAAGACGCTGTTCGTTGGCTCGAACAGCTTGGCAATCCATATGAGCGGATTGGCTCGGATATCACAGGTCGCGCAGGCATTGAATGGGGGATCTCGGGGGTTCCAGAAACGTTTATTGTCGGATCGGATGGGACTGTACTTTATCGCTATGTTGGCCCTGTTGTAGGCGAAGCCGCTATCGCGAAATTCAGGGCAGCTCTCGTTCAAGCAGGGACGCTAAAAGGGGCTTCAGGCGAATGAGATATCTGATTGTAGTGTTCTTCTTGATCGCCCCATTTTTGGCGCAGGCAGTCGAGCCAGATGAAATCTTGCAAGACTCCGCATTGGAATTGCGTGCACGAGAAATTTCAAGGGATCTTCGCTGCGTTGTTTGTCAGAACGAAGATATTGATAGCTCAAACGCGGGTGTCGCACGTGATCTTCGCATTATTGTTCGCGAAAAACTTGTCGCAGGCGACTCGGATCAAGATGTTCTTGATTATGTGCAGGCAAAATATGGCGACTATGTCTTGATGAGTCCCCCTTTGAACACGCGAACGTTAGCACTCTGGTTTGCCCCTCCGATCTTGGCGTTTATTGCGTTTATTGTTGGGTTTTTCGTCCTAAGGGGCGCCGGACGTTCGCGTGCTACCAACGATCTTAGCGAAGAAGATGAAGCCGAAGTCTCGCGCTTTATCGAGGCACACAAGTCAGAGGATCAATCATGATTTGGGCTTTTTTCATCCTGCTCGGGTTAGCAGCGGTTATTTTGATGAGCATGCCACTTTTGCGTTACAAAGGATCGATGGTGACGTCGTCCCAAGCAACGCCAGCCATTCTTCTGGATCAACTGGGTGAAATTGCGCGTGATCTTGAGCGCGGAATTATTTCGGAGGCAGAAGCAAAGGCGGCTGAGCGTGAAATAAAGCGACGGATCTTGCAGGAGTCCCGTAGAGCGAAAGTGGCTTCGTCTCGCACGACTAAAGAAGGTCGCAAAACACTCCTTTTCAGTATTGTCTTGGTCCCGACCTTGGCGATCGGATACTACGCTTATATGGGGTCACCTGAAATTTCAGGAATTGCCTATGCTGAACGTACTGCGGAAAGAGAAGAAGCGGCGAAGATTGATGAACTCGCCACTAAACTCTTTAACCAGCTGTCAAATGACTCCAAAGGCGGACAATCAGAGGGTTGGATGCTCTTGGGAGAGACCTATTCGAAAATGGGTCAGTATGAAGCAGCCGCCAATGCCTTCGCGATTGTATCAAAGCGTCCAGAAGCAAGTTCAGGCGTATTTTCGATGCTCGGAGAAGTATTGATCTTTGCTGAGCAAGGTATTGTTACTCCGCCAGCTGAAGCCGCAATTGACAAAGCGCTTGCTTTGGATCCGAACAACCCCGCAGGAATTTATTACAAAGCGGTATCGTTGTCTCAATCAGGAGCGTCTGAGCAAGCCTATGATTTGCTGGTTTCGACGCTGAACAATTTGGACGGCTTCTATCCTTGGATGGAAACATTTGTGATTGAGGCAAATAGGATTGGCAGCGAAATTAATAAGGCTCGGATCTCTCTCGCGAGTTTTGCACCGATGATGTCTGCTCCGGGTCCAACAGGTGAAGATATTGCGAATGCTGAAAGCATGACAGATGAGGATCGTCAGGCGTTTATCCGATCAATGGTCGAGCGTTTGGCAACGCGCCTTGAAGTCGAGCCAGAGGATTTGGATGGCTGGATGCGACTTGGGAACGCTTACACGGTCTTGGGCGAGACTGATTTGGCTGTTAGCGCGCTTGAGCAGGCGCAAAAGCTGTTGGCCAATGCGCCTACTGATGATCCGCGCCTACAAGGTGTGAAGAGAGCGCTGGAAGACCTAAAAACTAAATTTTAGATTGAATTACCGAATGCAAAACCGGTTCGCCCGTCATCACATTCGATTTTTTGAAGCGTGCTGTCTGGGTAATCTACAAGGCGGCACCCATTTGGCATTGTCTTGGATTGACTGGAAATGTGTGTGCCTAGCGCAGATTTAAAACTGCAAAACTTGCTACTTTCAGCGCAGCCCGCAGTGGTCAAAAGCACAGTGCCTAGCATGGCTAGTCTTGGTTTAGACGTCACCTTAGCGCGCAATTTCTGACACTTGCACTTGATCGAAACCCGTTTCAGCAGCTTTTGCAGAAGCGGTTTTGTCTTTGCTTCCATGGCAAGATTTGTCCATCATTTTGAACATAACCACGTGAATCCCGACGCATAGGGCAATAGGAACAACGAGGCCCAAGTTCGCCCAAAGCCCCACGATGCTTCCACCTGCCAAAAAGAAAAGCGCAATCGGCAGCAGCATAACTGTGCAGCAAATTACCATTCCATAGTGCATCAGCTTTGAGGGCGCAGTTGGTTTGGGATTACTTGATTTTGACATTGGAATCTCGTCTTTTTCGCGGGGACTTCTCTCTTATCACACTATCAGCGATCCAAAGGTCAAGATTACATTTTGGTAAATATTGTTACTGGATTCATTTGTCATAGTAGTGTCCAAAAGTCCTGTGACTTTTTGCGAGGATCCCAGGCCATGTTGACCAGACGCCATTTTGTTATTTCGACGGGTGCGCTGTTCTCCGCACCCTTACCCACCAGTCTTTTGGCGGCCCCCACATCTGATAAATCGATGTGGGATATCTGGGATGCGCAGGTGACGCCACCCAATTACGATGCTGCCACATCAAACCCATGGGGTCTGCATCGGCGCTTTTTGCCACAGCGCGTGGAAGCGAACACAGGACTCGTTCCGGGAGATATCCATGTCGATGCGGTTGCAAGATATCTTTATCATATTGGGACTGATGGTACCGCTATGCGCTATGGCGTAGCGATTGCACGTGGCAATCTTTATGAGCCGGGCACCTATGACATCCGCTGGAAGACAAAATGGCCAACTTGGACGCCGACAGCGGCGATGGTTGAACGCGATCCAAATCTCTATGGCAATCTTGCCGAAGGCGTGGACGCGGGTCCAAAAAATCCATTGGGGTCTCGGGCTCTCTATTTATTTGTAGGCAATCGCGATACGTACCTTCGCATTCACGGTTCCCCAAACCCAGAGTCGATCGGTGGTCGTGCAAGTTCGGGATGTGTACGCATGGTGATGGCGCATATTAATGGTCTTTATGAACACGTAAATGCAGGATCCACTGCATTTCTCTACGCTGCGGAAAAGGGCGTTACCGCTCAAAGCTAATGTTGGGCTAAGGTACGGTTTTTGGAGTTTGAAGCTCTACTGTGCTCCTTCAAACAGCAGGCGCGCGGCATTTGAAAGGAACGTCACAGCTAGCAATGTCGAAGCGCAAGTGCTTATCGATAGCGCATGGGCACGCCATCTTTGTGCACTTTTGCGCGGGGCAAGCACGGCAATGTACAATGCGTAGGAACCCACCAAAGTACCATACAAATATACACTAGAGATGTTTTCAAATGCATAGGCGCGCTGAAGCGTTGGTCCGACAACTTGAAGAGCGGTTAAGCGATCTCCGCCGAAAGAACCGAACAGATCTGCGGATATGACGTAAACCAAGGCATGCAGAGCGATAAACAAGATAGCGCGAATGCATCCGTCCAAAAATAGATAGCAAACAGGGTGTTGTCTAAGGCGCGTTTGAAGCGCTTTAGCCGAGAAAAACCCTATGTAGTTGATCACGAAAACGACGAGAACACCGTTCGATAGAACTTGGCGATTAAAACGGATGAACGCCGTGGCATTTGTCGCCAATATGGTAAGAAAGCCTGACGAGAGCAGAATGAAAATCAATAGAAGTGGAAGAATACTGAAACAGCTAAGCAGTAAGATGTTCCTAAAGAACCGTGAAAACGGAATTTCTGGATTAAAGTGACTTTCGAGTCCTTGTGCGCAGAGATATTGAAACTTTGATAAGTTCATTTCAGGTTCCCTTTTTCGGTCTTTATACCTTAAAAGCTCTACGCAGATTTATCGAGCAAAGTTCAGAGTGTTGTCTGTTACATTTGGCTACAAACGTGGGATGGGACTTTTTGCCTACGTCTAGTAGTAAGTAAAAATGACTGAAATGCCCCATATCTTGGTCGTCGATGACCACCCAGAAATTCGAAAGTCCGTTTCTAGCTTTCTGGAGCGGAACGGGATGAAAACGTCGAGCGCTGAAAATGCTGCTGATATGGATGCAAAACTTGCGCGGTCGCAGTTTGACTTGATTGTTTTGGATATAATGATGCCCGGTGAAGACGGCCTTAGCGCGTGCAAACGTCTAAGCCGAGAAAGCAACACACCGATCTTAATGCTCACAGCTCTTGGGGACGCCGACGATCGTATCTCAGGGCTTGATTCAGGGGCGGACGACTACCTCGCAAAGCCTTTCAATCCACGAGAATTGGTCGCGCGGATAAATGCAATTCTGCGCCGAACGCAGAAACTGCCTCAGATAGAAGCATTAGCGGGCAAAACGGTCCGATTTGCGCATCTTGAATTAGATTATGATGGACGTAATCTTAAAGACGCAGATGGGCGGAGAACTCAACTAACCTATGGGGAATTGAAGCTGTTATCGCTTTTACTTGAACGTCCTAGAATGGTGCTAAGCCGTGATGAGCTTTTGGAAATGAGCACTGGACGTACAGCGGGCCCTCTAGATCGAACAATTGACAATCAAATAAGTAGATTGCGGCGCAAGATCGAGCAAGACGTTCTCCGGCCGAGTATCATCGCAACCGTGCGTCATGGCGGTTACAGTTTATCCTGCGATGTTGAGGTGCTATCTTGAAGGCACTTGGTTGGCGATTGCAAACACAGATCGGGCTTTTGCTACTTGGCGTATTAGTTGTGGCTCAAGCGCTAAGCCTTTGGTTGTTTGTGGATGAGCGGGCATTGGCAATCCAAGCGGCAATAGGGGCAGAGGCAGCCGGGCGCGCCGCCAATGTCGCACTTTTAGTTGAAGATGTTTCACCTGACATACAGAGACAAATCATCCAAGCAGCCACATCTCCGCTTGTTAGTTTCGAACTGTCCGATGAACCTAAAGTCCTGCATGAGCATCCTAGCGAGGGGGCTGCTGTTAAGGCGCGCATCAGGGCGTTGATGGGGGAGTTGTATAGCCGCGATATACGCGTTGAGGTGCATGAAATTGAACAGGGACTGTTACCTCTGCCAAACCTTTCACATGAAATGGCCGAAATCCATACCGAAATGATGCAGGGCAGCTTGGCAGCGATCGAGATGGAAAT
>Ga0206127_1003483_pt1 | contig 14552 bp, 12 predicted proteins | sample Helgoland_Spring_6_FD_148646 | JGI IMG/M metagenome (GOLD analysis project Ga0206127, IMG submission 148646) | Pelagic subsurface seawater microbial communities from Kabeltonne, Helgoland, North Sea - Helgoland_Spring_Bloom_20160419_1 | ecosystem: Environmental > Aquatic > Marine > Epipelagic ...
ACCCCAAGTCGGGTTACATCCACAGCGCCAACCAAAGTCCCTTCCGTGTCACCGCAGAGAGCGACAACCCGATCAAAGCCAACTATCGCATTGAAGACGGTTTTCCCACTCGCATGACCAATAGAGCGGATCGTGGACTGGAATTATTTGCCGAGCTGGGCCCCATTTCAGAACAAGAGTTCTCGGACATCAAGCATGACAAAAGCTTCAGTAAAAACTCCCGATCAATGGCCTTTCTCAATAAGCTAACAGCTCTCGACTTAACGGATTCCGCGCCTCTATATCAGGATGCCCAGCAAGTGATTGCCCAGTGGGACCGCAATACCAATATAGAAAATCGTGGCGCGGCCCTAAGCACCTGTGTGATTGGTAGCGAATGGCTGGCAGAACAAAAAGGCACGCCAGAACCTGACCCTATGGCTCAGCTAATTCGCTGTACCGATCTGATGATGGCCAAAACAGGCCGCGTAGATCCCCTGTGGGGCGATGTTAGCCGCCATGTGCGCGGCGATATGAATATCCCGGTTGGCGGCGGCCCAGATACCTTGCGCGCCATCTATGGACGGGGAATGGAAGAAGATGGATTCCTCACCAATGTTGCCGGTGATGGTCTCTACTACCTATTGGCATGGGATGCGGAAGGCAATCAGAAAGTGCGGGGGATTCATCAGTTTGGATCCGCCACAGACGACCCATCCTCAATCCATTATGCAGACCAGACCCAAGACTATGCTGATGAGGTGCTCCACGATCCGCTTTTTGATCCAGAGCTTAGAGCACCCCACATTAAACGCCGCTATGGGCCTGGCGAGTGAATTATAGAATTAGGCTTTAGCGCTGTATTAAAAACTCAGGGGTGGTAGACACGGCATACACTGCTAGTTTATATCGCTCCTCCTCTGAGGCCACAGCCAAATTTGAAATCATCACCGATCTGGTACCTGTGTTTTGCGTCTCGGCCAGCTGCCCTGCATTCAGATACAGGTCCAGATAATCTACCAGCGCAGTCGCTTTTGCCGTTTCATCACCGGCGCTGTCATTCCATACCGCCTGTAAGCCTGAATAATTGAGACGCACTTTCAACTGATCAATACTGAAGTTAGGGTGCCCACGGGTGTACTGGTTATAGCGTACGAAGTCACCATTAATGATCTGGTGGTAAGTGTTAAAAGTGCTAAATAACTGACTCTCGGTGACTAACTGTAACTCGGGAGATACTAGTGAATTACTCGCGATTTCACCGGTTGGGGCAAAGTCCGGCGAGAAAAAATTAAAGACTGAGGGCGCAGCCAAGGCCGCTTGCCCAACCTGAGCACTCCTCGTGCGCATCAACGTTGCACCCGCATCAAATTGTTCAGCATACAAATAATTTAGGCCTTCAACCCCCTCGACCTCAGACGGCCCCAATGGGATATCGGAAGCAGCCTCAAACAGCCGTAAAATAGCGGTCAATTGCAGTACCGGTTCTTTTAGCTTGCCAAACGTTGTGCTGCTGCCCACTGAAGGGTTACGCGCTTCGACATCTAACAGAATTGCCCGCATAACCGCTTTGAGGTCACCGGTTTCACCGAAGGCATTCGCTACTCGTTCAATATAACTCTGGCTCGGATTTGAAGTGACAAAGCGTTGAATTAACTTACGCGCAATAAAGGGTGCAGTGCTGCTGTGACTAACCAGTGCATCGAGTACGGTCCCCAGCTCGGCCTCCGCAGTCGCGCTATCCATAGTCGGGTTGGCGGCAATAATAAGCGCCTGACCATTGTCAGAAAATAACGTCTTTTGATCAAAATCATGATAGTCCGGGAAAAACTTCATGGACGCTGTCCAGCGAAATTGATACTCGTTGACCTCTGAACCAGCATTAAAACTGTTATTCTCAACATTGGCATTATCATTACTATTAACTCGACTAAAACTGAGTCCCGTAAAAACCTTGGCCATCTGTTTAATGACATCATTGTCGTAGGTTGGCACCGGCAAACTATCTGCGGCTAAAATAATGGCGCCATTTTGTTGCCGTTGAAGCAACCCAAACGTAAATAACTGCATCACTTCACGAGCATAGTTTTCATCCGGGTAATAACCACTATCTGGATCGGCTTTTTGGTTTCGAAGATGACTGAGATAAATGCCCATTATCGGATGCAAAGTCACGTCTTCGAGGGTCTGCCGGTAGGTTCCAAAGGCGTTATCAGCTAGCATATCCCAGTAATCTGAGAGCCCCCGAAAAGCATTATTCACCGTTGCATTTTGATCGCTGACGACCATTATTTCACTGAGCGCAAACGCTACCCGCTGGCGTAACTGATCCCGGCCATAAAGCGCTATCGGCAAGAATGAATCCACCCTAATATTGGGTTCGTGTTCACCCTCAAATGCAGAGATGGTAGCGTCAACCAGCGATAGCATGCTGGTTTTCGGAATATCAAACTGCTGATCAATCCAGTCAGAATACACCTGAAGTCGATTGTCACCATCCGCGTCTATTTGCCCACGTAATTGTTCATAGGCATTCGGGGTTGGACCAAATGTCGATTGGGTCAAAAAGCGCAGTATGTCCTGGTCCACCTGTTCGGTGGTCAATGGCGTTTCTTCCGGCGCTTCTACCGTAGCGTCGTAGACAAGCGTCGCGAAGATTTCACCGCCGGGATAGTTGGCGGTATGGATGTTGACAAAAAATTCCCCATTAAATAAAGCATCGAGCATTTGCTGTTGATTGACAAAAATCCCCCCTGGAGCCAAGTCCCAAACGTAACTCGATAAAAACCCGCTAGACTCGATTTCTTTCACCTTAACACCCGAAGGTGCCAGGTGAACATGCTGATCTGTTTGCACCGAGCCCAGATTAGCAAAGCTATAACTCAGCAGACCTAAATCATTATCCCCCTGCAGTATAAAGCTCAGCACCCCAGAGCCATCAGTGACCGCATTGGCCTGAGGCGTAAAATTGCCCAAAAATATTCGCCGGTTTGCGCTGTCATTAGGGGCATCGACAATACTGACACTCCCAGTCTGATCCGAGCTGAGGTTATAGCTACTGGCGTCAACTAGACTTATATTCAAGGCCTCAGGTACTTCATTAATAGCATCCGCAACGGGGCGAACCTCAATCACTCGAGAGTTTTGATTCGCATCCAATTCAAAGTAAGCCCCAACGTCGCCGCCATCACTATAGGTGAGTTGGTAGTCGCTGGCCGATGCCGTGCTCTTAGTAATGTCAGCATTATCACTAAGTTCATAAGCGACACTGATGGCATTGCTAGGTCCTGTGCGAACAATTTTAAACTTGCCAATTTGGTTATTGCTCTCAATAGCCTGGGCTGTGACTACGGACAAACCGACGACAATTGGCTGCACAGGCGTCGCCGGTGCGCTAGAGCTACTATCACCACCACCGCCACCACAGCCTATTAATAATGTTGTTGTCGCCAATATAGCGATTGAGGATTTCATGATAGTTCTCCATAAATCGGAGCACCATTTATAAAACCAAGGTTCTCACTAATGTCGAAGGGATTAGGGAAATTATCTAGGGTGGGAAATAGACCGCTTAAATCAGATTCTGCAACACCCATCCAGTTAGCCGCAATCGCCGCACATTGTGAATTGGCAGTGGTAGGAATCCAGCGACCACGATCAGTATCTAAGCCCTCATCGAGGGCAAGGTTAGGGTGGGAACCATAAAATCGTCCGCCATTAACCATATCACCCATCACCATCATATGTCCGCCCCAACCATGATCGGTACCAGACTCAACAGGATCATCGCCGTTGGGGGTAAAGGTGCGCGCAAACTCAGAACACACCATGGTTAACACCTTGTCAAAGTCTCCCTGGGCATCCAGGCAGTCTCTAAACCCTTTTAATGAAGCATTGAGGTCTGCCATCAGCGCTTCATGGTCGGGCAACAGCTTTTGATGATTATCGAAACCGCCAACACTAATAAAATAAACCGGGCGATTATTGTTGTTATTGGAACGCCCGGCGATCATCTTGGCTAGGGTTTTTAATTCTCGAGTAAGAACACTGTTAGTGCCCCCCGCAGCGGTGAAAATGCCATCATAGTCCACACCACTGGACTCCGCCTCCTGAAAAGCACCCTGCACTATGGTTTCAGCAAGCTGCGCAGAATCAAAGGTATCGCGATATTTCTGGGCCATTAAATGAGAGGATGAATCAATGGACTGCATAGAAGACTCAACGATAGCCTGACGATAACCATAAAACCCATACAGCGGTGCAACCCCATCTCTCCCTAGGGCATAGGTATTAATTTGGCTATCACGGGTTACCTGAAAAGAATTTAGGCCTGATATCGAAATTAACGGCGATACCTGATTATCTGTATTGTAGGGCGTTAACATCTCAGCCATACGTCCACCCCAACCATAGATAAATGGATTAGTTGGCTCACTTTGTAGTTGTCGTTCTTGATCAGTATGTGAATAAAGCTGTGGTGGCAGATCTGCAACCCCAGAAAAATATTGTTCCCTAGATATAGGTGTTACCAGGTTCCCAGCGTTACAGATAACAGCGAGGTCCTGATTATTAAAAAGCTCTGCCATTGCTGAGCAAGAGGGATGCATGGCAAATTCCGACGAATCGCTGCCCTCGTGGACCTTCGCCGGACTCACTAGATTGAGACTATGCAAGCCCTCCTCCGGCAGCGCCACAACACCGCGACCCAGTTCATAGTTAGTACGCAAAGCACCACTACCCGTGGGCACAATCATATTGAAACAATCATTGCCTCCCTCCAGCATAATGAACACTAGCGCCTTATAATCATTGGGGTCGTTAGGATCAGCCATTACATCGCTGGCATTCAGCAAACCCAACATACCCACAGAGTTCGCTGCAACCGCAGTAGCCAAGGAGTACTGGGACGAATTTTTTAGAAACTTGCGACGGGAAATACCCTGTTTATAGATCACAAAACTCACCTGCCAACGCGTTATTATTTTTATTGTTTGCCTAATGATACTCAGATTATATCTTAGAGATATAACCACTGGCCAGTCAGTCACTTTCCTTAAGCGCTTGCATTTGTCTGTCCAGACCACGAAAATACTGGCTTCCCAGCCCTCCCCTACACAAGAGTTTGTTATGTCTATTCAGTGGTATCCAGGTCATATGCACAAGGCCAGCAAGGAGATGATTGAGACATTACCTCTGGTTAATGTAGTGATAGAAGTACTCGACGCACGCATTCCCTACAGCAGTTCAAACCCGTTTATCGGTGAACTCTGCACTGAAAAGCCCTATATCAAACTCCTCAATAAAACTGACCTAGCCGACCCAGAGATTACTCTCCAGTGGCAGGAATATTTTGAGCAGAGGAGCAACACCAAAACTCTGGCGCTAGATTTAAAGAACCATGATCCCAGCAAACAGATTATTGATCTGATCAATAAACTCAGCCCACAAAAAGAAGGCCGTAATACATTGGCCATGGTCACTGGCATTCCCAATGTCGGAAAGTCCACCCTGATTAATTGCCTCGCTGGCAAACATATCACCAAGACCGGTGACGAGCCCGCAGTCACCAAAGGTCAGCAGCGCATTAATCTTCGCAATGGCATTATGTTGCTGGATACCCCAGGTATCCTCTGGCCAAAAATTGAAAATCCCCAGGGCAGCTATCGTCTTGGCACCACAGGCGCCATTAAAGATACTGCCGTGAGCTACGAAGATTTAGCCTACTTTGGTGCAGAATTCTTGCTCGAGAAATATCCCGAGCGGCTCATAGAGCGATACAATATTTTGCAATTACCCAAAACCGAAATCGAACTTCTAGAATTGATTGGCGCCCAGCGTGGCTGTTTACGCGCCGGCGGTCGAGTCGACCTAGAACGAGTTTCAACTATCTTCATCAATGAGTTACGCGCTGGTATGTTAGGCCCGCTGGGATTCGAAACCCCAGAAGTCATAGAAGCTGAGTTAGAACAGGTCGCAATTATAAAAGCCGAAAAAGAAGAACGGGAAAAGCTGCGTCTAGAAAAAGCCGCAGCCCGCCGTAGAAAAGCCAAGGCCAACCGCAAATAGCGGACGCCACAGCAGGATAATTATTGGCGCTGGAATACGATAGTGTCATCAATAACAGTACCGCCACAAAGATATTCGGCGCTCCGATGCCAGTAAAACCAGTTAAGCCTGACCTGCCATTGTTATCGAAGGTTTGGGGGACGGTAAGTAATCCAGCTTCTGACTCTCTTGAGTAAGTACCCGGCTCCATACCGGAAATCTCAGCACTGTCAGCATCAAAGATTATTTTGGGTAGAGGCGCTTTTATGATATTGCTGTTCTTACTAGATCAATTCAGGAAATTTAGCTAACCCAGCATATTAAACATACTGCCCCGCCGCATATCCCGAGGCCCAGGCCCATTGGAAGTTATAACCCCCAAGATGGCCCGTAACGTCCATCACTTCTCCCACAAAATAGAGACCCGGCTGGGTTTTACATTCCATAGTTTTAGACGAAAGATGACTGGTATCCACACCACAGAGAGTCACTTCAGCCGTTCGATAGCCTTCGGTCCCAGAGGGTTTTAGCTGCCAATTATTCAGTTTTTCAGCCACCTCATGAAGCACTGCATCGGGAATTTCAGCCATGGGTTTGTCGGCATGATCTGGCCAATAGAGCGTTTGTAACTCCAATACCAAGCCTTTAGAAAGATGGGGTGCCAGCAGGTTGCGCAGCAAGGATTTTGAGCTGGTCTTTTTATAATCCATTAATAACTCAGTGGCATTCAGATCGGGTAGCAAATTAACGCTGATGGCTTGCCCTGGCTGCCAATAGCTCGACAGCTGCAATGCCGATGGCCCACTGATACCGCGGTGAGTAAATAGCAGGTTCTCACGAAAGCTAGTATTGTTAACTGACATCGATACACCCACCGCCAACCCCGAGAGCCGTTCGCAAATATCTTTTAGTTTGTCGCTAAAGGTAAAAGGCACTAGCCCTGCAGTGCGTGGCAATAATGTAAGACCAAACTGTTCGGCAATTTCATAACCAAACCCTGAGGCGCCCATGGTTGGAATAGATAGTCCACCCGTGGCAATTACTAGGGACTTAGATTGAAAATCTCCTAGGGAGGTGACTATTCGATAACCGGTATCTATCGACTCGATGGTTTTAATCGCGCAGCTGGTTTTAGTCACTACCTTGGCCTTGGCGCATTCGTCGACCAACATTTTTAAAATTTCTTTGGCCGAATCGTCACAAAATAATTCACCGTGCTTGCGCTCGTGATAGGCAATCTGGTGCTGTTCAACCATCTCGATAAACTGCCACTGGTTATACCCATTAAGGGCAGATTTACAAAAATGTGAATTAGCTGAAAGATAATTTTCTGGTTGAATATCGAGGTTAGTAAAGTTGCAGCGCCCACCCCCCGACATAAGAATTTTTTTACCGACCTTATTGCTACTATCCAAAACCAAAACAGATTTACCACGCCGACCTGCAGTGAAGGCGCAGAATAATCCCGCCGCCCCGCCACCTAAAACAATCACATCATAGTTGTTGTTTTTCATTTAAGACTGTTCCAGCGCTTTTCGATTTCTATTCGACCAATCTCTTCTAAGGTTTGAATATTTCGTTGAGGGATGGCTTCAGGCTCAGGAAAATCTTCGAGTACCCGCTCCATCATTTCTTCGCGAAGAAAGTGAATAACGGGATAGGGTGAGCGGTTGGTAAAGTGGCTGGCAGATTCTGTAGGCTCCCCAGCAAATTGATAATCTGGATGGAAACTGGCCAGCTGAATAATGCCCGCAAGGTCCATCTCTTCTATTAATGCTTCGGCATTTTCAATAAAGCTTAGGTATTCTTCAAAGTCGTTAAGGGCATTGGGTAACACCAGTAAGCTGGTGGCAATCTCCGACTCTGGGGATTGCTGAATCAAGTCTAGCTCAGCCATAAACGTCTCGGCCACCTGCTGCAGTTCATCTGATTCGCAGACAGTAATGCGCAGAGCATCGGAAGCAACCACCAGACGTGCAAAAGGGCATAAATTTAGGCCCACTACAAAACTGTCGAGCCAGGCTCGAACATGCTGCTCTGCAATGGAAATGGCCTTGGAAGACATAGCAAACTCGCTCAGATCAATAGGAGCGGTAGAATACCCAGTCAGCTGCTTATCAACAAGCTAAAGGTAACCTAGGCCCTGAGCTATAGATGGTACTGCTTTATATAATCCTTTACCGGCAAGGTTAGTTCGGCACCAAACCAACCCCCAGCCAGCTGTGCGTCTAAACGCGTTAGATAGGCTTTACCACCCATCGCTTGCAACAGTTCGAACGGCCCCTGGGGTGTCACCATTGACACCTTCCAAGCATTATCAATTATTTCTGGGGTGGCAATTTCATTAGCGGCTAACACAACAGCGCCATTGATCAACGCCGAGCTGAGCAAAGCCAAATTAGGCGCCAGATCACTGTTATTGGATTCCTTAAAACCCTGCTGTGCGTAAGCAGGATTTGGATAGTTATAAAATCCTTTGCCGGCCTTTGCACCTAATTCGCCGTTCTCTATATAAGGCATGATCAGGGCCATTATTTTAGGTTTATTGGCACGATACTCAGGTGTGGGTTTGGGGTGCTGCCAGCTATCATGAATAACATTAAGGCCAAACAGATCCATAAGACCAAAGGGGCCAATGGCAAGATCACCCTGACTCATCCAGGCTCGATCTATATTTTCAATGGTCGCTACGTTAGCCTGCCGCATCAGCATAGCCGTCCCCAACACAGGCCCCAACATCGCATTCAATACGTAGCCAGGGCTTTCTTTTTTAAGAACCAGTGGCACGCCGTTAAGGCTGAGCACGTAACGTTCTAAGATATCGACCGTATTCTGCGTCGTGCGCGGCCCTCCAACAATATCGATGAGCACTGAACCCAGATGGGAATGCAGAGCGGCAAATAAACCGCCACGACTCGCGGTTACTACATCCTGTATGTCAGAAACCATATATGCTGCTAGGCCAGTCTATATAGACCACCGAGTCAATTTCAATCAAATGTTAACCCTCTATTGAGAGTAAACTGTAACAGTGCGTCCCACTGATTAAAATTCAACCGAGAATCCATAATGAGCAACCTGTTCCAGCCGATCAATTTTAAGAGTGGTTCAACCATCAAAAACCGCTTTATGCTTGCCCCCCTAACGAATACCCAAAGCCATGTTGATGGTCGACTGTCAGATGACGAATATCATTGGCTAACCATGCGTGCCAAGGGTGGATTTGGTTTGACCATGACCTGCGCAGCTCATGTTCAGGCGGTGGGTCAGGGCTTCCCTGGGCAGCTCGGCATCTTTGGTGATGAGCATCTAGAAGGACTGACCAGACTGGCAAAAGGTATTAATGATGAAGACAGCCTTTCGGTGGTGCAGCTCCACCACGCAGGAATGCGTTCACCGGCTGAGCTAATTGGACAGGCGCCAGTATGTCCCTCTGACCATGCCGATACTGGCGCGGTGGCACTTAGTACGGAACAGGTCGATCAACTTATTGAGGATTTTATTCTAGGCGCAGAAAGAGCGGTAACAGCCGGCTTTGATGGTGTCGAGATTCACGGCGCCCATGGTTATATTCTTGCCCAGTTCCTGAGTGGTACCGTTAACCAGCGTCAAGATAAATACGGTGGCAGCATTGAAAACCGTATGCGCCCTATTACAGAAATCATTGAGGGTATTCGCGCGCGCTGCCCCAAGAACTTCCTGCTCGGACTGCGACTGTCCCCAGAGCGATTTGATGTCCACCTTCCAGATATCATTGAAGTGGCCAAACGTATTCTCGCGGATGCAAAAATCGATTTTCTTGATATGTCTCTATGGGATTCGTTTAAGGAGCCAGAAGATGAAGCCTTTAAAGGTCGCAGCCTGCTGTCTTACTTCACTGAACTTGAGCGCGGCGATGTCGCACTAGGCATTGCCGGAAAACTGCGTGACCCTAATGAAGTTCGCCTTGCTATGGAAGCTGATATCGATTTTGTACTACTCGGCAGAGCCGCTATTTTGCATCATGATTTTCCTCTGCAGATGCAAGCCGACAGCAACTTCACCCCGATTAGTAATCCTGTTTCTAGCGATCATCTTCGTGAACAGGGACTCGGTGAAGCCTTTATTACCTATATGTCTGGTTGGAAAGGATTTGTAAGCTAGGTAGACCTTAATTAAGAGACCTGCAATTATTTGTGCCCGCTTGATAATCAAAAGCGGGCCCGCCTGCGTATCTACTCCATGCAATTAAACTGGCTCGACACACCAACTCCAACGCAACTTTCTTCAGGCTTTCCTGAGAAGATGGTGCTGCTCGACTGCGAAACTACCGGCGGGAATGCCGTTCATCACCGCATTATTGAGATCGGCCTGCTGGTGATTGAAAATGGCGAGCTGATTGAAACCTGGCAGAGCTTTATCGACCCCAGAGTTCCATTGCCTCCTTTTATCCAGAAACTAACCGGCATTAGCCCGGGGATGGTTCGCGGAGCGCCTGAATTTTCTGAAATCGCTGAAGAGTTGCTGTCCAAACTGGAGGGCCGCACGCTAGTGGCCCACAACGCGCGCTTTGATTACGGCTTTCTTAAAAATGAATTTGAGCGCGTCGGCATTAGCTACAACGCCAAGCCTCTGTGTTCAGTTAAATTTAGCCGCAATCTTTATCCTCAGTTTAAACGCCACGGTCTGTCACAGATTATTGAACGCTTCGAACTGTCTATCGAAAACCGCCATCGGGCCCTTGATGATGCCCAGATGATCTATCAGTTTTTCCTCAAATCTTCGGCATTATTTGCTGATGACGAGATTGCCGCTACCTGCAAGGTACTGCTAAAACGTCCCGCTCTGCCAACATTGCTCAACCCCAAAGACGTTGAAAAACTCCCATCTTCTGCTGGCGTCTACTATTTTTATGATCAGAAATCGGTGCTGCTGTATATCGGCAAGAGTGTGCATATTCGCAACCGTGTTATGAGCCACTTCAGTTCGGACCATAAAAACCCCAAAGACCTGCAGATGAGCACCAAAATTGCCCATGTGGATTTTGAACTGGCCCCCAGTGATTTCGGTGCGCAGATTCGCGAGAGCAACCAGATAAAAGCTCTGAGTCCTCTCTACAACCGACGCCTGCGCAAGGTTAAAAAGTTATTTCAGTATCGCAGCTCTACCGATAACAATGGCTACCTACGCCTAACGATTGAAGCCATAGAAACCGATGACACCACCGTGGAGCAACAATTTGGACTGTTTCGCTCACCTCGCCAGGCGGGACAGCAAATACAAAAGCTCGCTGACCAGTATTTTTTATGCCACCAATTACTGGGCCTTGAGGGCAACAGCAACAGGCCTTGTTTTCGCAGCCAACTTAAAAAATGCTTTGGTGCCTGCCATGGGGCAGAGCCTGCCGAGATTTATAATGAGCGCATGACCGCAGCGCTGAAAAATTATCAGATCAAACAGTGGCCCTACTCAGGACCCATTGTTTTAGAAGAGCGCAACCCTCAAGACCCCGAGCTAGTCGCCTGGCATATCATCGACCGCTGGCGCTATATTGCCAAGCTCAGTACGTTTGAGGATATTTACGATTTGGGTTATCAGCTCTCCAATGCAAGCGGCCAGCCTCTCAGCCAAATCAGCTCTAACCCAGTGGCTGATAGTGTTCGAGATGACAGCGATGATCGTTTTGATTTAGACATCTACTTTATTCTGGTGCGCTTTCTCGCTGACAGCGAAAAAATAGCCATGAACCATCTGAAAATCTGGCCCCTCACCACAGAAAGCTAAATCCTGCACTGCACGAATACACCCTGGGCAAACTCAGGCGCTTTGTATTAGGCGTTATAATTACGGACTTTATATTAGACCTTGCTAATGTAGAATAGCCTAATGTATAGTTTCTACTAGTATTCACACAGAGCGCTAGTAAATAGTATGGTTAAAAAAATTGGACAGTCTGATCTGCAAGAATTGCAGAAACACAGCGCAGAGGCAGCGAACCTACTCAAGCAGTTAGGTAACCAGAATCGTTTAATGATTCTGTGTTCTCTTATAAACGGCGAGCTCTCCGTAACCGAACTCAATCAAATAACTGACCTAAGTCAATCTGCGCTATCACAGCATTTAGCATCATTACGTAAAGCTGAGTTAGTCCAGACTCGGCGTGAGGCGCAAACTATTTTCTACAGCCTGCGTGGCGATGAAGCTATGCAGGTTATTGCGGTACTAAAATCTATTTACTGCCCTGCACTCTGATAGAACCACTAGAACAAATAGCCCTAACCGAGGTATCCCATGAACAAGCCCGTAGCCCATATTTCTGCCAGTAAATTTAATGAAAAGCATCAGTCTCCCGATACAACGCTCCAGGTGATTGATGTGCGTACCCAAGCCGAAGTGAATACCGAATCTCTGGACGGCTGCGCTCATTTCCCCTTGCAGGAGTTGCACTGCGACGCATTGCAAGACTACCTTAACAAGCACAGCCAAGACCCTAGCCAGCCTGTGTATTTACTCTGCGCCAGCGGCCAGCGCGCAACTCGCGCTGCTGAGCAATTACAGGGCGACATAGACCACGAGCTAGTAATTATAGAAGGCGGCATCAATGCCATAAAGCAACTGGGTATAGCTGTGCCCAAGGGAACCAGCAATGTTATATCCCTAGAGCGTCAGGTGCGCATCACCGCCGGATCTCTCGTGGTCATAGGCGTTGCTCTGGGCTTGTTTATTAATCCCGGATTTTATGGCCTGTCAGCCTTTGTCGGGGCTGGCCTGGTATTCGCCGGTGTCACCGACAGCTGCGGTATGGGCATGGCTCTGGCCCGTATGCCCTGGAATAAATAATATGTCAGTGTTGATCGGTCTGGTGATCGGTCTAGTGCTGGGACTCACTGGCGCTGGCGGTTCAATCTTTGCTGTGCCACTGCTGATGCTGCTTCTCGGTCTGCCCATTAATGACGCCATAGGTATCGCTCTAGGTGCCGTTGCCGTTAGTGCCTTTATCGGCACGCTCAGCAACTGGCGCGCCCAGTATATTTTATGGGTGCCGGCCATCGCACTGGGCTTAGGCGGTGCATTGGTGGCGCCTATTGGTAAAAACCTCGGCGCCCAACTACCGCCCCTAGTGCTTCTGGTCGGCTTCTGTGCGCTGGCCTTTATTATTGCGGGCATCATGTGGCGACAAACAACCACCGCCCCAGAACGGTCTAATGTTTTGCGCTCTGGCCATATTGATGAAAAGGATTTGATTCAACCCATCTGCCGATTTAGCCCCGAAGATCAATTCGATACCAGCCCCAAGTGCATTGCGGCACTAACTGGCTGCGGCCTCGTCGTGGGATTGTTAAGTGGACTTTTTGGTGTTGGCGGAGGCTTTTTAATTGTGCCTGCGCTGCTCTTTATTACTCAGGTATCCATGCGTCAGGCAGTAGCCACATCAATGCTCATTATTTGTGTGATTGGCGGCACCGGATTTGCCAGTTTTGTCTCTTCTAGCAGCGGCACTGTGGACTGGTTACTCCTAGCCAAAGTATGCGTAGGCGGTTTACTGGGCATGTTAGGTGGACGCCTAATTGCAGACAAAATTGCAGGCCCCCAGTTACAGAAAGTCTTTGCCCTGGCCCTAATTGCCATTGCGGCCATAACCCTGGTCAACAAACTAATCAACGGAGTGATTTAACCATGATTTTTAGACAGCTCTTCGACCCTGAATCATCGACCTACAGCTATCTACTGGGGGATGAAAAAACCCAGCAAGCCATACTGATTGATGCCGTGCTAAGCAGTACCGAGCAAACCTTGCTGTTGATTGAGCAGTTGGGGCTTAAATTGCATATCGCCCTCGATACCCATACCCATGCCGACCATATTACCGGCCTTGGGGCACTGCGCGACAAAACGGGTTGCACGACAATGATGGGTGAACAGGCCGTCGCGAGCTGCCTGTCGGGAAACTTTAAGGATGGAGATCAGATAACCGCGGGGAATATTACGTTAGAGGTAATTTACACCCCCGGACATACCGACGATTCCTACAGCTTCTATTTACCCAGCGACACAGGCGGCATGCTGTTTAGCGGCGACACCCTATTAATTCGGGGCACCGGACGCACCGACTTCCAAAATGGCGACGCCCGACAGCAACACGACAGCCTCTTCAATCGGCTTTTACCCCTGCCCGATAACTGCAAAGTCTATCCGGGCCATGATTACAAAGGCTGGACGGTAAGTAGCATTGGTGAAGAAAAACGCAACAACCCCCGACTGCAGATAACCAATCAAGCCGAGTATGTCGACCTGATGGAGAGTCTGGATTTACCCAATCCAGCACTCATGGATATTGCCGTTCCCGCTAATCAGGCCTGTGGTGAGCTTAACTGATAGCTACTTGGCAGTGAGCTTTTTCTCTAGGGCCATGTTTTGTTTTGTTGCCGCAAATACGCTGAGGTTGTCATCAGCCTTCCCTCTATGGCCAATGGCGTAAATCTGCCCATAGAACCAAAACTGCACCGCAAAAGTTGCGAGGGCGCGTAACGGTTTAAAGCTGCTCAAAA
>Ga0206127_1003497_pt1 | contig 14490 bp, 9 predicted proteins | sample Helgoland_Spring_6_FD_148646 | JGI IMG/M metagenome (GOLD analysis project Ga0206127, IMG submission 148646) | Pelagic subsurface seawater microbial communities from Kabeltonne, Helgoland, North Sea - Helgoland_Spring_Bloom_20160419_1 | ecosystem: Environmental > Aquatic > Marine > Epipelagic ...
TTTTCGGTGCATTTGGCTTTTTGCCGCTTCGGTTGCGTCCGCCACGATTTCTATTGCGTCCACCGCGGTTGTTACGACCTTTTGGTTGATCGAAACGCGTAATGCTATCTTCGGCGCTACCGCCTACGAAATCAGCCACTGCAACTTCAGCTTTCACTTTAGGCTGCTCGACGTAAGCAAATTCTGCAAGGTCGTCCGGAGTTTCCCCCTTTTTGTTCGCTTCCACAATCTCAAGAACCTGGTCGAGCTTTAACGGCACCCAGTTGTTGGGGTCGCTATCGAGCGAATACCAAAGCATCTCCTTAAAAATGTCCATTTTCTGGAAGAACGCCACGCCTTTCGAAAGCTTAAGTTTCTTTGAAGGTGATGGGAAACGCTTTACCGCTTCAATGTAGCTGTCCAATTCATAATTCAAACAACACTTCAGCTTCCCACACTGGCCCGCCAACTTCTGCGGATTCAAACTGAGCTGCTGATAACGCGCCGCCGCAGTATTCACACTGCGGAAATCGCTGAGCCATGTTGAACAACAAAGCTCACGACCACACGACCCGATCCCACCCAAACGTTGGGCTTCCTGGCGTGCGCCGATCTGTTTCATTTCAATTCGAACAGAGAACAATTGGGCCAACTCGCGGATCAATTGACGGAAATCTACGCGCTCATCTGCCGTGTAGTAGAACGTCGCTTTCGAACCGTCGCCCTGGTATTCCACATCCGAAATTTTCATTTTCAAGCCTAGACGCTGCGCCACATCGCGGCTCTGCATCATGGTTTGTTTTTCGCGCGCACGAGCTTCCGCCCATTTTTCTAAATCGCGCTCAGAAGCTTTGCGGTACACCTTGTTCGGATTCTCTTCCGATTCGTACTTAAACTTCTTCTTATTCATCTGGAGCTTTACCAGCTCCCCGGTGATAGAGACGTTTCCTATGTCGTGTCCGGAGTGGGCTTCTACAGCCACAGCATCTCCGATCTGGAGTGGAAGACCTTCTGCATTATGGAAAAATTCCTTGCGTCCGTTCTTAAATCTGACCTCGACCCAGTCAAAAGCTTGATCTGTCGAGGGTAGTTCCATATTTGAAAGCCAGTCATAGACCGACAGTTTTCCGCATCCTCCAGTTCCACATGAGCCGTTGCTTTGACAACCCTTTGGAACGCCACCACCGCTGCCACAATTACTGCATGCCATGGTCGTTATATTTATGCTATCAAACAACAACTTTGTTGTGTTGTTTGCGATACTAAGGTCGTAAATTGAACCCATGATTGAACGGAATCTGTTTAAAATTCTCCTCACCGCTTGTTTCGCGGTTCTACTGGCCCCGTTTGCGAAGTCGCAGGAAGGAAAATGGCAGGCCGCAGGTGCTTTTGAGCACTGGGTTGATCATCTTCCGTACAACACGTTCGAGCACGTGGACGAATTGGACCCCCTTGTTTTTTGTGCCTCGCAAGACAACCTGCTCGTCATCGACGGCAGTACAGACGAATTCACCAGATATTCACGCATCAACGGCCTTTCGGGGACCAACATCACCGCCTTGCGCGCCGATGCTCCCTCTCAAACCGTCTGGATCGGTTATGCCAACGGCCGCATAGATGTTTGGCGTAACGGCACCTTTCAAGCCATCAACGCTATCGAAGAAACACCGTCTTTTACGGGGCTAAAGCAGATCAACAGCTTCGCCTTTTTCAACGGCAAGGCCTACGCCGGCACCAACTTTGGTTTGGTTGAATTTGAAATTTCTTCCCGCCTCGCTGGGCGCACCTTTTTATTAGGCGATAACTTCACTCCCATAGCCATTACGACCTTCGCTATCAACTCAGCGGGCACGGCTTGTGTGTATTCACCGGACCAGCTAAATGAGTTTTTAGTAGCCGACCTCACCGAAAATTTACCGCAGTGGGCCGCCATAGATTATCGAGTGTTTTCCAGTGTTTACGACCCTAACCATATCGTATGGTACGATGTTGACCAATGTTTTGTGTACGCTGCGACCGACCTTACCTCCGGCACGCTCTTGTTTGATGTGACCGAAGACAGCTACGGGAACTGGGCAGCGGGAACGTATCCGCAGCCTTGGGGCGCAGGGAGTTTCGGCGGCCAGGAAATTCAAGATATTCGGGTAAGTGAGGCTTGGCTGGTGGTTACGCGAGATTTTAATGTGATCGGAAAGAAATCGGACGCGCAAAACAACCCTGTCGATTCTATCAATATATCTAACGCCTTGTTCGCTCCTGGCGTACTTCGTCCCCTTTCCTCGACTTTTGTGAGTACAGAAAATGCTTTCTATGTGGGCAATTTTCAAACGGGGGTGCTGCGCGTTAAGGACGGCACAAAAATCAAGCGTATTCTCCCCAGCAGTCCCTTTAGCAATAAAGCTTTTCACCTCGTGCCTTACGGATTAGGTAAGGATAACGACCCTAATGCAGATGGTACTAATCCCTATGCAGCTGTCTACCGTGGAAATACAGGCGGGGTTCTGCATTTACCGGGCGCCTTAAACGAACTGTGGTCAAAGGCCTACTCCAGCGACGGCGCCGGTCGTTACGAGAATCAGCAGTGGACGCATTGGGATAAAAATCACCTCTACGGTTTAACGGATTTTGTAAGTGCCGCTCATGAATTCACCGCATCTGGCGAGCGCATTTACCTCAGTAGTTGGGGCGGTGGGATAGTCGAATTGACCGACGGAGATACTACAGGGTGGTTTCGCGCGAGCAATACAAACGGTGCTTTACTCGCCGTGAATGGCAATGCTAATGACCTGCGGACCGGTGGATTGACCTTTGACGATGAAGGCAATTTATGGGGAGTACAAAGTTTAGTGGCTGCGCCGCTGTTTAAAAAGGATGTAGAGGGGAATTGGTCCAATTTTGCCCTAAGCCCCGGTGCAGATGGCGTTGCACTAAAAAATATTCTTCATTACGACGGTATGTTCTTCATTCAAAGCCGTACGAACGGCATCTATGCCTACCGCTCTTCCGACGGGCTAAAACGGCAGATCAGTTCTGGTACAGGGAGCGGAAATCTGCCTTCCAACCACGTATTGAGCATGGCTGTGGACCAGGACGGAGAGCTATGGCTTGGAACGGATGAAGGATTGGTGGTGCTGTACAGTCCCTCAAATGTTTTTAACGGAGGAACTTCCGATGCGCGTCCCATTCTCTTCGAGGAAGACGGTGTCGTACAAAAGCTTTTGGGTGAAACGCCTATAACGAGCATTTTCGTAGACGGTGGCAACCGAAAATGGATAGGTACGCGCGGCGCTGGACTCTTTTTAGTCAGTCCAGAAGGGCTGCAAACCGTGCAGCAATTCACGGCAACCAATTCGCCTTTGCTCTCCAATGATATCCTCAGCATTGCAGCAGATCCAACGAGCGGAGAGCTCCTCATTGCTACCTCAAAAGGGTTGATCGGCTACCGCGGCGATGCGACACCTGGCTACACCGGCAATGTGCCTGAAGCCTCCATCTACCCCAATCCAGTGCGTCCGGGTTACGAAGGTCCTATTTTCGTTCAGGGCTGCCCCGAAGGTGCGGTAGTCAAATTTACAGACGTTACAGGAGCACTTGTTTTTGAAACACAATCTAACGGTGGAACAGCACGTTGGAACGGCACAAACCTGAGCGGTCAGCCCGCAGCAAGTGGTGTATACCTCGTCTACATCACTGATGCGTTAGGCACGGTTACAGCACAAGGAAAAGTTCTTGTTATCCGGCAGTAAACCGGTCTGAGATATTGGTATTTTTGATAGGCTATGGCACAAGAGAAAGAAAAAAAGAAACACAATTACCGCAAGCAAATCATCTGGACGGTGGTCGTGCTCACGGGACCGGTTTGGGGATTGACTTTATTGCTCAGTCTAACGAGCATGGGCGTGTTTGGGGAATTACCAAATATCGCGCAGATTGCGAACCCGGATACGAAATTGGCCACTGAGATCATTACCGAAGACGGTGAAACCCTGGGTACATTCTTTCGCGAGAACAGAACGGCAGCTACGTTTGATGAACTCTCCCCGTGGCTGGGCAAAGCCCTTGTAGCTACAGAAGACGAACGCTTTTATTCGCACAGCGGCGTGGACGCTAAGGCCCTGGCACGCGCCATAGCTTACTTAGGCTCAAAGGGAGGCGGATCAACGCTCACCCAGCAATTAGCGAAGATGCAGTACAATGAACCTGCCCGCAATTTGGTAGAGCGGATTGGGCAGAAATTGGGCGAATGGATCATTGCCGTTCAACTCGAAAGATTGTACACAAAGGACGAAATCATAGCCTTGTATTTGAACCAATTAGACTTCCTCTACCAAGCCGTCGGCATCAATTCTGCGGCACGCGTCTACTTCAACAAGAAGCCCATTGACCTCACCATTGAAGAGGCCGCCGTGTTTGTCGCCATGGCTAAAAACCCTTCTCTATACAATCCTAAACGCTACCCAGAACGCACCAAACAACGTCGCGATCAAGTATTCGTACAGATGGTTAAAAACGGCATGCTCACGGTGGCAGAAAAAGACAGCCTTCAACAAATCCCGCTTCAGTTGGAATTCCGACCGCAGAGTCATACGGCCGGTCTTGCGCCGTATTTCCGTGAATATTTGCGTGGCTATATGAAAGGGTGGATCAAAGACTACGAGAAAAGGACCGGCCGCGAATTAGACCTCTACAGCGGTGGGTTAAAAATCTACACGACCATCAACGCGGAAATGCAACAAAATGCAGAAGAAGCGGTGCAGGAGCATTTGAGCAACTACCAACGCATTTTTGACATCATCAAAGAAGACCGCAAATACGGCCCCTTCTATTTCGATGAGGATCCCGCCGGAAATGTAAAGCGCATCGTGGACCGCGCAATAAAAAACACCCAGCGCTACCGGGGCATGAAACGCCGCGGCGCAAGTCAGGACAGCATTCAGAAAGCTTTTACCACACCCATTCCTATGACGGTGTTCACTTGGCAAGGCGATAAAGACACCGTGCTCTCACCGCGCGACAGCATCATCTATTACAAAGGGCTTTATCAGGTGGGGATGATGAGCGTTGAACCGCAGTCCGGACATGTCAAAGCATGGGTTGGAGGCAACGACTACCAGTATTTTAAATACGACCACGTAAAACAAGGGAAACGTCAGGTAGGGTCTACCTTCAAACCCTTCGTTTACGCATCCGCCATTTTGGAGAAAAACTACAGTCCTTGCATGGAAGTCCCGAACGCGAAGATTTGTATTGAAAAGGGGGAGTTTGGACTCATCGAAGATTGGTGCCCGTCCAATTCTGACGATAAATACGGCGGTACGAAAAGCTTAAAACATGCCCTTGCGAATTCGATGAATACCGTGACCACCTTCCTCATGAAACAAGTGGGACCACGCCCAGTGATTGATCTCGCACGCCGTATGGGCATCACCGGAGATATTCCCGAAGTACCTTCCATAGCGCTTGGCACCGTAGACCTCAGCGTTTACGAAATGGTGGGCAGTTACACGACTTTCGCAAACAAAGGGCGTTACGTTCAACCGATCATGGTCACGCGTATTGAAGATAAAAATGGTGTGGTTCTCGAAGAATTTACGCCAGAATCCCGCCAAGTCATGAGCGACCGCGATGCCTATGTTATCCTCAAGCTTTTGATGGGGGTAACGGAGGACGGAACGGGATATCGACTGCGTCACAATTACGGAAAGAACTTCTACCGCAACAAAGCCGTAACAGGCTATCCGTATGAATTCACTAATGAGATTGCGGGCAAGACAGGGACCACGCAAAACAACTCTGACGGTTGGTTTATGGGGGCTGTACCAAATCTTATTACCGGTGTATGGACCGGTTGTGAAGATCGCGCTGCGCACATGGGCGGTGGTTTTGGTACGTATTACGGACAAGGCGCTACGGCGGCACTTCCCATCTGGGCGGTCTACATGAAAAAGAACTACGCCAACCCTGATCTCGGCATTAGTGCAAGCCCATTCGAACGTCCAAAAGGTGAGCTTGGCATAGATGTAGATTGTCTACCGACCACCTTCGACTTTGATAGTGGCGAAGGCGACGATTTTGACGAAAATTTCTAGCGGCCCGCCGCCAGTTTCAATACCGTTGCAAACTCTGCTGGAACCAGCAGTTCGTCTACCGGTTCGACCACAAATTGTGTGCTGCTGGGCGTAGAAGCGTTGCGCTGCGCTTCACGCCGCTGAATTTCTGATCTATTTTTAACGGCCACAGTTGCACCCTTGACTAACCCCGCAGCTACAGAAACTATAAGTCCGACACTAGCCACTAAAAGGCCAGTAACGAATCCGAGAATCACTGCAAATCCAGAGCCATCGTCGGTTGCGGCAATGGCCGCAAAAATGACCACTCCGGAAGCCAAGGAAATGAGATAGCCCTTCCCGGTGGTTTTCAAACCCTGTGCTGCCGCTGAAGGTAAAGGAGTGAGTTCTTGAATAAACGGTTCACTGGAACCGGCTACTTCCTTTGGGCCCATATAGAGGTAAGCCAATTGGCCCGCTGTATCCATACAAAGCGCATAGTAAAAGGTTGCCGGCTTGAGTAACGTGAGGTAACTGCTCGCTGTATCGAAGGTGAATTCTGAAAGTTCACCTGCATCAGTTACCACGGCGGCGACCTCAAAACCATCCGTTAATGCACCGCGTAAGTCGTAAACTACAGGATCCATAATGGACCGTTCTGCGCTGAGGCTAAATGGTGAGGCTAGGAGTATTAAGAAGGCAAGGCGGATCAAATGTTTCATGCCCCAATATAAAAAAAGCCCCGAGATTACACCCGAGGCTTAAAGTTAGTATCCAGTGCTCAAGAAGGATTAGAACATGTCCATATCCATTCCACCACCACCACTTCCGCGGTCCATCTGGCGGCGGCGGCGTTGTACTTCGCCAAAGTTGTAGGTAAGGCCTGCTTCAACGATGCGGTTGCTCCAACGGAACTGGCCCTCTTGATAGAAATTTGGTCCCATGGACTCGTAGTTCCAACCCATGGTATTGAAGAGATCGCGGCAATTGATCGATAGGTTTAATCGGTCATTCATGAAACCTTGTTTGATGCTGCCGCCCATGAAATAAAACGGACGACCTATGCCTTGCGCCATTACGCGTTTACTGCGGTAGTTCCCCATAATTTGAAGGCTCGCGCCTTTCCATAACGGCGTACTTACCATGGTGTTCAAACCAAAACCGTACCCGCTATTAACCCAGCCGCGGCCGTCGATATCACCGCTGACCTGGCTGTAAAAGTAATTTCCGCCAAGCGTTGCAAAAGCGCCTTTGGTGCCGATACGTCCACGGAAGCTAAAGTCCATCCCAGCGTCTTCACCATTGTTGAGGTTTTTGTGCGTCGTCGTATTGATCCCATTGGTATCGACCTGACTGAACCAAGTGATGAGGTTGCTTTTATCACGGAAATAAACGTTAGCGTTTAAGGTTTTGCCTTTCTTCAAAATATGCGTGTAGCCCACTTCATACGAACCGGTAAATTCCGGAAGGAGGTATGGGTTTCCTTGACGGAGATTGAATGGATCACTGTAATCTATGAAAGGATTGAGCTGGCGTCCGCCTGGGCGTTGCACTCGACGACTGTAGCTAAAGTTAAGTTCACGACCACGAGCAATTTCATACGTTAAAAATGCGCTCGGGTATACTTGAAAATAGTCATTGACGAACGTAGAATCTTGCGTGATTTGTGTCGCTTCGATGTTCGCTTGTTCCGCACGAAGGCCCAACTGAAAGCCCCATGGACCCTTTTTGAAGCCGTAGTTTGCGTAGGCAGCGAAAATATCTTCAGAGTATAAAAATTCATTTACAGAAAGGGGGTCTAAAGTGGCAATGCCCGTGTTGATGTCAGTATTCGTTCTATTGAAGCCGTCAAGATCGTCGCGAAGAATCATTTTTACACCCGCCTCGAGCTTGCGGTCGTCATTCCACTTCTTCACGTAATCTACGAGACCATTGAATTCCCACTGATCGCCAAAACTAACGGTGGAATAGCGCATCGATGGGGCCTTGATGTTGCCCGCGTTGAGGGTATCTTGTTCAAAAACCATATCGTCATTGCGATTGCCGTCGGTATAGCTGAATCGGACATTTAGTTCCTCCCCTTTCTTGGGCTTGTAATCATAAATGAGGTCCGCACTGTTGTTCCAGCGAATGCCGTTTTCTTCATTGGCTTGAAGGATGGTATAAATGTATGTAGGTGTGGTCCAATCCGTAGTTTTTTCTTCCGATTGCGGACGCAAACCTTGGTTGATCGTTCCTTGCAGCGTGAAGGTGTGTTTGTCGTTCGGGGTCCAATCCATTCCCGTTTTTATGTTGTTTCCATTGCGACCCGCCAAACCTTTGGTGATTTGTTCGAAGCTGTACGTTCCGTCCGTGAGGTAATTTTCACGATTCGCCCATGAATTGCGCGGTGTAAACCCTGAACTGTGACCCGCATTGAAGAAGAAATTCACATTATCCACCTTGTAGTTGAGGTTCATACCGGCACGAACGCGGTCAGCACCTGAATAGGAGGTATTTACTGAGCCGTTCAATCCTTGTAAGGCCGATTTCTTCAATACGATGTTGATCATTCCTGCCGTACCGTCCGGATCGTATTTCGCGCTCGGGTTGGTCATTACTTCGATCTTCTCCACACTGTTCCCTGGCAAACTTTGCAATAGCGCAGTAAGGTCTTCACCTGTGAACCGCGATGGACGTCCGTCAATCATAATACGCACGGCACTCGAGCCACGAAGCGTAATGTTTCCATCAAGGTCTAATTCCACCGACGGTATATTTTCAAGGATATCACTTGCGGATCCCGTTTTGCTCAAAATAAGTTTCGATGGATCGTAGACTTTTCGATCGATCTCGTTGGTCATGAATTGGCGTTCGGCCGCAACTGTAACTTCATCAAGCTCCACTCCAGAATGCTGCAGACCAATTTCACCTAAATTCTGCTCCACACCTTCACGCCCTAAACGTACTTCCTGCGTCTTCGTTTTGTATCCTACGTAAGCGAACTCGATCACGTTAGGACCAAGCGTAATGCCTTCGATTTTGAACTGTCCGCGTTCGTTGGTCATTCCCCCGGTAACGAGTTCTTCACTCATTTTGTGGGTGACTTTAACCGCTGCGTAGGCTAAGGGTTCCTGGGTTTTGTCATCGACCAATGTTCCGGTTAAAACGCCGATTTTCGGGAGCTTAGATGGGTCAAAATTTCCTCCTCTTTCACTGCCCGGTTGTTGGGCGTGTAGTGTTCCGGTCAAAAACACGGTGAGGATAAGTAAAAAGGTAGTGCTTAGGTTCTTCATGTCTAGTAGACGCGTATTGAGGTCAAAAGGTTTAAAAGCTCGGCAATTTTATGCAAAGCCACGCGAATATAAGGCACTTCTGTCGCCCAAACTGTTGGAGATGTGTTAACGCCCTAAACGGCCCGGTAACCGAGGCTATTTTTAACGTGAATGCGGCGCAAGAGCAATTCGATCAACCAGAAATTTATTGCGGCGAAGACCTCAAAGAAAAGCACATGTAGGAAAGCGAAGTTTTCACTGGTGATAATGAGTGGATTGTCTGCTATGGGCGGCTCCATGAGGTACATGTAGTTACCGCCGGTCAGAAGATTTATACCCAAGGCTATGAGTGCCATAAATTGAATTCGGCCAAAACTGCGCAGCCACGCCCACTTCTTGAGGCGATTGTGCTGTACCACAATAATGTAAAAGCCCACCGCGATGATGGATGCGTGGTTTACGTAGTAGTCAAAGGCGTAAACCACATTAATTCCGTGGGTAAACTCCGGAGTAAGCAAACTCTGCAAGCCACCAGCAATACCGGTGAAAGTGACCAATTCTCCCATCCAGCGTTTTCCGGTAAAAAAGTAACCTATGAGCAGGAGTCGCGAGAAGCCGCACATGTGAAAGAGCAAGGAACTGCCCCAACTGAATTCGCCACGCGAAATAGAAAGACCCGTCATCGCGAGGTATGCGCCCACTAAAACAAGTGCCCAACCGCGTTCAAACTTTCTTCGTGCTAAAACGCCTAATTGGCTACCCAGCCATAGCGGGAATAGGATGACAAACAGTGCTGCAGCCCAGCCAAACCAGTACAGTACATCTCCAGGAGATAACGCAACATGCAAGTCCATTCGCTAAAGTATTCGTTCGTTTCTATCGCAGTCTTAGGTCGACGGGCACTCCGAATATAAAAAAAGGCGGCCATGTGGCCGCCTTTCTATCTGAAATATAATGTGTTGTAGGATTAGTTGTTGCCTAAAATCAATGGCAATCCATCACTACCCCCGACCACAATAACTTTGCTATTAGGACTCTCTGCTAATTTTAATGTAGCGTCAATTCCTTTATCGCGAAGAATTTTATCCGTGAGTGACTGGCTCAACAAGCGGTTTGCCACAGCCTTACCTTCTGCTTCGATACGCTGGCGCTCTGCTTCTTTTTGAGCACGAGTCAAGCGGAATTCATATTCCAATGAAACCTGCTCTTGTTCTAGCTTACGCTCGATCGCTTGCTTCAATTTGTCTGGTAAACCTACATCGCGAATCAAAACAGCATCAAGCTCAATATACTTGCCTTTGATACGTTCTGCCGCAAGCACAAAGATCTCAGTCTGAATGCTGTCGCGCTTAGAGCTGTACAGTTCTTCCGGTAAATACTTACCTATAATTTCACGCGTTGCTGAACGAATTTCTGGAATGATAATACGCTCATGGTAGTTCTCACCTACCTCATTGTGCAAATAGCCAATTTTTTCTTGGATGGGACGGTAACGGTACGAGAGTTCGGCACGTATGGTCAAACCGTTCGCACTAAGTACCTCCATTACAGAACGGTCTTCTTGGATACGCGTGCTGTAAACAAACATGCGGTTCCAAGGCGCAATTATTTTTAGACCCTGGTCATAGACGCGGTCTACCTTGAGGCCGGCAACCAAATCGTATTGAACACCCGCTTCACCGGATTCAATTTTGACGAAAAGTCGTGATGAAAACACGAGGATTAGTAGGAAGGCTGCAAATGCAGGAATCAACCACTTTGGAAAAGAATTATTCATGTAGTTCTTTTAGAATTAATTATGCGGTTAAAATAGCAAATATCCTACCAACCTCGCCCGGGTGTCAGAGTGTCGCGTTTTTTACGATTTTTGGCCGATTTTGACTCATTTCCATTCGTTTTTCGCCGATTTATTGAGGTTTTCTGTGAATTTTGATCAAAATCTATGGATTTCATGAAAACACAATCGCTATACGAAGAGCTCCTTCAGCACGTCTAAACTCTTGAATGTGCCAAATCCGTCGAGGTGAATGTTCATGTAACGACTCAATCCCTCCATTAAATCCGAACGGCCCTGCTTGGATATGCCCAACGGCCCGTTAAAATTCCATTCTAATGCGACCCGCAAGTTTTGACTCGCTTCTGGTTGAAGGTACGCGTGTAAAAGGGGCGGTTCTGTGACGAAGTTGCCGTTGTGGAGGTCAAAATAATTGGTCCCATTAGATGCTTTTAGGTTGGGCGCGAACCCCAAGTAGGTCGTTAATCGGGCCCAGACGGCCAGGTGAAAAGCAGGTGGAATAGGATCGATAGTATCCAATGCTAGGCACGCGGAGCGTACATAATCAAACTTTTCCGCATTCGACTCCCCCGTTTGCAGCACTTTTTGAAAGAGCTCCGAAAGAAACAGCGCAAGCGCATTGCGCACAGGATCGTACGGAATGGTCGTGTAGGTGAGGTCCATCTTCGCCTCCTTAATCCGGTCCAATTTTCCCTCCCCTTTATTCGTATGGACCAATTCCAGTAGCGAGAGCGGCAACAACATGGAGCTGCGCACCACGCCGCGTTTACTGCCTACACTGTTCACCAAAAAGCTCAATACACCAAACTCCTCCGTGTACACACGCACAATTCTACTGCTTTCGCCGTACTTCAGCGCGCTTAAAACAATGCCTTTACTGTGGTGGTATTGGGCCATGATGTAAATGTACGTTACTCATAAAAAAACCCGGCGCCTGCCGGCGCCGGGTTTTAGATGCCTCCCTAAAATTTTTTTCTATTTAGCCGCTTCAGCAACCGGTAGCACTTTAATCTTCAAGTTGCGGTACCACACGTAATCGCCGTGGTCCTGCAGCGCAATCCCACCCTTGCGGTAGGTGCCGTATCCAGGGAATTCATGGAATTTCGAAGCCGCAACATCCGCACGCCACGCATCGTCGAAGAGGTCGCGATCCACGGTGACCACGCCGTTGAGCTTCTGGGTGAGGTGACCGTTTTGAACAATAATTTCGAACTGGTTCCATTCCCCTGCGAGCTTGGCGGCGCCTTCCGGAGCTGCATTGATATCGTACAGATCGCCTGCACGGTGTTTGTGGATCGCGGCATCGGGATGGCCTTCAGTGGAATCGGTCCCGTTGTCTAACACTTGCATTTCTAATCCCGTCATCCAGCAGAATGGATACTGCTCGGTATCCTCGTTGAGGAGGTAGATGATGCCGGAATTTCCGCGTTCGCCAATTTTCCATTCCCCCTTGAAGTGGAAGTTTTCAAATTCCCGGATCGAACCGTCAAAATCTTGATAGACGATATCGCCACCGCCGTTGACTTGCCAGTCCTCTTTGTTGCTCGCGTCTAAATGCAAGGCCTCGTCTTCAATGACCCATGCTTTGCCAATCACCGTATCGCCATACGTGCGGAAATTCCCCAAACACTGACCGTCGAACATGAGCTCCCAGCCGTCGATGATTTCGGCTTCGGTGATGTTGTTGTGCAATTTTTCAGGAGCACCTGCAGCTTCTTCGACAGGCGCTTCAGCTGGTGCCGTGCAAGCGACAGCAAAAAGTGCTGCGGCGGATAGGAGGAGATGTTTCATTCGTGCTAAAAATTGAGTTTTGAGTTGAGTTTATGGTTTAATCTTCACGGTCAATTCGTCCAGACGCTCTTTGTAGCGGGGCAAAGGATCCAGTAAAATCGCTTTTTTCATGCATTCTGCCGCCGCGGGATAGGCTTGAGTGGCTTCATAAAAATCGGCCATAGAATCATAGGCATTCGCACTGTTAGGAAAATGTTCCAGCGCTGCTGTAAAATACATTTCTGATTTCTCCAGATCGCCCATATCCATTTGCATGTAGCCCGACATGTTGAGCAATTCCTCTGGATACGGAGGCACCGCATAGCCGAAGTTGCGTTCCAATTTTGCTGCCCTGTGATTGATAATCTTCGACAGCGTTGCAACCGACGTCGCTGGATCGTTGATTTTGTGCGTACCCTCCATTTGATACCAATCGAACAGGGCAATCAACCCCTCCATTAAAGAGGGCAAGGGTACGGTACCGTGCAAATCTCTTTCAAAGAATTGGAATCCCACACGAAGTCCAGTAGGCGCTAATGCTTCCAGTTGGTCGAAGGTCTTGAGGATGGCACGAGGAAATTCGGTTGGCCAAGAATCGTCTTCACGTACATTTTCCAATGTTACAGAAGTGTCTTGCATATGCAATTGGCCACTCATCGTTATAAAAACAGAACGGCCCTCAAGAGATGTCTCACTCAGTTTTTCTGGAAGGATGTAATGGTAATGCCCCCCGCTCCAATTCATGCTGGGATCAATAGCGAGGTAGTAGTTGAACAGCGCGGGGCGCTCGGCTAGGGTAAATAAGGTGAAGAGTCCGCCATACGAATGGCCAATCAGGGTTCTGAATTGGGTCACCGGATAATTGGCCTCCACGTAAGGGATTAATTCGTTCTCAATGAAATCAAGAAAGGCAGGCGCTCCACCCTCCAATACCGCGTTCGGTGTCATGGCAACCGCCATAGGATCGGAAGAAACGGCACTCTGTGCCTCAATAAACTTGGGTGGGGTCAAATCCCTAGTTCTATTTTCCGCATTTGAAATGCCAATGATGATCATATCCGGCGTGTATCCGCCACTGTAATAATCCTGCACCGTACCTGCCGCCGGCAACAGCACATCGCCGTCGAGCAGAAAGGCAACCGGATATTTCCTTGCACTCGAAGGGTCGTATCCCAATGGGAAATCCACATAAATGAGACGATCTTCACCCAACAGCTCAGAATGTACCGTATCTGTGATGCCTCGTTTCACCAAGAAGGCGGGATCCGTTTGGGCTAGAACGCCCGATAATCCCAACCACAGGCTGCAGATTATGATCGAGACTGAACGAGCCCATTTCTTTGAAATACTTTGACTCATTAGTCGTTGCTTTAGTTGATTAATCAAGCCCCAATGCTTTGCGGTTGGCGGCTTTGTCTACGCCAGTGGCGGCAAAGTCGTCGAAGGCGCGTGAGGCGACCGGGATAATCCAATCCGCTATGCGTTCTGCGCCCTCGCGCGCACCGGCAGCCGAATCTTTCAAACAGCACTCCCATTCTAGCACGGCCCAACCGTCGTAATTGTACTGGGCGAGCTTGGCAAAAATGGAAGGAAAATCGATCTCTCCATCGCCCACGGAACGGAATCGGCCGGCGCGTTCTACCCA
>Ga0206127_1003498_pt1 | contig 14490 bp, 12 predicted proteins | sample Helgoland_Spring_6_FD_148646 | JGI IMG/M metagenome (GOLD analysis project Ga0206127, IMG submission 148646) | Pelagic subsurface seawater microbial communities from Kabeltonne, Helgoland, North Sea - Helgoland_Spring_Bloom_20160419_1 | ecosystem: Environmental > Aquatic > Marine > Epipelagic ...
CGGGCCTCAAAGCCCTTGAACAAGGGGCAACACTGGCCTTAGCTAACAAAGAATCCTTGGTCTGTGCGGGCAATTTAATCCTTCAGACAGCCAAAAACAACAATGCTAGAATTCTACCGGTCGACAGCGAACACTCAGCCATTTTCCAAGGACTTGTTGGCGAAAATATAGCTGCTGTTGAGCGGATAATTATTACTGCAAGTGGTGGTGCTTTCCGCGATTGGCCAATTGAAGATCTAGCAAACGCCACACTGGCGCAGGCGTCCGCCCACCCCAATTGGGATATGGGACAACGGATCACGATCGATAGTGCCTCGATGTTCAATAAGGCGATGGAAATAATTGAGACACATGAGTATTTCGATGTTGGTTCTGATCAAATAGAGGTCTTGGTTCATCCCGAGTCTATGATCCACGCTCTTGTAGGATTTAACGATGGGGCATTGTTGGCCCATGTTGGCCCACCAGATATGCGTCATGCGATTGGCTATGCTCTTCACTGGCCCGAGCGTAAGAAGTTGCCTGTTGAGCGATTGGATTTGGCAAAAATTGGTTCATTTACCTTCCGTGCACCTGATGAGGTAAGGTGGCCAGCTTTGCGTCTTGCGCGCGAAGTGATGGCACGCGGAGGATTGTCTGGGGCTGTTTTCAATGCTGCCAAAGAAACAGCACTAAATGGCTTTATTTTAGGCACGCTCAAATTTACTGAAATGTCTGAGATTGTGGATCAAACACTTTCTAATATGGACAGCAAGGGTGGTCATATTGATGACACTATGACCCTTGATAATGTTCTTCATGTTGACCATCTCGCACGTGAGATCGCGCAACACTTAATAAAAAAACGGGCAGGATGAACACTTGGATATAGCGACGCTGATTGGCCAGTTTGGTGGCTTTTTTTGGGTGATTATTGCGTTTGTATTCGCTTTGAGTGTGATCGTAGCGATCCATGAATATGGTCACTATATCGTAGGCCGTTGGACGGGGATTCACGCGGATGTTTTCAGCCTTGGGTTTGGCCCTGTTTTGTATTCGCGTTTCGACAAGCGCGGTACAAAATGGCAGATCGCAGCGCTGCCTTTTGGCGGTTATGTAAAGTTTGCAGGCGATGCGAATGCGGCCTCTGGTATTGACGGGGAGGCGAGAGCTGAAGTGGCCGACGATCCTGTCGCACGACGGGCAACGATGCATGGTGCGCCACTTTGGGCGCGCGCACTGACTGTTGCGGCGGGTCCGGTATTCAACTTTGTTTTTTCGATAATCATTTTTTTTGGCGTCACGGTCTACGAAGGTCAACCCAGTGACCCGTTGACAGTTGCCTCTCTTAAAGCTCTTCCTGGGCCTGAAACTCAGTTGCGCGAAGGTGATCGTATTTTTGGCATCGAAGGTCAGGAATATGCTGTTTTTGAAGACGCGGTTAGCTGGGCACTAACTACATCGCCACCGAGTGATGGCATCCTGAATTATTATATCGAGCGCGATGGCGAGAGTTTTAGTGTAACAGGACCGTTCCTAGCGCCTGCACGCATTGGAAATATAGTGCCGCAAAGCGCCGCTTCTGACGCTGGCTTGCGTCATGGAGATGTAATTACTCATATCAATGGCGATGCTATAGTTGCCTTTCTTGACATGAAGAAAACTGTCGAGTCGTCCAATGGGGCTGATCTTGACCTAAGTGTTTGGCGCGACGGAAACGTCGAACAATTGGTACTGACACCAAAACGTGTCGACGAACCTGTGCCAGGCGGGGGCTTTAGGACCCATTGGCGAATCGGTATTATGAACAGTTTGGCATTTGAGCCAGCGACAGAGACAGTCCCATTTTTCAATGCTTTGACGCGTAGTGTGGACCAAGTTGGCCGCATTATTGAGGGCTCGATTTCTGGACTTGGTCACATGATTACTGGCGCAATCAGCACATGCAACCTGTCGGGACCTATCGGTATTGCACAAACCTCTGGCGCAATGGCATCACAAGGGGCGCAGAGCTTTATTTGGTTTATTGCTGTTCTAAGTACCGCTGTAGGCTTACTGAACTTGTTCCCTGTGCCTGCGTTGGACGGTGGCCATTTGGTTTTTTACGCCTACGAAGCTGTAACTAAACGCCCACCAAGCGATAACGCATTGCGGATATTAATGGGCATTGGCCTTGCAATGGTGTTGACACTAATGGTGTTCGCTTTGGTGAATGACTTGTTCTGTCCATAACCCTCAGATTTACAGGAGTTCGATATGGCCAATGCTATAAAAACAAACGTGCTTTGATTGAGTGGCGTGCTGCATTGACTGTGGATTGATATCCAAGCCAGCACATTCGTTGATGACAGTCTGGTTCGTTCAATTGACAATATGGCGGGCTACAAGGAACTTATGCTAAAGGCGCGTGTCTCAATTGATAATGCGCGCGCTTGCAACATTCCTGTTATCTTCATCAAAGAGGTTTATCGTCCCGACCTAGTAGATTTTGGACGTAAATTGGAGAGCGACGAGGATATCTACTGCCTCGAAGATAAACTAAAGACGGATATTGCGATCAAAGAGATGGATTTCCGGCCGACTGATTACCTCATCCGAAAACGTCGTTATTCAGCGTTCTTTGACACCGACTTTGAAATTTTGTTACATGGTCTGCAGGTGGACATACTGCAAATGTGTAGCGGTCTCACGGACGTTTGCGTGCATTATACTTTTGCGGATGGCCACCAATCTGACAATTTCTGCCGCATCATCGAAAATAGTACTAGCGGATCAAGTTTAGATGCACACCAGTATTTTTTGAGAGCGATGGAGTATCTGCAAACGGGTGCGTGCCGTTCTTTGGATGAGGTTCTGTAATCCATGGGGCAGGCAGGGCAAATGCAGTTGGTTCACCCAGCGTAAGAGATATCACGTACAGTTGCCATGTTTATGCCGCATCTCGACCAATTTCAGGTCTTATTGATTTTGTAACGTCTTGTTGCAAATAGGAATATTAATCTGCAAACGACTCAAGCTGGTTACTGCAGACACCGCCTTTTGGTCGATCTTAACTGGTATCGTGGGCTGTGTTTGGATATGGTATCTGCCGGTCTTTTGCTTGGTATTTAGATCCGTGGTATCTATGGTAACATGCTCCGCGCTAGATAGGGGGGAGAAATCAGTCTCATAGGGCAGATTTAGTACGTTCGCGTTTTGACAATCCAGCCTATACTCGGTACTCATCAAGGCAGTTTTTGTCTCAAGATTGGGTAATAACCATGAAGTTGCGGTTTTCTAGCAAGCACGGTGAAACACATGAATCTGGGGTTGCATTATTGGTAGCCAAACGGCTGATCAGTGTTTCCTTATTGGTTTCATCTACTTGGATGGCGGGGGTGATGCCTGCTGGTGCCCAAAATTACTCTTTCAATAAGGTTGTGATCGACGGAAATGCGCGGATCGGAAATTCCGCAATCCTATCCCAAGCGGGAATCGCACCTGGCCAAACAGTTAGCGCTGGCCAGCTGAACGACGCATTTCAAAAAATTCAAAATAGTGGCTTGTTTGAAAGTGTTGCCATTTCTCCAGCTGGAAATACCTTGAAAATCACGGTGGTTGAACGTCCAACGATCAATCGTGTGAACTTTGAGGGCAACCGCCGCAAGAAAGATTCCGTGCTGGAAGCTTTGGTTTCATCAGCCGAACGTCGCGTTTTTAATCCCGACGTCGTAGAGGCCGATGCAGCAAAAATTGCTGAAGCTTATTCGAACGGAGGTCGTTTGGCTGCCCGTGTAACGCCTAAAATTATTAAACGAAGCGACAATCGCGTTGATATCGTTTTTGAAATTTTTGAAGGTGATATAGTAGAAGTCGAGCGCCTTAGCTTTGTTGGCAACCGCATTTATTCAGACCGTCGTTTACGTCGTGTCCTTGGAACGAAGCAGGCGGGGCTATTCCGTGATTTGGTAAAGGCCGATACGTTTGTTGAAGGCCGCATCGAGTTCGACAAACAGGTTTTGCGCGAGTTTTACCTGTCACGTGGATATATTGATTTCAGGACAAATTCCGTAAACGCAGAGTTGGCCCAAGAACGTGATGGGCACTTTCTTGTTTTTAACATTCGCGAGGGACAGCAATTCAAATTCGGAAGCGTTTCGACAAGCAGTGAACTAAATGATGTCGACGGTGACGAATATCAGGCAGTCACCAAAATCCGCCCGGGGGTCGTTTATTCCCCAACATTGGTTGAGCAAGAAATCGCACGAATGGAGCGATTAGCTATTCGTCAAGGCGTAGATTTTTTGCGGGTTGAACCACGCATCACTCGTAACGATCGTGACTTAACACTTGATGTTGAATTTGTTTTGTCTCGTGGTCAGCGCGTGTTTGTTGAGCGGATTGATATTGAAGGCAATACGACTACTCTTGATCGTGTCATACGTCGCCAGTTTAAATCTGCTGAGGGCGACCCATTCAATCCACGCGAAATTCGTGGATCTGCAGAGCGTATCAAAGCGTTGGGGTTCTTTGCTAACGCGAACATAGACGCAAGAGAAGGATCATCACCGGATCGGGTAATCGTTGACGTTGATGTTGAAGAACAACCAACAGGCTCATTGGGCTTTGGCGGGTCGTTTTCTGCCAATGATGGATTTGGTGTTGCAATCACACTAAAGGAATCGAATTTTCTTGGACGTGGCCAAGGGGTTAATATTACTTTTAATACTGCCAAAGATTCTCGTCGCTATGGTTTTAATTTTATTGAACCTAACTTTCTCGGACGTGATGTCCGATTTGGCCTAAATCTAAATTATGCCGAAAGCGATAGTGCATTCTTCAGTTTTGATTCCAGCACAGCGATCTTCCAACCCAGCCTGGGATTTCCGGTTAGGGAAAATAGTCGTGTTCAATTGCGCTATACTGCAGAGCAGGTCGAGATTGTTGCGCGTGATACAGCGGCACCTGCGGCGATCATTCTAGAAGACATTGGGAAACAGACTGCGTCGTCGATTGGTTATACATATAGCTATGACACACGGATATCAGGTTTAAACCCAGATGCAGGCGTTTTGCTGGAACTTTCGCAAGACTTTGCGGGTCTTGGTGGCGATAGTACATACGTGAAAACTACGGCTAAGGTTGTTGGGCAACGCCGTGTCGTGAGCAGTGACGTTGTTTTGCGCGCTACTGTTGAAGGCGGTACGTTGTCTTTCAGTGGTGGTACGAACCGTACAGTCGATCGCTTTATTTTGACGCCTGGAATTTTGCGCGGCTTTGAGCCAGGTGGTATCGGGCCACGTGATATTACTACCGGAGATGCGTTAGGTGGTAACTTGTATGTCGCGGCCCGTTTTGAGGCTGAATTTCCGGTAGGATTGCCTGAGGAATACGGGCTTAGTGGTGCACTTTTCTATGACGTTGGAAATCTTTGGGGGTTGAAGGGTGTTACGGGTGACACTTCCCCTTCTTCTGTTCACGACAAAAGTGACAGCCTGCGTCACGTCGTTGGCTTTGGCGTTCTGTTGAAAAGTCCGATTGGTCCGCTTCGTTTTAACTTTACTAAAGCATTACAATTGGAAGATTATGACCGAAAACAGGACTTTGACTTTACTCTGTCGACAATATTCTGATCCTAAGATGTTTCTGCGAGCGTTCTTATTTACTTGTTCAATGGCCCTTTTGGCTATGGGGCATGTCAATGCACAACAAATTGAATTTGCTGCTGGTCGCACACTGGTTGTCGATACTCTCCAGCTTTTTAACAAAAGCCAGTTTGGCATTCGTGCCGCACAGCAGCTTGAAATCCAGGGGGCACAACTGGCTGAAGAGAACAAGGGCAAAGAAATTGCGCTTTCGGAAGAAGAAAAGCAACTGACAGCGTTGCGTGCAACAATGGCTGCCGAAAAATTTCGTATTCTGGCAGATGAGTTTGACCAAAAGGTCCAAACGACACGCGAGGAGCAACTTGCCAAGACGCAGGCGCTGAGCATGCAGATCGAAACCCAACGCAATACGTTTTTGAATGCAGCAGCTCCGATTTTGCAGGCTTTGATGCTTGAAGTCGGTGCAACAGTACTTTTGGAACGTAGAAATGTAGTTCTGAGCACCAATTCGGCTGACATCACCGCGATCGCGATTGCTCAAATAGATAGCGTTCTCAGTGATGGATCGCAACCTGCAACATCTGTTGATTGACAGCTGCCTTGCCCCGCATGCGTTGGCAAGGTAGTCATAAGCATCTGTTAATTCACAACCCTCTAATGACAAGAAAAGAGCTGGCCCATGAGTTCCGAGCTGCTAACCGCTGATATCAATCTGATCCAACGCATCTTGCCGCATCGCTATCCATTTCTATTGGTAGACAAAGTACTAGATATCGACGGAACACAGTCATCACGTGGAATTAAGAACGTTACTATGAATGAACCACATTTTCAGGGTCATTTCCCCGGCAACCCAATTATGCCAGGTGTCACTATTGTTGAGGCAATGGCACAAACAGCTGCAGTTATGGTTGGCACGGCGTTGAATATGGCCGACAAAGAGATGCAAGTCTATTTCATGGCGATTGATGGCTGCAAATTCCGTCGTAAAGTCATACCGGGCGATGTACTTGAGCTAAAGCTGTCAACGGTTCGTGGCAAACCCGGCGGAAAAGTCTGGAAATTCTCCGGCATTGCTGAAGTCGACGGTGAGATGGCCGCTGAAGCACAGTTTACTGCCATGATGGATCTCCCAAAGGAGTAATTGCTTTGAGCAATATTCACCCTTCTAGCGTTATTGAAGATGGCGCACAGATCGATCCAAGTGCCGTCATTGGTCCGTTTTGCTTAGTTGGATCCGAAGTTATTATCGGTACTGACGTTGAGCTGAAAAGTCATGTTGTCGTCAATGGCCGCACCGAGATTGGCGAGGGGACCGTTGTGTTCTCGTTCGCTGTGATTGGCGAAATCCCGCAGGATCTGAAGTTCAAAGGTGAACGATCAGGACTTTTGATAGGTAAGCGCAATCGTATTCGTGAGCACGTGACAATTAATGCTGGTACCGAAGGCGGTGGTGGAATGACCAAAATTGGCGACGATTGCCTTTTTATGGCGGGCTGTCACATTGCCCATGATTCGATCATTGGTGATCGAGTAATTGTTGTGAATTCTGCGGCTGTTGCTGGCCACTGTATCTTAGAGGATGATGTAATCGTTGGTGGCCTTTCTGGTATTCACCAATTTGTCCGTATTGGACGCGGCGCTATTATCGGTGCGGTGACAATGGTGACAAATGACGTGATCCCATACGGTCTGGTCCAAGCGCCGAGAGGTGCATTGGATGGCTTGAACCTTGTTGGATTGAAGCGTCGCGGGGTTGCGCGAGCCGACATAACTGCATTGCGCGCCGCGTTCCAGATGCTGGCACAGGGCGAGGGGACATTCCACAATCGTATTGAACGACTGGGTGCAGAAACTGATAGCGCATATGTCAAAGAAATTGTCGATTTTGTAACGGGCGATACTGATCGCTCGTTTTTGACACCGCGCTGATGCTGGCACTTATTTGCGGTGCAGGCGCGTTGCCTGCTCAACTTTCTAATGCACAGCCTGAGAAGCCATTGGTTTGTGTAATGGAAGGATTTGCGCCTGATGGATTGAGCGCTGACCTTAACTTTCGTCTTGAAACGTTGGGCTCTTTGTTGATCCAATTAGGACAGCACGGTGTAACTGACGTTTGCTTGTGTGGAGCGATTGATCGTCCAAGCCTTGATCTAAGCAAGCTGGACGAACATACAGCACCTCTAATCCCTCTAATAGCAGGTGCGCTAACATCAGGTGATGATGGTGCACTGCGTGCTGTAATGGGTCTGTTTGAACAGACCGGGTTCACTGTGCGTGCTGTGCACGATTTGGTTCCGGACCTTCTCGCTCCTCCAGGTGTTTTGAGTGAGAAATGGCCAGACGCCCAAATGCGCGAAGATGCAAAACTAGGTTCCAATGTATTGGCTGCCTTAGCACCGATGGACGTTGGCCAAGCGTGCGTCACAGGTGGTGGGCAGCTGATAGGAATAGAAACGATCGGGGGCACAGATTTTATGCTGTCCCATCTTCCAGACACGTCACTGCGAGCACAAGGCGTTTTGGTCAAAGGACCTAAACTTGGGCAGGACACCCGCGCAGATATGCCAACCATAGGTCCTGAAACGATCGAAAATGTGAAAAAAGCTGGTTTGTCTGGCGTCGTGATTGATGCGGGCGATGTAATTGTGCTTGAGTCTGTGAAATGTATTGCTTTGGCTAACGCTGCGGGTTTGGTCCTTTGGTCGCGGACGGGGGATTAAAAGTTGCGCGTCTTTGTTATAGCTGGCGAACCTTCTGGAGATAAGCTGGGCGGTGCCTTGATGGCTGGGCTGCGTCAGTTACGTCCAGATGTGCAGTTCGACGGCGTGGGCGGGGTTATGATGCAAGCCCAAGGCCTAAACAGTCGTTTCCTAATGGACGAATTGAGCGTGATGGGAATAGCCGAAGTGCTACCTAAATATCGTCATCTCAAACGTCGCATAGCTCAAATTGCAAAAGCTGTGATTGACAGTAATCCTGACGTTTTAATCACAATCGATATTCCTGATTTTTCGTTACGTGTTGCGAAACTGGTCAAGCAATCGAGTGATATTCGTTGTGTGCATTATGTAGCACCAACTGTCTGGGCATGGCGGCCAAAACGCGCGGCAAAGATGGCGGAGATGATTGATCATGTTCTTGCGCTATTCCCGTTTGAGCCACCCTATATGGAGGCCGAAGGGATGGATTGCGATTTCGTTGGGCATCCCATTGCAGCAGAACCTGTTGCATCTCACAATGAAAAAACTGCCTTTCGCGCAAAATACGGCCTTGAAAAGGCCGCGCCCCTGCTGATGGTATTACCTGGATCACGGAAAGGCGAGGTTACCCGTCTGGCCAAGGTTTTAGGTGAAGCCCTAGAAACAATTTTGGAAAAACACCCTTACATGCGCGTGGTTGTACCTGCCGCGGGACCAGTTGCTGAATTGGTAGAGCAAGAAACGAAAGAGTGGCCGATTGTTCCAATAGTCCTTGATCCGCGTGGCCGAGAATTAGATGAAGTCATGGCCGAAAAACGAGCTGCTTTTGCCGCAGCGGATTTTGCGATTGCCGTATCCGGAACCGTTGCGCTTGAGCTGGCGGCTGCTCATACGCCGATGGTTAGTGCCTATGACCTTAATTGGTTAAGTCGGGTTGTTATTAAGCGCATGGTGAAAATCGACACTGGGAATTTGATCAACCTTGTTTCAGACAGCCGTCATGTTCCGGAATTTATCGGTGAAGAATGCCGTTCCGACCTGATTTCAGAGGGTTTAGAGAAATTGATTTTTAACCCACAGCCACAATTAGACGCGATGGCCGATACGATGGATCAGCTGGGGCAAGATGGTGAAGACCCAGGTTTACGTGCTGCACGTGCTGTTCTTGCGCGAATGCTCACCCTTAAATCCGAACCTTAAGGCCTGCGCTAAACGCGCTGCCAATATTTTGGGTTTTTGGTCAGCCTTTGTGAATCCATCCACCACCAAAGATGCGGCTGCTGTCACGATCATAAAATACACAGGCTTGGCCGGGTGAGATGCCTTGCTCTGCAGCAACCAGCTCAACTGTTGCTTCGGTCTCTGAAATTGGGCGTATAACAGCTTCTGTTGGTGGGCGAGTTGACCGAACACGTACCCCAACAACCCATTCGTCGCGTGACGTGATCGGTTCATCGCCCAGCCAGTTGATTTCTTTTAGGGGAACAATACGCGTCGCCAACATGGATTTCGGTCCGACAACAACTTGCTTTTTATCAGCGTCTAGCCCAACCACGTAAAGTGGGTCTTCCAATCCACCAATGCCCAATCCACGGCGCTGTCCGATGGTGTAATTGATAACGCCGTCATGGCGTGCCAATATTTTGCCATCAACATCTACAATGTCACCGGGCGCTGTCGCTTCTGGACGTAATTTGCGGATAACAGACGCATAATCCCCATCAGGAACAAAGCAAATGTCTTGACTGTCTGGTTTGTCAGCAACGCTAAGGTCATATTTTGCGGCGAGCCCACGCGTGGCGTCCTTTGACGGCAAATGGCCCAGTGGGAAGCGCAAGTAATCGAGTTGTTCAGCCGTAGTGGAGAACAAGAAATAGCTTTGATCGCGGTTGGAATCAGCGGCACTGTGCAGTTCAGGTCCGTTTTCACCGACCATTCGCTGAATATAGTGTCCTGTTGCCATGCAATCGGCCTCAAGATCTTTGGCAGTTTCCAATAGATCTTTAAACTTTACTCTTTCATTGCATCTAATGCACGGAACCGGTGTAGCGCCGCCCAAATAGCTATCTGCGAACTCATCAATTACAGCGTCCTTAAAGACGTTTTCGTAGTCCAAAACATAGTGCGGAAAGCCCATGGTCTCGGCTACGCGCCGTGCATCATGAATATCGATTCCAGCGCAGCATGCACCTTTTTTTGCAAGGGCCGCACCATGATCATACAGCTGCAATGTCACGCCGACTACATCATAACCTTCTTCCGAAAGCATTGCTGCCACCACCGAGCTGTCGACACCACCAGACATTGCCACAACAACACGTGTTTCGGCAGGCGATTTTCGGAATCCAAGAGAATTCAAAGGGATGTTTTGATCAAGTGCCATGACTGTTCTCCTAGCGTTAAATAGTAATACAGGAAAATCCTAATCACTCTCAAGGGGCGGCTTCACCCCTCATTAAACGCGATTACGCGAATGTGCTAGCGGTGGCATTAGAAAGGGGTGAATGATGTTTTTGAAAAAGGTTGATGAACCACGTGCTGTAACGTTGCAGGATGGGTCAGTGATTACGTTGGCGGATTTACCAGCAAAGAACACAATCCGATGGGTGGCATCACGTAAAGCTGCAGTTGTGAGGGGTGTTTTATATGGTCTGATTAGCGCTAAAGCGGCGCAAGAGCGTTACGGCATTCGCAACGACGAATTTCAAGAATGGGTGAAAGCAGCGAGTTTGCATGGCGAACCTGCATTACGAGAAACAGCGGTTCAAAAATATAACAACCTTAGATTGTTCAGTTATATTGGTGATATCAGTAAACGGTAGTTAACCACTTGTGGTCAAGTATGGGGCAACGATGAAACCCAGTCCGATGTGGAGACTGAAAATGCGCGTGTTACTTATTGAAGACGATCCAGTGACATCAAAGAGCATCGAACTGATGCTCACTCATGCAAATTTGAACGTTTATGCCACAAATTTAGCCGAAGAGGGGATCGATCTGGCAAAGTTGTACGACTACGATTTTAACCTTTTGGATTTAGATCTACCAGATATGGATGACCATAAAGTGCCGCGCCGACTGCGTTTATCTCGTATTCAAACACCGATTTTAATTTTGTCGGGATATGATGATACCGAAAGCAAAATCAAGGGTTTCGGGTTTGGTGCCGAGGATTATCATACAAAGCCGTTCCATCGCGAAGAATTAGTTGCGCGCATCCATGCGATTATTCGGCGGTCCAAAGGGCATTCACAGTCCGTGATTGAAACGGGTATGGGGTCTGTGAGCCTTGATCCTAAAACAGCGAGTGCCGAAGGTAAAACGGTGCATTTAACCTGTACAGAATATTAAATGTTTGAATTGTTGAGGTTGCGCAAAGGCACTACATTCATAAAAGAGATGTTCCTAAATCACCTGTACGGTGGCATGGATGAGCGCGAGTTGAAGATTGTCGATGTTTTTATCTGCAAACTTCGTAAGAAATTATGCATCGCAACCAATGGCGTAAACAGTATCGAAACAGTTTAGGGGCGTGGATATGTGCTGCGTGATCCAGAGCCCGTCAACGAAGAACGCATATCGATAAGCGCCTAACAAAGCGAATTTCAACTATTGGTAATCTGCCACTTTTGGTGTGATGGGCTTTTGTTTAGGCACCATTTTGATTGGCTGTTGCAGAAAACAAACTGGACGTAGTTAAGAGACCTGCTTATTCCTTCGGGGCAAATATGAGGGCAAGTCTTTGAGTTTTGATACGGATATAGCTGGTTTTACGGACGTGGATGCAAAGTCTGAGTTAGAGCAATTGTCAGCACTGCTGGCAAAGGCTAATATGGACTACCATGGCTTGGACACGCCAACACTTGATGACGCAGAGTTTGATCGTCTTAAGCAGCGCAATGCGGCACTTGAAACTGCATTCCCTCACTTAGTGCGTGCAGACAGCCCATCTGTCCAGGTTGGTGCCGCGCCATCCGACGGATTTTCAAAGGTGACCCATGCTGTTGCGATGTTGTCTTTATCAAACGCATTTGATGACAGTGACGTTGAAGAGTTTGATGCCCGAGTCAGAAAGTACTTGGGAATCAGCTCCTCTGACCCGCTAGCATTTACGGCTGAGCCTAAGATTGACGGGCTTTCATTATCATTGCGGTATGAAAATGGAATGCTTGTTAGGGCGGCAACCCGTGGTGATGGTTCTGTAGGGGAAGATGTCACAGATAACGCACGTACTATATCAGATGTTCCGCATGTGTTGGAAAATGCCCCTGATGTTTTAGAAGTGCGCGGTGAAGTTTATATGGCGCAGTCTGATTTTGATGCTCTCAACGCTGCACAAATTGGTAAGGGCGCTAAAGTATTTGCCAATCCCCGCAATGCAGCAGCGGGATCACTTCGACAGTTGGACAGCAAAATTACACGTAGCCGCCCACTACGTTTCTTTGCCTATGCTTGGGGTGAGCTTTCTATACCACTGGCAGACACCCAAAAAGGTGCGATTAATCGATTAGACTGCTTTGGGTTTTCAACGAACCCTTTGACGGCGTTGTGTGAAGGACCAGCGGCAATGATCGCCCATTATCGCCAGATAGAACAACAACGCGCTTCATTAGGGTATGATATCGATGGTGTTGTTTACAAGGTAGATGATCTTGCTTTTCAAGGCCGTCTTGGCTTCCGTTCATCCACTCCGCGTTGGGCGGTTGCACATAAATTCCCGGCAGAATTGGCTTGGACCCGCCTTGAAGGAATCGATATCCAAGTTGGCCGTACAGGCGCGCTAAGCCCCGTAGCGCGGTTGCAGCCTGTAACTGTGGGTGGTGTCGTTGTTTCCAACGCGACATTGCATAATGAGGACTATATTGCAGGTCACGGGTCCAAGGGCGAAGATATTCGTGGCGGGCGCGATGTGCGTTTGGGCGATTGGGTCCAAATCTACCGTGCAGGTGATGTGATCCCAAAAATTGCGGATGTTGATCTGAGCAAGCGCCCTGAAAAAGCGGTTGCGTTCCAATTTCCAAAAGTCTGTCCGGAATGCGGTAGTTTGGCAGCACGTGAAGCTGGGGATGCTGTGCGCCGATGCACGGGTGGCATCATCTGTCCTGCGCAAGCGATTGAGAACCTCAAACACTTTGTCAGCCGTGGCGCATTCGATATCGACGGGCTGGGTGCTAAACAGGTTGAACAGTTTCACGGTGATGGCTGGGTTGCTGAACCTGCTGATATCTTCACATTAAGGGATCGTTTTGGTCAGGGATTGCAACAACTTAAGAACCGCGATGGCTGGGGTGATAAATCAGCGAACAAGTTGTTTGACGCCATCGATGATAAACGTAAAATTGGTTTCGGTCGCGTTTTGTTTGCTCTTGGTATTCGCCACATTGGTGAAGCTGCATCAACCCTGATTGCAGCCCACTATGGCACTTGGCATTTGTTAGAGAGGGCGATGGATCAGGCGGCCATGTTAGAGGGGGAGGCATGGGATGAACTGATCGGCATTGATGGTGTTGGCAGTGTGATGGCGGGTTCACTGGTCCATGCGTTTGGTCAAAACTCAGAACGGGCTGCGATTGACCGCTTGGTAGCCCATTTGACGATTGCTGATGTGAGAGCCTTAGACACTTCTGAAAGCCCCGTGGCAGGGAAAATAGTCGTGTTTACAGGAACATTGGAATTGATGAGCCGAGCAGAAGCAAAAGCCAAGGCCGAGAGCCTGGGGGTGAAGGTCTCTGGCTCCGTCAGTGCTAAGACTGACATCTTAGTGGCTGGCCCTGGTGCTGGTTCCAAAGCTAAGAAAGCCGCTGATTTGGGCATCGAGACTATGGACGAGGCGGGTTGGTTGGACCTGATCAAAGGGTTATGAGTGGAAGACCAACCTCTCTTTTCCCGTTGTTTGCGGGGCTTGAGACCTTAACGGGTGTTGGCCCCAAGACTGCGAAATTGTTTCCGCAAATGGGGATCGAGGCCCCACGTGACCTTCTGTTTACATTGCCTCATACAGGCATTGACCGCCATCTGCGTGGATCGATCCTAGATGCCACTTTGCCTGGGGTTGTGACGGTGGCGGTAACCATTGGCGAACACCGTCCACCGCGCAATCGGGGCGGTGCCTATCGTATTCACGTCGAGGACGACCAAACGTCATTCCAACTTGTCTATTTTCATGCGCGTGGCGATTACCTTGCTAAATTAATGCCAACAGGATCGCGCCTTATGATTTCAGG
>Ga0206127_1003501_pt1 | contig 14477 bp, 15 predicted proteins | sample Helgoland_Spring_6_FD_148646 | JGI IMG/M metagenome (GOLD analysis project Ga0206127, IMG submission 148646) | Pelagic subsurface seawater microbial communities from Kabeltonne, Helgoland, North Sea - Helgoland_Spring_Bloom_20160419_1 | ecosystem: Environmental > Aquatic > Marine > Epipelagic ...
AGCCCCATCGAAGTTCGTCCAACACGCGCGCAACCCTGAGCGTAATGTAGAAATTGGCGGAAACACTCTTGTGACTGCGCCTGTCTACGGCCCCCCCTTTGTCCGCGATCGTGACGGTGGGCGTCGTTACGCAACTTTGAGCGATTTTCAAACATTTGTGAAATTGGGGTATATGTCGAAATACCTTCATCATTCTGGCGGGACCGTTTGCGAACCCACCGACGTGCCGGTCAACAAACGGCATTTGGATATGCTGCTGGCGCATATGGTCTATAGCGATAAGCCTTTCATGGGATCTGTGACCGAGCCAAGCCGCGCTCAGGATTCCGTTGAGATGTGCGAAATTTTGTTTGGCAAGGAGTTTGTACAAAACAACACCGTGATGACATCGCTGATCAATATCAACAGTCCGCTCACCTTTGACAGCATCATGATGGGCGCGTTGGAGGTTTTTGCCTCCAACAATCAAGCCAGCATTATTTCGCCCTTCATCGTTGGGGGCGCAATGGCGCCGGTATCAGTTGTGGGGACATTGACCCAGGTTTTGGCGGAAGTTTTGGCCGGCATTGCCTACAGTCAAATCATCAAGCCTGGTGCACCGGTCATTTTTGGGACATTCGTGACCTCCATCGATATGAATTCAGGCGCGCCGACCTTCGGCACGCCCGAGGCCAGCCAAATTCTTTACGGAGCCGGGCAATTAGCCCGCCGGCTGAATCTCCCATTTCGCTCCGGTGGCGGGCTTTGCGGCTCGAAACTGCCCGATGCACAGGCCGCTTATGAAACAGCCAACACACTTAACGCGGCGCTTTTGGGTGGGGTGAACTTCATGCTGCATTCCTGCGGGTGGCTCGAAGGTGGGCTTGTAGCGTCCTTCGAAAAATTTGTTATGGATGCCGATCACCTCGGCACTTTGCAGAAGATGGGACTTGGGGTTTCTGCCGATGAAAACGGCCAAGCGATGGATGCAATCCGCGAGGTTGGACCAAGCGGTCATTATCTTGGATGTGACCACACGCAAAAGAACTTTAAAACAGCATTTTGGCGGTCAAATTTGTTTGATTACAAACCCTTTGAGACTTGGTACGAAGAGGGCGCGCGCGACACTTATACTTTAGCCGCAGAACGCGTGGCCCATCAATTGGCCAGCTATCGGCAACCGCCGCTCGATCCCGATATATTGGCCGCGCTTGAAAAATATGTGGCCGACAAGAAAGCTGCGATGCCTGACGCTTTTGTCTAGGGCGTGAGCCCGTGATTCAGGAGTTTTTTAAGCTGCTATGTTCTGCCAATATAGCAATCAGATAACAGATGTGGCGCGCTGGGGAATACTCGGCGCGCTTTTCTTTACGCAGTCGGCTATAGATCTCTTCAGTGTCGAGCAAGCAATCGAGCTGGCCGGTTTTGCTCTTGTGATACGAGCCACCCAAAAGCACGGGCAAATGACGGTTCGGATCGTAGCGCGCCGTCCTATTGCGCGCGGCCTCTAACATGAGCTTTGGACGTTTGAGAGTGTTCAGTCTGTGTTCGATGTGCCGCATCATGCACCTCCATTTTGAGAACCATCCCACAGGCTGTCACAGCTGCTTGGGGTGTTGCGTCTCGCGGCATTTGGCGTTCGGTCAATTGATAGATCGGCTAATTTTATCTCTCATCCTTTGAGGCTTAGAGCGAATTAACCAACGCGTGATAATAATTATCATAATACTAATGCAATCTGTGAAAAGATTGATGTCTGGAGTGCGTATCTCAAAATTTGACTTTTCGATCAGTCGAGGCGGCGTGCCACATTCGAAAATGCATGTCTGGGTAACTCATGCGGTCAAACTGTATCTGGCCCATATAGAGCATGGACATTATATTCGCAGTTTGCCCGGTTTTCTGGTGTTCACCCGTCCACTGTGTCGCGCTCTGTCCGCAAGATTGAGACATTGCGTGACGATCCTCTGATCGATCGCGCGGTCCAAGAATTGAGTAAATACTGCTTGGCATCGGCGCCTCTGCGCTTGGAGGATAAACCAATGAGCTACCACAATACCGACCCTAATCCCCTGTGTTACCCAGCTGCGCTGGATCCGCCCAGCATCACCGCTTTGCGGTATTTGGCGCGTAAAAATACTGTCTTGGCTTTGGCGCAGGGGCTGGAAGTTGCGGTTATTGTCCGTTAGGCGGTTGAGGGGCAGGTTGAGAAATTGGGCACGCTTGACCGGGCACAGGTCATCGCGATGACAATGCAAGATTGGCTTAAATGTGACGATCCCCAAGCGCGGATCATGCGCTTTCATCTCACACAGTCAGGTCTAAAACTGCTCGCAAGAGTAGAGGGGGTGGAAACCAATCGTCGTGAAAACGGCGAGAGCGGACCATCAGTGTCGGCGCGCCGGATTCGATTGCGCTACGGCCAAGCGATCAGCCCAGTGCATACTTTGGCGCGCCGCCGCAACAAGGATGGCGAGCCCGATATTTCCGGGACCCTTGTGAAACAAGCAGAGCTGTTGCGCGAAGATTATGAACTAGCGCTGCTTGAAAGCAATGGGCCCATCGATTGGCTAGGGGCCATTCGCTCAGGGCTTCGCCGACAGTCGCAAATGCCCGCGACTTCCACATTGCAGCGCGCACGCTCCGCTTTGGCGGATTTGGGCCCAGGCCTGGGCGATGTGGCGCTGCGGCTGTTGCTGCCGACTCGAGGGGCTTGAAGCGGTTGAACAGACTATGGGCTGGTCGGCACGCTCGGGCAAAATCGTGTTGTGCATCGCTTTGCAAAGGCTTGTGCGCCATTATGACGATACAAAAGCTGCAGAGGCTTTGGTGGGGTAACGCCTCAGCGCATAACGGATATTCCCAAGCTTAGGGGTGGCTGTTTACGCCGGTTGTGTTAGATTAAGTCAACTAAGGACTTGTGACATGCGTGATTTAAAAATTCCCGAGCAACGCCATCCCGAAAAAGCCAAGCGGCCAGACAATCCGCAACCGAAAAAACCGGCTTGGATTCGTGTGAAAGCCCCAGTTGGACAGGGCTATCAAGAGACCCGTAAAATTATGCGCGCCCACAAGCTTGTGACCGTCTGTGAAGAGGCTGGCTGCCCAAATGTGGGGGAATGCTGGAATCAAGGCCATGCGACGATGATGATTATGGGCGAGGTCTGCACCAGGGCGTGTACCTTCTGCAATATTGCCACTGGAAAACCGCCAGACGATTTAGATGTGTTTGAACCGGGCCGGGTCGCCGATGCCGTTAAGAAATTGGGACTCAAACATGTTGTTGTGACCTCAGTGGATCGTGATGATATCGAAGATGGCGGCGCAGCGCATTTCGCCCAAACCATTCGCGCGATCCGCAAACAATCACCCAACACAACTATTGAAATCCTGACACCCGACTTCATTCGATGCGCCCCCGCGGCCTTGAAAGTGGTTGTGGCTGCGAAGCCCGATGTGTTCAACCACAATTTGGAAACCGTGCCCGGGCTTTATCCTGAAGTGCGCCCAGGTGCGCGGTATTTTCACTCATTGCGTCTGTTGCAACGGGTCAAGGAGCTTGATCCCACAATGTTTACCAAATCGGGCATTATGGTCGGTTTGGGCGAGGACCGCCAAGCGGTGCATCAGGTAATGGATGATATGCGCGCGGCAGATGTAGATTTTATCACCATCGGGCAATATCTCCAACCGACACTCAAGCATCACCGGGTGGATCGGTTTGTCACGCCGGAGGAGTTTGCCAGCTATGAAAAAGCCGCTCAGGGCAAGGGCTTCTTGATGGTCTCGGCCACACCGCTGACTCGCAGTTCTTACCACGCTGGTCATGATTTTGCGAAAATGCAAAAAGCTCGGCAAGCCGCGCGGGGATAGCAGCAGGCCGGCCGCGACAAATTCCTATGCCAAATAAGATCAAAGAGATTGTCACGACGACAATCCATAATAGAATAGTTTTTTTCGAGGGAGGATGGCGCGCAATCCGCGCCATTTTCAAAAAAATCTTGGGTTCATGTAAAGCGGACTTTTCCAATAAAGGGCAGGTTTCGGTTGCGTTGCGCAAAATCAATACCATATCCTACCACAAACTCATCTGGTATTTCAAAGCCTAAGAAGTCTGTCTTAATGTCAACTTCGCGTCGAGAGGGCTTATCTAGCAAAGCGATGGTGCGCATACGTTTAGGTTGACGGCGCAAAATATGCTGCGTGACATTTTTCATCGTGTGGCCAGTGTCGACGATGTCCTCGACAATCAGGACATCACGATTTTCGATGGTACCGCGCAGATCCTTTAAAATACGCACCTCGCGTGAGCTTTCCATGGCGTCGCCATAGCTGCTGACCTCGAGAAAATCGACCTCAATCGGTAGGTTTATCTCGCGCACCAAATCGGCAATGAAAACAAATGAGCCGCGCAAAAGCCCGACCACCACAAGCTTATCGGTATCTGCAAATTCTTGCTCAATTTCCTCGGCCAATTGCTCTATTCTGGCGGCGATAGACTTGGCGGAAATCATATTGTCGATGACATAAGGTTTTTGCGACATTGTACCCTCTTGAATTTCTCCCAACTTTCTAGGACATCTTGCTCTCAGAGTCAGCGGGAAACACAATGCCTACGCATAATGAAACAAAAATTTTGCCATATTCGGCGCAGTGCATGTATGATTTGGTCGCAGATGTGGCCTCATACCCGGAATTTTTGCCTTGGTGTGCTGCAGCGCGCGTGAAATCGGTAACCGATGAGGGATTACGGCAGATCATGGCGGCAGATTTGGTGATCTCATTTAAGGTGTTTCGCGAACGTTTTGGCAGTCAGGTGATCTTGCATCCAGACCAAAAATTCATCGACACGCAATACCTTGACGGGCCGTTTAAATATATGAAATCGACTTGGAAGTTTGAAGATGTACCGGAGGGCTGTGCCGTGACATTCTTCGTAGATTTCGAGTTTAAGAACGCTATTTTGCAAGGTGTCATTGGCTTGGTATTTAACGAAGCGATGCTGCGGATCGTTCGGGCGTTTGAGGCCCGAGCTGATGCGCTTTACGCAGAGGCTTCGTCATAAAAAAGGCTCCCGAACGGGAGCCTTTTAACTTATATCTTGCCGAATTTAAGACGTGTGATCATAGGCGCGTTCGCCGTGAGCGGCCAGATCCAGTCCTGTGTATTCGTCTTCTTCATTGACCCGGAGCGGGGTTATGAAAGACACCAGCTTAACCAACACAACTGTCACAACGACCGTAAACACTCCGACAATCACGAGGCTGCCCATTTGTGCCGCCCAAGAGCCTGCGCCAAAGACTGCGATCATGATGGTTCCAAAAATGCCGCCCACACCGTGGACCGCAAAGACGTCCAATGTATCGTCTATCTTCAGGGTGTTGCGCACCAAATTCACCGCTTCTTGACACAAGACACCTGCAACAGAGCCGATGATGAGCGCTTCAATCGGACCGACAAAGCCGGAAGCCGGTGTGATTGACGCCAGGCCTGCAATCGTACCGGTCACCATACCGACGAGGGAGGCCTTGCCGTATTTGATCCGCTCCCAAAGCGCCCAAGTGAGCGAGGCCGCTGCCGCAGAGATATGTGTCACCGTCAAGGCCATCGCTGCGCCGCCATCAGCCGCCAATTGCGATCCGCCGTTGAAGCCAAACCATCCTACCCAGAGCATCGCAGCACCAAGCATGACATAGCCAGGATTGTGCGGCGGAGTGGTGGTGTTGCGTCGCGCGCCGAGCATAACAGCGATGACCAATGCCGCCAGACCGGCCGTTTCATGCACCACGACACCGCCGGCAAAATCTTTCAAGCCGGTCGCGCCGAAAAGGCCGCCATCGGACAAGATACCGCCTCCCCAGACCCAATGGACAACAGGCGCATAGCACAGGAGCATCCAAAGTCCGGAAAATGTCATCACGAACCCAAAACCAATCCGCTCCACATACGCGCCGACTATTAAGGCGGGGGTGATAATGGCGAAGGTCATTTGAAAGGCAAAGAACAAAACTTCTGGGAGGGTGGTGCCATCGCGCACGGTGCTCGAATCCACGCCGCTTAAGAACATGTGGCTCAAACCGCCCCAATACCCGGAGGTGCCAGAGCCAAAGGCGATCGAGTAGCCAAAGGCTAGCCATAATACACTCATTAAGCAGGCAATGCCGAAACATTGCATAAACACGCTCAAAACGTTCCGCGCGCGCACAAGCCCCCCATAAAACAGAGCCAACCCCGGCAGTGTCATAAAAAGCACCAAAGCCGTGGCAACGATAATCCAAGCTGTGTCGGCAGCGTTCATAGTCATCTCCTAAATCATCTTTGCGACTTCTGAACCGAATAGCGCTCGTGAATTAAAGCGTGTTACTACGTTCGCCGATATTTTTTTGGTCATTTTCAAAAATTGCATAAATATTGGGCAAAAATTGTGCGCGGGGTTTAATCAATGGGCTAAGTTAAGATGCACAAGGATTAAGTTTAAGGCATGATTTAAAGCAGCCTTTCGAACCGCGGCGCGGCCCAAGGCGCCAAATTCTTTCGTTTCGCTTTGAATGCCCTGCGCGCTGGCCAAGGCAAAGCATACGCGGCCTTCGGGCTTAAATTCAGATCCGCCGGGCCCGGCGATGCCACTGACTGATATTGCAATATCGGCCTGTGCTTGCTGCATTGCGCCTTTAGCCATTTGTCGCGCCACCGGTTCTGAAACGGCACCGTGATCGACGAGGGTTTTCTGGCTCACCCCAAGCATCGATTGTTTTGCCCGATTGGAATAGGTCACAAATCCATGCTCAAAGATTGCTGAACTGCCGGCTACATCGGTTATTGCTGCGCTGATTATACCGCCCGTGCAGCTTTCTGCGCAGGTGATTTTCAGACCGGATGCCTTGGCTTTACGCAAAATTTCTTCGACAAGATCGCTCACACGAGCACCATGACAAGCGCCATTGCTGCGGCGGCCATCACTCCTGCAATCACATCGTCGAGCATCACGCCCAAGGGGCCGACAAGCAGATCGGCCCATCCGACAAGGCCGGGTTTGGTAATGTCAAATATGCGAAAGGCGACAAAACCAAATAGATAATAGACGGCAGCGCTGTCAAAGGGCAGGGGCCAAATAGCCAGTGGCAGCAAAGCAATCCATTGTCCGGCCACCTCGTCTATGACAATTTCCGAAGGATCATGGTCATCTTGGTCAGCGGTTTCCTGCGCCGTGGCCCAATAGCCCAGAAGGCATGCGAGGAAAATTCCAACGCCAAGGCCGATGAGCCCCATGCTATAGATTAATCCCGCACCACTTAGCAAAGCTGCCAAGCTGCCCCAACTGCCGGGTGCTGGGCGCAAATGCCCAATGTAAAAAAAGGTTGCGATTATATTGCTCATAGGCTTACCAAAGCTGCGGTGGCAAGGGCGGCAATCCCTTCTTCTCGTCCGGTAAAGCCAAGTGTTTCTGACGTTGTGGCTTTAATGGAGATTTGATCATGGCTCAGACCCATGATCTGCGCCATCCGCGCCTGCATCGCCTTCGCATGAGGACCGATTTTTGGAAATTCGCAGATCAAGGTGCAGTCCACGTTTTCAATCTGAAACCCAAAATCTTGGGCTAATTGCACCGCATGTGCGAGAAAAATATCGGACGGCGCGCCTTTCCATTGGGGATCAGAGGGCGGGAAATGTTGGCCAATATCGCCTTGGGCCAATGCTCCATAAATAGCATCGGTCACCGCATGCATCCCGACATCGGCATCGGAGTGGCCGAGCAGACCAAATTTATGGGGCAGGGTGATACCGCAAAGCGTGATCTCTCGGCCCGGTCCAAACTTATGGACATCAAATCCGTTGCCCATACGTAATTTCATGCGGCCTCGCAAAATTCGTTCCGCCCGAGCAAAGTCGCCGGGCACTGTTACCTTTAGATTATCAGCATCTCCGGGGACAATGGCAACCGGATGTCCCGCGGCGCGGACGATTTGCACATCATCCGTCGCGGGCTGTGTCGCGGCCGCATGGGCCTTGGCGATCAGCGGGTAGGAAAAGCATTGAGGTGTTTGGGCCCGCCACAGATTGTCGCGATCTACGGTCATCTCCACAGTGTCACCACCGCGCCACAAGGTGTCTTGCACGGCGACAGCTGGTGCCGCCGCACCATGGGCGTGCATGGACTGCAGGCAATTGGATATCAGAGATTGGGTGACACATGGGCGCGCAGCATCGTGGATCAAAACATAGTCTGGCGCCTGCTCCTTAAGAGCTTCAAGGGCGCAGCGCACAGAATCATCGCGGTTTGCGCCGCCGTAAAGACAGCGCACCGATGCAGGCAATTGCACAATCAAGTCTTGATCGTCGGGGTGATGCACCAGCACCACTGCATCGATGTCATCATGCGATAGAAAGGCATCAAGAGACCACGCCAGAAGCGGCTTGCCCAGAACAGTCTGCCATTGCTTTGGCTCACTGCCCCCGGCACGCGTGCCGCGACCGGCCGCCAATACAATCGCAATGGTCTTGGGTGTAACTGTCATAGGTTGTGCTTATATCTTTTGATTTTCTGCACGCAATCCTTGGTTTCGGCTGGAGTTTTGCTTATTTTTTGTGCAGATGTATAAAAATGCGGATGTAATGCTACGAAGGGCTTGTCGCCCGCGGGTCAGATCGTGTGAGTTTATAGAGCGTTTGGAGACATAATCGTGACCTTCGTTTTAGGAAATCAATCTGTTTTTCCACCGGTGCTATTGGCCCCTTTGGCCGGAATCACCGATGTGCCTTTTCGCAATTTAGTTCAGTCTTTTGGGGCTGGTCTGGTTGTATCGGAAATGGTGGCAAGCCACGAGATGGTGCAACAAAAGCCCGGTGTGCGTGAGAGAGCGGAGCTTGGTTTTGGGATTGAAAGCACCTCGGTTCAAATCGCAGGATGTGATGCCTATTGGATGGCAGAAGCGGCTCGGATGATCGAGGCCAACGGCGCAAAAATCATCGATATAAATATGGGCTGCCCTGCAAAGAAAGTCACCAGCGGTCAATCTGGCTCGGCTCTCATGCGTACGCCCGATTTTGCATTGGAGTTGATTGAGGCCGTTGTGCAGGCAACATCGCTAGATGTTACGTTGAAGATGCGCCTTGGTTGGGATGACAACGTGCTCAACGCCCCAGAGATTGCAATACGGGCGGAGGCCGCAGGTGTTCGCATGATCACCGTGCATGGGCGCACACGCTGCCAATTTTACAAAGGTGCTGCGGATTGGCAGGCCATTGGCCACGTGAAGCGTGCCGTGTCCATTCCTGTCATTGCCAATGGCGATATCGTAGACGTAGCCACAGCACGCCAAGCCTTACAGCAATCGGCGGCGGATGGCATCATGGTCGGACGCGGCGCACAAGGCGCGCCATGGCGCTTGGCGGAAATATCGGCTGCAATCTACGGCACCGCGCAACCAGTGATTCCCAAAGGCTCCGAACTTGCGCAGTTGATTTTGCGTCATCATCAGGAAATTGTCGATTTTTACGGAGGTACAATCGGACTCAAAAATGCCCGCAAACATCTGGGGTGGTACTTAGATGGTTTGGATGTGGCCCCTGATCTGCGCCAATCGGTGTTGCGATCGTTTGATCTTGCGGAAATTCACGCCTTGATTTGGCAGGCTGTCGAAACGTCAAGCGCCGGTGTCGCGGCGTGACGCTCTATCAGGATCTATGGTCGCAGCTTCCGATCCCCGCCTTGCTGGTGACGGGCGATGATTCCGTGCGTGAGTTGAATTTGGCAGCTGAACAGTTTCTTGGAATTTCGGCCAAAGTTATCACAGGTCAACCCATATGGAACTATTTGCGGGGAGAGGAGCTTTTGCTGGCGGGCATGGAGCGGGTGCGCGCCACCGCGCGGCCCATCGTTATTTCGCAGGTCACCACGCACGGGCGCGCAACGGCGCCGCAGAGCTGTGCGGTTCATCTGTGCCCACTGACAGGGGTAGAAGGGCAGATTTTGATTTTGCTCATAGCGCATGAAACGCTCGGCAATTTTTTTGGGGAAAGCGCGCCGCTTTCTGCAGCGCATTCTGCCATCGGCATGGCCGAAATGCTGGCCCATGAGATCAAAAACCCCTTGGCAGGCATTACCGGCGCAGCGCAATTTTTGTCTCTGTCCTTGCCCGCTGAAGATATGGAAATGACGGATCTGATTGTGGAGGAAAGCAAACGCATTGTCAGCCTTTTGGATCAGGTGGAACAATTTGGCGATGTCACACCGCCGAATTGTGCTTATGTCAACATCCACGATGTGCTCGATCGCGCGGCTCGTTCTGCTGTGTTTGGGTTTGCCGGAGAGGTTGAAATTCAAAAAAACTATGATCCGTCTCTACCGGAAGTCTGGGCCGATGCGGATAAAATGGTTCAGGTCTTTCTGAATTTGATCAAAAATGCCTGTGAAGCTTTAGGCTCTGAAGGGAAAGTAACCATTCGCACCTTCTATGATCCGAGCTTGCGCCTGCCTTTGCCTGATGGGACGGGTCGACGCTTGCCGTTGCATGTGGAGATCATAGACAACGGGCCGGGCCTGCCGACAGCTCTGGCCAATCACGTTTTTGACCCGTTCGTTACCACAAAAAACAACGGCAAGGGGCTCGGATTGGCCTTAGTATCGAAAATCATCGCCCAGCATCGCGCATGGATCAGTGTCACATCGCAAGCCGGCCTTACGAATTTCAGAGTATCATTATCAGTACAAAAAGAGAGTAGGAGTTAACACTATGGATGGAACGGTTCTAATCGCAGATGACGACCGAACGATTCGAACGGTCTTAACTCAGGCGTTCACCCGGGCGGGATGCAAAGTCCACGCTACGTCCTCTTTGGTCACATTGATGCGCTGGGTCGAGGATGGCAAAGGCGATTTGGTGGTATCCGATGTGGTTATGCCCGATGGCAATGGCCTGGAAAATCTGCCGAAAATCACGAAACTGCGCCCCAATCTGCCGGTCATTATTATTTCTGCTCAAAATACCATCGTCACGGCGATACGGGCCAATGAGGCCAAAGCCTTTGATTATTTGCCCAAACCCTTTGACTTGCCTGAATTAATGCACCGAGCTGCCAAAGCACTGGAGCGTCGCCATCCGCCACAAGTGACACCCCATATGAACGAGACTGGGGATGCGGAAATTCCGCTTGTTGGACAATCGGCGGCAATGCAAACGCTATATCGCTTAATTGCCCGCGCTATGAATGCGCCCGCGCCTGTGTTGGTTTTGGGTGAAGCTGGCACGGGAAAATCCTTAATCGCCTCCAGTCTACATAAATTTTCGAAACGTACCGATCAACCGATGGTGGTTTTGCACCCTGAAATGATGGAGAGCCAATCTACCATTCGCGATGCGCTTATGCGCTGCGGCGCCGGGACTTTGATCTTAGATGGGGTGAGCGACTTGAGCCCAGCGGCCCAATTGCGATTGCTGCATATTTTAGGAGAACCGGGGGATCAAAACCTGCGTTTGGTCTCAACGGCGGCACCCAATATTCTAGCGGATGTGCAAAATGGCAACTTTCGGAATGATTTGTTTTTCCGCCTGTCTAGCCTGCAACTGACTGTTCCGGCCTTGCGCGAGCGGGTTGAGGATATTTCAGTCTTGGCCCAGCATTTTATCGCGATGCTGCAAGCGGATGTAAAGTTTGAACTCAGCCCAGCGGGCGCAGCTGCTCTGCGCGATTACAATTGGCCGGGCAATGTGCGCCAGTTACAAAATGTCATTGGTCAACTGATGATGGAATCGCCCAATCCACTGCTGGATGGCAGCGCTGTGAAGGACGTTTTGAAGAAAGCTGGACCAAGCAATGCGATGAGCGCCTTGTTACCCTCTGAAAGCCTCGCCGAGTCAGTTGGGCTGCACGTACAGCGGTATTTTGATCTACACGGTCCGAACTTGCCGCCTGACGGCGTGTACCAGAGGATTTTGCGTGAAATTGAAGTGCCATTAATTGAGATTTCACTGGCGGCAACTTCTGGCAATCAAGCCAAATGCGCCGATCTGCTCGGTATCAATCGCAATACCCTGCGCAAAAAGATCAGTGAACTCGAAATTGTCGTGACACGCCGACGCAAAATGATGTAAAAGCGCAACAATCGTGGTATTTTGGCACTTTGCCGAAGTGTTTACGGGACGCGGTTATCAAAAGGGGCAGCAGAAATGCGCCAAGGGCTTGTCAGTTCTTTATTGGACAAAATGGCGGATCTGCGCGCAAACCCGCAGGTTAACTCGATCTTAACCTTTTTTTTGGTGGTTACTGGGCCTTTGCTGGTGTTTCTGACCTTCTATGCCATGCAGCCAATTGAAGGTGGGCGGGCTTCGCTGCGGCTTATTTTGACCGCAGATTTCGTTTATATTTTGTTTATTACAACCTTGCTCATCCGCAGGATTGTTCAGCTGGCAGCGGCGCGTAGAGCAAAATCGGCCGGCTCACGGTTGCATTTTCGCCTCACGGCGGCCTTCGGGGTAATCGCCTTGTTCCCAACGATTTTGGTTGCGATTTTTGCCGTGCTTTCGATCAACCAAGCACTGGAGGGGTGGTTTTCTGAAAGAGTGCGCAATGCGGTCGGAACGTCATTGAACGCAGCGCAAGCCTATGAGGCGCAGACTCGCAATGGAGTCATTTCGGATGCTCTAATCTTTGCACAACGTCTTAATGAAATGAATCAAAAAAAATTTTTCTCGCGCAGCATGGATATGGATAGCCAGCTTAGCCCGGCGCTTACCAATATTCAGACCCAATTCGAGCGCGGCTTTAAAGAGATATATATCATCAACAATCTGGGAGAATTGCGGCTGCGCGGGCCGTCGTCCTATTTGTTTGACTATGAGCAACCAACCCAAGAGCAAATTATTGCTGCCGATGGTCTGGAGCCTTTGATTATAACGGATTGGCCGAGCAATGAGATGCGTGCGCTTATCCGCTTGCAAAGCTACACCAACCACTACCTGTATCTGACACGAAGTGTGGAGGGATCTCTTTTGGCATTGCTTGAAGAAACCACCGAAACCGCGCGCTATTACAATCAGCTTGAATCAGAACGTGGACGGCTCCTATTTGATTTTGGGCTGTTGTACCTCGCCTTTGCGGTGATTTTGATTTTGACAGCGACTTGGCTTGGGCTTTGGTTTGCCGAAAGATTGGCCAGTCCTGTGGGCCGTATGGCGGCGGCGGCGCAAAAAGTTGGTGCAGGGGACTTGGACGCCCAGATTAAAAATATCAAAGGTGATGACGAAATCGCTATGCTGGCGCGTTATTTCAATCAAATGACGCACCGTTTAAAAGGCCAGCGTGACACCCTCATCAAAAGTGCCGATCAAGCGGAGCGTCGCCGGCGATTGTTCGATTCTGTTCTGGCGTCTGTGACCTCTGGCGTGATTGGTCTCGATCAAGTGGGCAATATTATGTTTCTTAACAAGTCTGCCCAACGCGTCTTGAATCTCGCAGAGTCAACAGAGCCGCGCGTGCTGGCGGACGCGGTACCAGAGTTGGCCAGTATGTTCACAGATTTTTGTTCAAGCCTATCGGATGTGGCACAGCGTGAAGTGCGAATTGTGCGCCGGGGGAAGCTGGAGAGCCTTTTGGTGCGCATTGCCCGCCGGTCCGATGAAATGTCGGATGCGGAGGGCTATGTGGTCGCCCTGGAAGATGTCACAGATTTGGTGAGCGCGCAGCGTATGGCCGCTTGGGGAGATGTTGCCCGGCGGATTGCCCATGAGATTAAGAACCCTTTGACGCCGATACGGTTGTCTGCGGAACGCATTAAACGCAAATTCTCACCGCAAGTGGGCGAGGAGTCAGAGCAGCTAGAACGTATGACGGATGTCATTGTGCGCCAAACCAATGAACTCAGCCGAATTGTCGACGAATTTTCGCAATTTGCTCGGATGCCCGAACCAGATTGCCGCCCCACAAATTTCAGCGAATTTCTCAGGGGGACGATATTGTTGCAGGAAAATGGGCAACCAGATGTGAAATTCACGTTAGATTTGCCCAAGGAGGCGATCTGGATTGATGCGGATGCCTCTATGATTGGCCGGGCCGTGACCAATGTGTTGAAGAACGCAGGAGAATCCATCGATGACCGAAAAGCGTATCAACCTGATCATGACGGCGAAATTCGCATTTCAGCTGCGCAAACCGATCGTTCGGTGGTGGTAGAGATCTCAGACAATGGCGCCGGGTTGCCGGAAGATCGCGCCCGGCTTCTAGAGCCCTATGTGACCAACCGCTTATCAGGAACCGGCCTGGGCCTGTCGATTGTTGTCAAAACCATCGAAGAACATGGCGGCACCTTTGCACTCACAGATGCAGAAGCCTTCGACGCGACCGCCCGGACTGGGGCCAAAGCCGTCATTAAACTGCCGCGATTGTCCGATAGCGCCGCACAGAAAATTGACTTAGGAATACCAGCATGACCGATATTTTGATTATTGATGACGAGCGCGACATCCGCGAGTTGATTTCTGAAATCTTGATTGATGAAGGCT